>CETG01166925.1_pt1 | contig 25772 bp, 27 predicted proteins | sample 361471 | NCBI WGS metagenome assembly CETG01 (sample SAMEA2622696, study PRJEB7988) | marine metagenome | isolation source: saline water (ENVO:00002010), including | reverse complement strand
TCCCTGCAGTTACTTTGTTTAAAGAATGGAGTTAGACCTTCAACCTGGTGACGTTGTCAAAGTCCTAGAATCAGCGGCCCTAGGCTGGGTTCGCGCAAGAGTAATTCGAGTTAAGTCTGGCGGCAGAGTTGTCGTTCAAAGTGATCAAGGTCGCGAATTTACTGCTAGAGGAAATCAAGTTCGACTAATAGAGCCGGCTGGATTTCGTCCATAAGAACCAATGCTTATCTTCAATGCCCCATTAATTAAAAAAACATTTTTTGTTCTCCAAAAATTTTTCTAATCGTTTTATATTCAACAATTTATTGAATAAACACTTATTCATAAGTTGACGAGTTACTCTTTTTAGATTGATACTTCATTGGAGTCAACAAAAATCATGATCTAATTCCGTTTTTGGACTTTCAAAACTTGGGACCGTAGTTCAACTGGTTAGAGCACCGCCCTGTCACGGCGGAAGTTGCGGGTTCGAACCCCGTCGGTCCCGTCCCATACAAGAAGAAGTGTGACGGTTCGAGTAAGGCTTGCCCCAAGTCCAACTGGGACTCTTCATATCGGCACGGCACGAACAGCCCTTTTTAACTACCTTTTTGCTAAAAGCCAAAAAGGTAAATTTCTACTGCGAGTAGAAGATACGGACAAAGAACGTTCAAAAATTGAATATTTAGAGAATATTCTCGAAGGCCTTAATTGGCTTGGGATTCAATGGGATGAAAAGCCCGTAATTCAAAGTCAAAGAATTGATAACCATAAAAAAACCATAAAAATTTTATTAGAAAAAGGACTTGCTTATCGCTGTTATCTCAACGATAAAGAGCTTGAGGGAATGAGAGAAGCTCAAAGACTTTCAGGCAAGCCTCCACGCTATGACAATCGGTCTAGAGAACTAAGTAAAAGCCAAGAAGAAAAATTTATTGAGCAAGGAAGAAGTTCTGTTATTCGTTTTCGTATTGAGAATGAAGAATCAATTACCTGGGATGACTTAATAAGAGGCCCAATGAAATGGATGGGACAAGATCTTGGGGGAGATATGGTTATTGCTAGAAGATCTTCCCCACTTGAGATAGGAGAACCTTTATACAACTTAGTTGTTGTGACTGATGACTCTGCTATGGGCATAACTCATGTAATTAGAGGAGAAGACCATCTTTCAAACACAGCAAAACAAATCCTTCTTTACAAAGCTCTTGGTCTGAAAATTCCTGAATTTGCTCATACACCTTTAATTTTAAATTCTGAAGGGAAAAAACTCTCAAAAAGAGATGGTGTAACTTCGATTAATGATTTTAAAGAAAAGGGTTATACGCCTGAGGCTTTAACTAACTATATGGCTTTGCTTGGATGGTCCCCCCCCGAAGGGAAAGAGGAAAGATTCAATCTAAGAGAAGCAACTAGTTTATTTAACTTAGAACGTGTAAATAAATCAGGTGCAAAATTTGATTGGGATAAACTCAATTGGCTTAATTCCCAGGTAATTAATGAATATTCTATCGAAGAACTATTAGAGTCTATAGAGAAAATTTGGCTGAAAGAGGGATGGAAAATCCCTAGCAAAGAATGGGGGGAAGAGCTTTGTCAACTAATTGCGCCCTCTTTAATAACAATTAAAGATGCCATAGAACAAAGTAGTGCTTTCTTTGAAGACCCTGAATTAGAAGAAGATGGAAAAAAGCAATTAGGAATAGATGGAGCCAAAGATTCTCTTATCTTCCTCTTACAAGAATTAAACAAAGATCCCTGGGATGGAAAAGATTTCACCAAGGCAAAAGAAATTATTCAAAAAACCGCAGAAAAAACGAAAATTAAAAAAGGCTTAATAATGAAAAGCCTTAGGGCCGCACTATTGGGGAAATTACAGGGACCTGACCTAATACAAACCTGGGGGCTTTTAGCAAAAGTGGGGGAAGATCAAAAACGAATTAAAAAATGGCTCTAAGCATTATTTTCAAGTTTCTTTTCTTTATTTAATAATCCCAATGCATTTGCTAGAGGCTGTGCAGTAAGTCCTTGTATCCCTACCGTCATTAGGATTGTTAAAAAAACTAGTCCTCTCAAAGGACCTGCTCCCAGAACACCTGCCTGCTCTAATCTGATTGAGAATAAAGAAGCAACAGCGGCAGTGACGATGCCTCTCGGTGCTAGCCACCCTAAAAATAATCGCTGTTTAATATCAAGAGGAAGGCCAATAGTAGCAAGACTAACTGCGGCAGGTCGAACAATGACCATCAATACAAGCACACAACTAACACCGCCCCACCCAAGAGGACTTAATTCTCCCCAGGAAACATCAGCAGCCAATAATGGGAATAGCATTGTGATTGCAAGCTGAGCCAATTGCCTTATTAATTCGTCCAATTCATTTGCATTTGTAGAAGGCCTTCTACCCACAATGAATCCAGCGGCAACAGATGCAGGCAAGCCAGATTCTGGCAAAAACCATTCTGAAATTCCATAGAGAAGAAAAAGGAAACCTAATGTCAACTGCAAACGAATCCCTAAGGTCGGATCAGTAGGCAATCTTCTTAAACACTCGGAAAGCATCCATCCCGCCAAACAACCAATCAAGACGCCCCCTCCCAATCTTGCAAATAAACCCATAGCCAATTCCTTCCAACCATGAAGATCTCCCACAAGGAGCTCTAGCAAAAGCAAAGCCAGAACTGCACCTATAGGCTCAAGCACTAAACCTTCCGCCTCCAAAACATCACTCAAAGGTGAAGAAAGACGAATTTGCTTCACTAAAGGAGTTACTACTGTTGGACCCGTCGCTAAAACAATAGCGCTATAAACAGCAGCAACATTCCAGCCCAAGCCAGCTAACCAATGAGCCGCCAACAATCCTGAAGCAAGAGATATAGAAAGTCTTATAAAAGAAATCCTTATAACAATTGCCTTAATAGTTTCCCCAGGCAATCTCAGATTCAAGCCCCCATCAAATAAGACCAGACTGACTAATAATCCAACAATTATTTCCAGTCCTTGTCCTAAATCCAAAGGTTCAACCAATCCCAAGCCTGAACGACCAATTAACAACCCTGAGAGAAGTAATAAAACCACTCCAGGGAATCCAGTAAGGACGGACAAAAATCTGGCCCCCGCTCCTGCAAAAACGGTTATGCCCCATAGAAGACCAAGACGCTCAGGCGTCATAGAAACTTTTCATCGAACTTCTAGTTTCAAGGGAATAACTTGTTATGAAACACGAATAGTTATTCCGTTGAGACATAATATTTTTTTTGATAATTAGCACTTTAAATAATTCACACGTAAAAAAAAAGATAGAAGATGCTTTTATATAACTGTATAAAATTTAAAATGGTAGAACTATAAAATGTTTATAGTTATTAGATGACAATAAAAACGGCATGAAATCTTACTTTTAAGCTAATTAGCAAAAAAGGAATTAGAAGAAACTACAACAAATAAAATAAAAAAAAGTCCGACTATGGCCATTCTGCCATTCCATATTTCAGCTTGAGGAGTAAATCCTCGCCTCCAAGAATTGAGCTCTCTTCTACTAACAGGCTCAGATAATTTGCTTGTATCCTTCTGGGATTCAGAAATCATGAAAAAAGCAATAAAGACCTAATTTTTCTAGAAAGGTGGTTTTTGCCTATAAAACAAATCAGCTTGCTCCAAAGGCCAACGCCCTGAAACTCCTATCTCTAAAGAGCTAGGAATTATTCCAGATGATAATCGCAATAATGCTGCTGTGCCTATCATGGCCGCATTATCCGTACAAAATTCTTTCGGAGCAAGGTGGACTTCAATAGAATTTTCTTTACCTTTCTCTTCCATCATGGTTCTTAGATGATTATTTGAGGCAACACCCCCTACCATCACTAAACTTTTCAGTCCTTGATCAATAGCACAACGTAAGCTTCTTTCAACCAAGACTTCTGCAACAATATTTTCAAAACTTGCCGCAAGATCTGCAACTGGCAATTGGTCTTGATTGGTATTTATTTTTTGAATAAGTCTTAGCATTGAGGTTTTCAATCCACTAAATGAAAAGTCATAAGGATAAAACCCTCCTTCGGGTTTGGAAACTCTTCCCTTAGGTAGAGAAAAAGCCTTTCTATTTCCGTTTTTTGCCTTTTTTTCAATAATTGGTCCTCCTGGATAAGGAAGGCCTAGTAAACGAGCAACCTTATCGAAAGCCTCCCCAGCCGCATCATCATGACTTCGTCCAAGGCGTTCAAATTTTCTATTTATATCCACTTTTATCAATTCAGTATGACCTCCACTTACTAACAAAACTAAATAAGGAGTCTTCGGAGGATTCTCAGACAGCAAGACCGATGCAAGGTGACCTTCTAAATGATGAACAGGAATAAAAGGGATACCATGAAGGGCTGAAAGAGTTCTTCCAGTTATTGACCCAATTAATAAAGAGCCTGCCAATCCAGGGGCAACAGTAGAGGCCAAGGCATCAATATCCTCTATAGATCTTCCGGAGGAATTTAATGCTTGATCTATCAAATAAGGCATTACTTCTAAATGTCTCCTAGAAGCTATCTCAGGGACAACCCCGCCCCACTGGGCATGTTCATCTATTTGAGAAGAAATATAATTAGATAAAACATGGAATTTTTCACCCTCTTGACCTATCACAGCAACAGCCGTCTCGTCACAACTTGTTTCGAGGGCAAGAACTGTTTGCATTTTAGGCCAGGATCTCCTCTAAGTTCTAATAGTAAAAGGCTTTAAAAAAGCTAATTAAATGAAAAAACAATTCAATCTAATTGGGCGCCTTTTTGGGATCCTTTTATCAGCTTTTCTATTATTAGGCATAGCGCCAACTGTAAATGCTGCAAAAGGAGCTGTTTTAAATAACGATAGGCCTCCAACTGATTTCTCCTCTGCCGCATTAACTCCATGCTCAGAGAATGCTCGTTTCCAGGAAAGGGCTAGTGCAGCATCGACAACCAAGGATATAGCAAGATTTGAGCGCTATAGCAAAGCTTCATGTGGAGAGGATGGACTACCTCATCTATTAATAGGTCCACCAATTGAACCATTTGGGGCACTTTTAAATAGAGGTCATGAAGGAGACTTGCTTATTCCCGGAGTGATGTTTATATATATTGCTGGAATTATTGGATGGTCCGGCAGAGAATATCTAAGATATTCAAGGACACAGAAGAACCCAGCCGAATATGAAATTATTATTGACACTAAAGTTGCATGGCAATGCATAAAGAAAGGAGCCGCATGGCCCCTTCATGCAAATCGAGAAGGTAAAAATGGAGACCTTAGAGAAAGTGACAAAAATGTTTCTCTAAATGGTCCTAGATAAACTTATATAAATAAATACATTAAAAAAACCAATTAACAACCTCATGTTCAAACTTTTTTATACTAAATGGTTCAGATCAGCGCCTGTTGTGGCAGCAATCTGGATCTTCATAACTGCAAGTATTATTGTTGAATTCAATCGATTTGTGCCAGACCTATTGTTCCATCCCATTTGATATTGATCAACAACAAGCAAAATCATTGCTTAAGATTGATTGTCAAGTAATAATTATTTCTTTAAGAATAACTAAATTAGATTCATTAGCTTTTGAATCTCTATAAGGGCTTTTTCTAGAGAATCATTAATTACTACTGCATCAAATTCATCTTTAGCGTTTAACTCTTCCCTCGCTCTATTAAGGCGACTATTAATTGCATCTTCTGATTCAGTAGCTCTTCCGCGAATTCTCCTTTCAAGTTCTTGAAAGCTAGGAGGAATTATAAATATCTGAAAAGCCTCTGGAAGAGTTTTTCGAATTTGTCTTGCACCTTCAAGTTCTATTTCCAATAAAATATTTCTTCCTTCTTCAAGATTATTTTTCACTTGAGCACTTGGAGTCCCATAAAGATTTCCAGCAAATTCAGCCCATTCAAGGAATCCTCCTGTTTTAACTAAATCCTCAAATCGGGTTCGATCTAAGAAATAATAATGTTCTCCTTCTATTTCCCCGTCTCTAGGTTGTCTAGTTGTTGCGGAAATAGAGAGCCAGAGTTCTTTCCTCCTTTCGAGAAGCTTCGTTACTAAAGACCCCTTCCCGACTCCACTAGGTCCCGTTATTAAAGTGACTCTGCCTACTGAGTTCATTCCTCAATCAAATTCAATCCTAAGAATACGAAACTTTAAAAGTTTCACTATCTCAATCTATGGGTAACAAAGCAATACAAGCAATGGACTTAACAAGCCTAAAGGCTGTCATTGCAGACCTGCGTAAAGAAATACTACCAAGTCGATTTGAGAAAGCTCAACAACCACACAGCGATACAATTCAATTAGGGTTTAGAACACTTAAAGGCCTTAGTTGGGTAGAGATTAGCTGGGATAGTGAAGCTCCAAGACTTGTAGAAATAAATTCGCCGCAAAGAGCTGGAGAAGAAAGCACTCTTGCTAAACAAATCCAATATGGACTGAGGAATATGGCATTAGTAGAAATACAGCAGAATGGATTTGAGAGGATAGTTAAACTTGGTTTTTCAGAACGTCCTAAAGAAACTCTAAAAAAAATACTTGTATTGGAATTAATGGGTAGGCATAGCAATCTTTTTCTAATAGATCAGACGCAAAAAATAATCACAATAGGTCGGCAAATTCGAGAAAATCAATCTCGCTTCCGCCCCATTAGCACAGGAGATACTTATAAAGATCCTCCTGCTTTAAAAGGCCTTAAACCAAACAAAGAAGAGTCTTTTGAACGATGGAAGGGAAGACTTTCCTTAGTCCCAATAAGTTTAAGAAAAGCTTTGGCGGAAAGTTATCAAGGGATTAGTCCTTCTTTAGCATTGCAAATAGCAAGCGATCAAAGAGAAGAAGCTGAAAAAATTATCAATCTTAATGTTGATAAAATCAGTTTTGAACTATGGGAATTCCTCTTCTCTAGATGGATTAAATGGTTATCAAAACTTGAACAAGAACGTTTTACTCTTAAGTTCAAAGGCGCTACAGATTTTAATGTTTGGGATTCAACTTTTCAAGAAAGTTCGTCTGAAAAACGAATAAGCCTTGTATTAGGTTCTTATTATCAAAAAAATATATCTTTAAAAAGAATAGAGAAAATAAATAATACTCTCAAACAACAATTATCTAAGCTTAAAAAGAATGAAAAGTCTTCACTATTAAAGCAAGAAAATCTTCTTTTGAATATTAACGAAGAGCATTTATTAAAATCAAAAGCCGATCAAATTCTATGTTCCAATAAACCAACCAAGTCAGAGATTGAGGAAGCTCAGAAATTATATAAAAAGTCAAAGAAACTAAAGAGGTCTTTTAAAATAATAAAAGAGCGTATTTATCATCATCAACAAAGGCTAAATAGTATTGAAGAAAGCGAAATTTTTATAGATAATTTATTAGAAAGCAAATGGGAAAAAGAAAGTGATCGACTTAAAAAATTAATTGATATAAAAACTGAGCTTGAAGAATATCTAATTAAATCAAAAAATAATCCTAAAAAAACAAAAGGTAAGAAAACAAAAACACCTCAGCCATTAGAAATAAATACAGCTAGCGGTTCTTTAATTCAAATAGGAAGAAATCATCGTCAAAACGAATATATAAGCCTAAAGAAAGCCAAGAAGGGCGATTTATGGTTTCATGCTCAAGAATGTCCTGGTAGCCATGTCGTCCTGAAATCTTCAATTCAGGGGGCCAATGAAAGTGATCTCCAGTTAGCGGCTGATTTGGCGGCTTTGTTTAGTCGGGCAAAAGGCAATAAAATCGTTCCAGTAATCCTTGCTCCAGCAGAGCAACTCCAACGAATCCCAGGAGCCCTTCCTGGAACTGTTATTCATAAAAATGGAACTGTTGTCTGGGGGCGAGCAGAGAGAGCACTGCAACACATCAAGTCAAAATGAAGTCTCCATGGATTATTATTTCTAGAAAGTTTATTTTTAGATGATTAATTTCCTTCTAGGCACGCACGAATTCCTTGGGAATCATTCTTTTCCAGAGTTCCTAGTTGGCTACATCTTTGGTGCTGCTCTTATTATTGGTGCTCCTACTGTATTTCTGCTATTGGCTTTTATGAGCGCCTTAATGAAAACAAATGGGAAAATGGGTGGATATAAAGAATATGCTAACTATGGAAAATCCTCTCTTAATGATTGTCCTCCCTTTATTCTCCCAGACCCTACTAAATCCAATTAAATTTTAGATTGATTTACTATTAATTTTAATTGAAATATAGCTTTTATAATTAAACTTATAAATAATTTAAGAAAACATTTATATTAATAGCAATCAACCTATTAATATAAAGAAAAGAAAAATCTTACTCCTGTCAAATCCAGATAAATTAAGCAACTCTGAAAATTCTTCTTCAAATAATCAAGCTAAGTTCAACTCTGGTGAGATTTTATCTGAGAATGAATTGAAGATGTCATTTCTAGATCATCTTGAAGAACTTCGTCAAAGAGTTCTTTTAAGTCTTATTGCCATTCTTATAGCATCTGGAATTAGTCTTATCTTCGTAAAAAATATTGTTCGTATTTTAGAAACACCTGCCAAATCAATTCATTTTCTTCAAATATCACCAGGCGAGTTTCTTTTCTCTTCAATTAAAGTAGCAGGATATAGCGGTTTAACTTTTGCCTTGCCTTTCATATTATTTCAAGGCTTAAAATTTGTTCTTCCCGGTCTTACAAAAAAAGAAAAGAGGTTAATAGCTCCAGCCGTAGCATTATCAGCAATTTTATTTTTTTTAGGTATTGGATTTGCTTTCTGGGTTTTAATTCCAGCTGCTTTAAATTTCCTAGTAAATTTTGGAGCGGAAATTGTAGAACCTCTTTGGTCTATTGAAAGATATTTAGATTTTGTATTTTTACTAATGCTTAGTTCAGGAATTGCTTTTCAGATACCAGTACTTCAATTAATTTTAGGCACTTTGGGGCTCATACAATCTAAAAAGATGCTCTCTAGTTGGAGATGGGTCGTTATCTCTGCCTCAATTTCTAGTGCCGTAATAACACCATCTACTGATCCAATAACAATGATATTGCTTGCTACTGCAATTACCTCATTGTTTTTGATTGGAGTTGGAATGGTTGCGATAACCGAAAAATTCAAAGGAGAAACTCAGCCAGTCTTTCATCCGCCTTCAGCTGCAGACTAAGAGCTCTGCCAATTCTTGGTTTTGATTGAACAGAAAAAATCCATTCTCTTACTACATCGGCCTGGCCTAATCGATTAACAATTTCCAATACATCATTTAAATTTTGCCTATAAGCATCCTCATTCAGAGGAAAAGACTTTTGCTCTAAGTAACCCCACATAATTTGAAGAAATAACTTATCTCTCTTTACTAATAACTTCATGTCATAAGAGACTCCCCAGCGATATCGAAAGCAAGCTAATACCTCATCAACATTTAAAGGTGACTGTGTATTCAAGGTTTGATCATTCTAATCTGATTGGGCTCCATAAATAAAAACCCTTTATTTGCAAGAAAATTATCCATTAGGAATCCATTTTGGTTTATATTCTCATTCAGGTGAACATATGTAATGACACAAATGACCTCCTCCGATGTGCCCTCAATGGGTAGGAGGCAGTTCATGAATTTACTTACCTTTGGCACAGTAACTGGTGTGGCACTAGGAGCTTTGTATCCGGTTGCTAGTTACTTCACACCTTTAAGAGCTGGAGGTGGCGGTGGTGGCAGCTCTGCTAAAGATGAGCTTGGTAACCCAGTTACGGCAAGTGGTTGGCTTTCCAATCATGCTGCAGGAGATAGAAGTCTTGTTCAGGGATTAAAAGGTGATCCAACATATTTAATTGTTGAAGGTCCTGAAGCAATAACCGATTATGGCATCAATGCAATATGCACTCACCTTGGGTGTGTAGTTCCTTGGAATAATGGTGAAAATAAATTCAAATGTCCTTGCCATGGAAGTCAATATGACTCCACTGGGAAAGTTGTAAGAGGACCAGCACCACTATCTTTAGCGCTTGCTCATGTTTCCATTGAGGATGATCAAGTGCTTGTAAGTCAATGGACTGAAACTGACTTCAGGACAAATACTCCACCCTGGTGGTCTTGATCTAAAGCCTTCTAAACATTCATACCTATTCTTAATCAAAATGAGACGACTAATAACTATTTTCCTAAGTACTTTCCTTCTAGGAATATCAATTCTTATAAATCCAGCTTCTACATGGGCGTATCCTTTTTGGGCCCAACAAAACTATGAAAACCCCAGAGAAGCTACAGGGAAGATTGTTTGCGCTAATTGTCATTTAGCAAATATGAAAACACAGGCCGAAGTCCCCCAAGCAGTAGCAGCAGATAGCGTCTTTAAAGCATCCGTAAAAATCCCATATAAAAATGGTACTCAAGAGATAGGGGCTGATGGTAGCGAAGTTCCTCTCCAAGTAGGTGCATTAGTAATGCTTCCTGAAGGTTTCAAGCTTGCGCCTCAAGACAGATGGACAGAAGAAATAAAAGAAGAAACTCAAGGAGTTTACTTTAGTCAATACAGTGATGAACAGGAAAATATAATAATTGTTGGGCCTTTGCCTGGTGATCAAAATAAAGAAATTGTTTTCCCAATACTCTCACCAAACCCAAGAACAGATAAGCAATTTCACTTTGGCAAATATGCAATTCACGTAGGAGGGAATAGAGGTAGAGGGCAGGTTTACCCAACTGGAGAAAAGAGTAATAATAATATATTTACTTCTGAGAATTCAGGAGAAGTACTTTCTATCGAGACTCAAGAAGATGGAACAAGATTAATAACTGTTCAAGAAGAAGACGGAGAAATGAATACAGAGACTATTCCTATGGGTCCAACTCTTTTAATAAAGAATGGTGATCATTTAAATAAAGGTGATGTCCTAACAAACAATCCCAATGTAGGGGGATTTGGCCAAGTGGATACAGAGATAGTTCTTCAAAGTTATGCAAGAGTAATTGGCCTGATTGTTTTCTTCATGGGTGTTGCATTATCACAAATAATGCTTGTTCTAAAGAAAAAGCAAGTCGAAAAAGTACAGGCTGCTGAAGGGATTTAGAGATTAATTCATTAGTTTATAATTGATGCAATATATCCTTGGTTTTTTAAAATCCCCTGGGGAAGAATTAATACAATTTGGTCCTATAATCATCAGATGGTATGGGCTTCTGATCGCAATCTCAGTATTAATCGGCTTAAATCTTTCAACCAAGCTCGCTAGAAAAAGAGGTCTTAGCCAGAGATTTATCAGTGACTTATTACCTGTCCTGATTTTTTCGTCGATTATCGGAGCAAGAATTTACTATGTAATTTTCGAATGGGGAAAATATAGCGGTAAAAACTTTTGGGCATATTTAAATTTCGACAGTTTAAGTATTCCTATCCCAAGCTCCCTAGAAATTTGGAGGGGAGGAATTGCTATTCATGGTGCTTTAATTGCAGGAACTATTTCTGTTCTGATTTTCTGCAAAATCAAAAAGCAGTCTTTCTGGGATGCTTTAGATGTTTTGTTTCCATCAGTTGCCTTAGGTCAAGCAATAGGTCGTTGGGGTAATTTTTTCAACAATGAAGCTTTTGGAGTCCCAACTAATCTTCCATGGAAATTATTTATTCCATTTGAGCTTAGGCCAGATATTTTTAAAGATCAGTCATTTTTTCACCCTACATTCCTTTATGAATCTTGTTGGAATATATTAGTTTTCTTTTTTTTGCTATTCATATTTCAAATGGGAATAAAAGGACTTATAAAAATACCTTCAGGTGCTTTAACTTTCTTATACCTTATTGCATATAGCGCTGGTAGGTTATGGATAGAAGGATTAAGAATAGACCCACTTTGCATAAATGCATTTCCTCCTTTTTGTGAAGGAGGAGTTCGAATAGCACAATTTATGAGCATATTATTAATTTGGTTAGGTTTTTTAGGTATGTGGTGGCGATATAAAAAACAGTTTAAACAATCATTTAAAAGAACTAATAAAATATCGCAATGAAACCGGTTTCAATAATTGGTGCTGGCCCAGGAGCTTTAGATCTCTTAACTCAACGAGCTATAGATCGTTTAGATGAAGCAGATGTTCTTGTCTGGACAGACTCATTAATTCCTCCCAAAATTGCAGAAGTTCCTCATAAATCTTGTGAACGAATAGCCACAAGTTCCTTAACTTTAGAAGAAATCTTACCGATTCTTATAAATAAAGCGAAAGAAGGTAAAAAAGTTGTCCGCCTACACGATGGTGACCCTTGTCTTTTTGGTGCACTCTCTGAACAAATCTTTCGGCTGAAATCAGCAGGCTTAGAAGTAGAAGTTATCCCAGGAATAAGTGCCTACCAAGCAACTGCTGCAACTTTACAAGCAGAGTTAACAATCCCTGGATTAACTCAAACAATTATTCTTAGTCGAGCAGGAGGGCGCACAGGCATACCTGAAAAGGAGCGTTTAGAAAAACTCGCAGCTTTAAATTCATCATTATGCTTATATTTAAGTGCAAGGCATGTAAAAGACGTCGAGCAAATACTCCTAAATTATTATCCAAGCAATACTCCAGTCGCCATAGGGTATAGGGTTAGCTGGGAAGAAGAATGGATAAAGATAGTCCCCCTAAATCTCATGGCAGAAACTTCCACAAAGAAAGGATTAATTAGAACAACTATTTACATAATTAGCCCCGCTTTAAAATCAAGTGATCAACGTTCGAAGCTTTATAACTCAAGTTATAATCATTTATTTAGAAGAAATTAAAATGCATGGAAATATCAAAAGATATACTTAATTGACATTTATTATGTATAATTTAGATTGATTAAATTTATATAAAGAGAATTATTAGGAACTATTCATTAAGATTTTTATGGTTTTAAATTATTAAATTAATCGTAGAATTAATTTAATAATTTAAAACCAAACAAAAGTTTCAACTAAACCTTGCTAATACCATTAGAATAAAAAAGCACTATTAAATTTTGAAGTGGGAAATATAAAGTTACAACAAAAAAATCAAAATTTTCCCGAAGAAGTTAAAAGCCGTCTCGGGAAGGTAGGTGCTTTCATAAAAGAAGCCAGGCAAGCTCGAAGCTTATCCATAGAAGATCTTTCATCAAGTCTAAGAATTGGCCAGGAACAACTAATTGCTTTAGAAAACGGGCAAGAAGAATTACTTCCTGAAAGTGTTTTCGTAAAAGCAATGATTAGAAGAATTTCAGAAAAACTAAACTTGGACACAAAGTTTATTATTGAAGAGTATCAAGGAAGAAAAGTAGATATAAACAAAATTTATGAAAATAGTCCAGCAAAACCAACAAAGAAAGAAGCCTACAAAATAATCCCTATTATGATTATTTCTTCTGGTTTACTTGGATTAATTGCATCATCGTTCACTCTGAATTACATAAAAGAGTCAACATCTTCTGGTCCAGAAACAAATTCAACCAGAAATTTCACTCCTTAAAGCAACTAAAAACTGAAAAGAGTCAATCTACTTGAATATTGATAGGTACTTTCACGTAATCCTTAATCATCATCAATGCATTCTTCAGACTCCATTGTTCAAGGCCAATATTCTGATCAATTTTTACAGGGACAAGTCTTAACAAGATCCCAGAGGTATCTACATTAACTTCTATTGATTCAATCGCAGGCTCAGGTCTTCTATCTAATGAGGCAGCTAATCGCAAGATAATTGACATCTCATAGACAATTTTACGATTATGTCTATTTTCTAAGCACTGCCAAGCTTCGTGTCTTTTCTTAGGAAAATTCTTTCGGTGGTATCGCGCTATCCCTGCAACCATTAAATGCTCTAGATGTGAATAACCTAATAACTCTCCGTGGCGTATTAAATACCAAGAATGTTTGTGGTAGCCAGAAAGATTGATATGTTGGCCGCAAGCGTGCAGCATTGAAGCAGCCCAAAGCAAATCTCTTCCATCACCTTGATCTTCATGTAACGAACCATATGTACTGTCATAAATTCTGAGTGCAATCTTTGCAACTCGTTTTGCACGATGAGTATTAACCGCAAAACGTTTTGCCTGATGAAGGACTGTACGTTTTCTAATATTCCCTTGCAGACTTAATCGATCTTGCAAGAAACCATTCCTTAACATCCAATTGACTACCAATCCCTCTCGAAGAGCTCTCTCACTAAGTACTATCTCATCAATTCCTAGCATCTCTATAGAGGTCTGTAGAATCAACGCTCCTGGAATAATAATCTCTGATCTTCTTTTGCTTAAAGAGGTGAACTTCTCAATCTCTTGAGGGCTCATTTTTAATATCTTATGAATTACTTGATCAAGTTTTGTTTTCGAAATCCTATAACCTTGTAATTTTAATTTTGGGCCTGATTCTTCGCTAATAATCATTGAACCTATAGCCATCGCAGTCCCACTGGTGGCAACTATTACAGGTTTTTTACTAGGGTTTAAGCGGTGTAAAATCTTATCTACCGAAGGTTCCAAAGAACCTTCTATAAAAGTTTTCAAGAATTCAACTCTTTGTTTAGATATTGTTTTTGAATTTAGAAAATCTCTTTTTAAACGAACAGCTCCCACTTTTGTACTTGTAAGAGCTCTTGAGTCGTCATCATCTGCAAGTATCAGCTCTGTAGACCCTCCTCCAATATCAATCAGGATATGAGGCTTGTCCCCAAATTCCATACCAGAAATTACTCCTAAATAAATTAATCTCGCTTCTTCCGTACCACTAATAATTTCAATATCTAAATTAACTTCAGATTTAACCTGTTCCAGAAAAATTTTTCCATTAGGGGCTTCTCTTACAGCACTCGTAGCAGCTGTAAGGATTGTTTCGACTTTATAACTCTCAGCTAGATCCTTAAAACTTTTTAGAACTTCTATACCTCTATTTATTGCTACATCGGTTAGAGATCCAGTTAAAGAATCTCTTTCCCCTAGCCTAGTAGTCGATTTCTCGGCCAATTTAATGCTGAATGTTTTGAGTACAGGGTCAACCTCAGCAATTAAAAGGTGTGTCGAATTCGTACCTATATCAATAGCGGCTATATAAATTAGCTCCTCAGTTATTCTCGACCTAGAGGTTTTTGAGAACAAATTTTCATCTTGAGGAGGGCCTAAGTCGAGACCTGGCATAAGGTCCTTTGGCTTGGGTTTATACACTCTGACATCTAAAACTCCAACTTTGAAAAAAATGTCTAATCTTTTGCATATATATAAACTCTTAAAAAGAAGCTTTATTCACAAGCGCATATCACCTCTACTTCAACTTCTTCGGTGGGACAAGCCCACGGGGAGAATGATCCTATTGATTCCAGCAGGGTGGTCTCTATGGCTGACACCATCTTCACCTCCACCCTTAGAGCTTATAGGACTACTCATTGCAGGGGGAATCTTTATAAGCGGTGCCGGTTGTATCGCCAATGATCTTTGGGATAAAAGAATTGACAGGGAAGTCAGTCGGACAAAAAACAGGCCCTTGGCTATTGGGACGGTAAAAACCTCATCAGCTGTTTTCCTTCTTGGGTTGATGCTAATACTCAGTCTTTCAGTTGTTTTGTCTCTCCCTCAAAGCAGTCAAAGCCTTTGCCTAAGGCTTGCTATAACTGCTTTACCCTTGATTCTTATATATCCATCAGCAAAAAGATGGTTCCCATATCCACAAGCTATTCTTTCTATTTGCTGGGGCTTTGCTTCTCTTATCCCTTGGGCCGCAAGTGAATCCAATATTAACGGAGGGGTTCCTATGTTTTCTTGCTGGGTGGCCACAATGATTTGGACGTTTGGTTTCGACACTGTTTATGCCATGGCAGATACGCAGGACGATGCGAATCTTGGGTTAAATAGCAGTGCCCTAAGTTTCAAGGGTAAAGTTATTCTTCCTGTTTCTTTATGCTATGCAATTACCTCGATTTTATTGGCTTTTGCTGCTTTCAATGCTGAGATTAATTTAGTTTTTTGGCCGATTTTATCTATAGCTACTATTGGAATGCAAAGAGAAGTATGGCTTCTTAGAAATAAAAACAATTTAATTTTTAAATTTGGTAATCATTTTAAAAACCAAGTCTGGCTGGGCAGCTTAATTCTTTTTGGCTTGGTCCTTGGAAGGATGTAAAAACACATGTTAAGTATTAGACCCGAGACAATTATTCCTCCTCTAAAGAGAGGGGATGAGTTTACAATTGTTGCCGCCAGCTCAATAATTAATGATGAGATTTCACTACTGAATGGATTAGAAACTTTAAATGAATGGGGCTTAGTTTGTCGCAGTAAGATTTTCAAAAGAAAACCTTGGGGATATTTAGCTAGTAGCGATGAAAAAAGATTTAATGAATTACATTACCAAGAAAAAACATCACTTATTACCTTTGCACGAGGTGGGTGGGGAGCTGCTCGGCTGCTAGAACGCAATCAACCTTGGAGAACAGGTTATATGATTGGGTTCTCCGACGTGTCATCAATTCTTCTATCACGTCTCGCAGCAGGATTCTACGGTGGGATACATGGTCCCTTATTGACATCGCTCCACAATGAGCCTAATTGGAGTAAAGAAAGATTAAGAAGACTTCTATTTGGAGAACGCGTCCCTGATCTCTATGGGGAACCCTGGGTTAAAGGTGTCGCGACTGGGCCACTAGTTGTTACCAACTTAACCGTTGCCTCACACCTACTGGGTAGTAGTCATATGCCTAATTTAAATGGGGCTGTTTTGATTTTAGAGGATACTGGAGAAGCTCCTTATCGGATTGATCGCATGCTCACACATTGGCGATTAGCTGGATTACTTCAAGATCTAGCAGGACTGGCCTTTGGCAGTTTCAGTAATTGTATGGATGACGATCAGTCTGCCTTACAAAATAATTTCACTCTCGAAGAAATCCTTAAAGAACGATGTTTTGATCTAAATATTCCTGTCATAGGAAATCTCCTCATAGGTCATTGCCAGGGGAATGCCGCCATGCCAATTGGTAAGAAAGTAATTCTGGACGGGAACAAAGGAAGAGTTAGTCTTTATGACGACTAGCAATTATTGCCTCAGCAATTGACAGATCAATTCGTGTAGTCACCTTGATATTTGATGGTGCCCCTTCAACAATTCGAACAGGCCAACCAAGACGTTCGTAAAGAGACGCATCATCAGTTACATCCCAATTATTTACTATCGCCTTTCTATGTGCCTCTTTAAGCTCATAAACAGAGAAACCTTGTGGTGTTTGAGCCGCCCAAAGCTCTGACCTGTCAGGCGTTTCAAGAATAAAGCCTTTATTATCTACTTTTTTAATGGTGTCAGTAACCGAAGTAGCAGCAATAATCGCCTCTCCTTGAGCCACTTTTTCAGCGCAGAGGTTAATTAATGAGGGTTCAACCAAGCACCTTGCTCCATCATGAATAAGTATATGTTTTGCATTAGAAGGCAAGGCGGCAAGACCCAATTTTACAGACTCTTGACGAGTACTGCCTCCATCAATCCAGACCCAGTTTTTTTGAAAATCTTTTAGCAAAGGGGTTATCGCTGCTTTGTCAATAGGCTGCCCTACAATTCCAACCCATTGAATGGAATCTGCTGAGCTAATTGCCTTCAAAGTCCAAGATAATATTGGTCTCCCAAGTAATGGCAACAACAACTTATTTCGATCGGCTCCCATTCGGTTACCACTGCCAGCGGCTGCAATTAACAAATGCAAAACAAAAGCCTCTCAACAAAGATTTTGACGAGTAAATCCAACCATACTAATAATTTTCAATCACTGTTTTATCCTAAATGCGCAGACTTAAATAGAAGTGTTAATTGCTTTTAGTCTTAAAGAATAAGCAAATCTCTTTAAAACAATAGAGCGAAAAAGGTTAAGTTCGTGCACAATGATTCTCATTACGACTTCTAAATCAAACAAGCAATGGTTTCTCCTAAACTCCTTATTGATCAAACTGCTGTTGTTACTGGAGCGAGTCGAGGCATTGGCAAAGCTATTGCTTTAGCACTTGGGGAAGCTGGTGCAGAAGTTGTGGTCAATTATGCAAACTCCCCGGTAAAGGCTGAAGAAGTCGTCTCAGAAATAAAGGACGCTGGGGGCAAAGCTTATTGCTTAAAAGCTGATGTTTCAGATGAAGCCTCAGTAAATGAATTTATCAAAACAGTTTTAGATCGCAGTCAACGCATTGATGTATTGGTTAATAACGCAGGAATAACCAAAGATGGTCTCTTAATGAGAATGAGTATAGAAGAATGGCAATCAGTAATCAATTTGAATCTAAGTGGTGTCTTTTTATGCACTCGCGCAGTTTCGAGGTCAATGATAAAAAAAAGGCAAGGAAGAATCATCAATATCACATCTGTTGTGGGCCTCATGGGTAATGCTGGGCAAGCCAATTACGCTGCGGCTAAAGCAGGTGTAATTGGATTAACAAAAAGTACCGCCAAAGAATTCGCTAGTAGAGGTATCACAGTTAATGCTGTTGCACCAGGTTTTATATCAACTGACATGACTAAAGGTTTAAATAATGAAGCGATTCTTTCAGCTATCCCATTAGGTTCTTTTGGTCAAGCTGAAGATGTAGCAAGCGCTGTTAGGTTCTTGGCCGCAGATCCTGGTGCAGGATATATAACAGGTCAGGTTTTAAATGTTGATGGAGGGATGGTCATGAACTAATTATCTAATCATCATTACTACAAACTCAAGAAAGAAAACCATCTCAATAGTTTTAGAGTCTTAATTAGAAGATTCAACTCAATTCGAAACTATATTAAATTGAGATTATTCTTTTCATAAACACCAAAGAGATCACACAAATAACACTTATAAGAGGACCAGGAGCCATATCAAAATGAAAGGCCAGTAGAAAACCTGCAAGAGAAATTACAACCCCAAAGATTGAAGATCGAACCATCCCAACCCATAAAGCAGGAGCCTGGCGTAAACCCAATAAAGTTGGTGTAGAGAGTAAAGCAATTACTAGAATCACCCCAACTGCAGACATCGAGCTAACAATAACTAGAGCAGTTGTAAAGCCAAGCGCTAAATTCAAGAGAGATACGTTTACGCCACTAGCACGAGCACCTTCTGGATCTAATCCAATATGAACAAGTTTTTTATAGCCAAAAATCATAAGAAGGATAAATGTTGAAAAGGCAAGAAAAGTTCTTAACAAATCTTCTATATTTGCAGTCAATAAGTCTCCAAATAAAACAGCTTCTAAATCAATTCTTATCCCAAACAAAGGGATAAGAAGAACACCTAGACCAAGTGATCCAGCAAGAATTGTATTCATTACTGCTTCATAGTTTTCATTTTTTTTATTAGTTAAGCTTTCTGCTATAAGAGCTCCAGACAATCCACTTACCACTCCTCCAATAGAAGGATTTACACCAAGCGCTAATGCCAAAGCTAAGCCTGGCAGAACACAATGGGAAATCAAATTAACTTGGAGTAGTCGCTTATGTGTAATTAATACAGCCCCCATTGCAGGGCAAAGTATTCCTGAGAAAAACGTTATAAGCAGAGGAATAATCCACCAATTTGTATTTATAAAAGACATCAAGCAAATGATTAGGTATTGTCAAGAAAGGAGGTCAGTCCAAGATCTTGCCAATGAATAGTAGTCACACTGAAATCACTCTACGTCAAAAGCAACTGCTTGAAGAGCTCAAAAGTTGTGATGACGAACTTAGTGGGCAACAATTGCATAGACAACTTCATAAGCATGGAAATGTTATGGGCTTGACAACTGTATATAGAAATCTGCAAGCACTTATGAAGCAAGGGTTAGTTCGTTCCAGACATCTTCCAACAGGAGAAGTACTTTATACCCTAGTTGAAAGAGACATCCACCATTTAACCTGTGTTGAATGTGGAGAAACCACTCGCTTGCCGGGATGTCCTGTAGAAAAAATTAGTGTGCCTAAAAAAAACTCTATAAAATACGAGCTTTTGTTTCATACTCTAGAGTTTTTTGGTCTTTGCCAAGACTGCTCGCAAAAGAAAAATGCTTAATAGCATTTTATAACTTTTAATCACAGCAATAACTTCCACTCATACAAGTAATTGAATCAAGTTTTTCTTTCACTACTTCAGGACTGCCAGAAGCTAAAACTGTCTTATTAAGAGCAACGACCTTGTCATAGGAATTTAAAGATGTGCCCCAATCATGACTACTAATAAAAAGTGACAACCCATTATCAGCTAGCTGGCGAATGATTAATAAAAAGTCCTCCCTTGCAGGAGGATCTAATGCGGAGCAAGGTTCATCGAGAAGAAATATTTTTGCTGGCGTCATTAAAGTTTTTGCAAGTAATGCTCTTTGTTGTTGCCCACCAGACAATGAATCAAGCCTCCTCTTAGCCAAATCAGATATCCCTACTCGTTGAAGTGCAGCTTCCAAATCACAGCATTTTGCCTGTGAATAATTGACTCGACCTAAAGAAACTAATCCTTCAACAGTAATTGGAAAACTCCAGTTAAGTTTTCCCCTTTGAGGCATTAAAGCCACTTGACTTCGAGCCTGAATCAAAGGTTTACCATCAATATAAATTTCTCCTTTATCAGGCTTGCTGTGTCCATGGAGCAAAGCCAGCAATGTGGACTTGCCTGCACCATTGGGACCAACAAGTGCCGTTATAGTTCCTGGAGTGAGTTCAAATGACACCTCATCCAAAGCAGGTTTAACTTGCCTTGAATAGGAAAATCTCAAATTTTCAGCAGTCAATCTGGACATAAATCAAAGCATTCCCTAACAAAACAAGAATAGTCTTGCTAAACGACAATGAAAACCATTATCGTTTTTTTACTTATTTCATTAATTTGCCTCTCAATGTTATTTCACTCTGGGCAGAGAATAGCTTTAATAAACAGATCATTTTTCAAAAGCTCTCTTTTGTTAGGAACAATTTTTCTTTCTGGAATTAATCAGGGAGTAAAAGCTGAGTCCAAATCAATCGTTGCTGTAGAACCATTGGTTTGCGACTTAGTCAAGGCGATTGCTCAACCTTCACAATCAGTCATTTGTTTAATTGATAGAAAACAAGATGTTCATGACGTAAAGATTTCTCCTAAGCAAGCTCAAATACTTAAGAATGCAAGTCAAGTATTCACTCTGGGTCCGGAGATGACTCCTGCGATGAAAAAATGGATAGATAATTCTAAGACAGTTGTTGTTGGTGTAAGTGCAATAGAAATTGATGACCATCACGATGATCACTCAGCAGCGAAGCAAGATGACCATCACGATGATCACTCAGCAGCGAAGCAAGATGACCATGACGATCACGACAAAGGACATGGAGAGGAATCTTTTGAATGGGCTGGCATCTTTGAACTTCCTGCCGGAAGCTACAAATGGTCTTTTGCGAAAGTAGGCGGAGAATATGCCGATCCTGCTATGAAAATGGTAATTCTTGAGACTGATAGTATTGAATCATCAAAAGAGATTGCCGAAAAATTATTAGAATCCAAAGACTCAGAAGTCAAACGTGATAATGATGTGCTTACAGCAAAAAATAAGGCATACGTTCTTAAATTTGATCAAAGGAAAGAAAGCACAGTATTTACTGTAGACATAAAAAAAGATGGTAAGTTCGCTTTCTTCAGCGAACATATGCCTTTTGAATTTGAAGCCAATGAACACTTTTTCAAAGATATCTCAGGTGATGATGTTGAACCTATAGCTCAAGTACCTGATGAAGGAGATCATCATCACCATGATCATGGTGGATTAGATCCTCATATCTGGCATGACCCTCATAACATCATCAAAATGGGAAATATCATTTCTAAAAACATCAAGAAGAACTTTTCATTTTTTAATAGAGAAAATAAAAAAGTCGTAAATGAAAGATCTAATTCTTTTAACTCTATTTTGGAAGATTTAGATCAATGGACACAAAAACAAGTAGCGACAATTCCTTCTGCTCAAAGGACGATAGTTTCTAAACACAAAGCAATGGAATACTATGGGGATGCTTTTGGATTAAAAACTATTAGCTTATTAGATTTTCTTGGCCACTCATCTAGCCTTAGGCCTCAGGCTATTTCAACAGCATTAACAGAGCTAAAAAAAGAGAATGTAAAAGTCATCTTTCCTGAGCAAAAACCTCCTTCAAAACTATTGAAAAACTTAAGCAGACAAACTTCGACACCTATAGCATCCGAACAAATTTTTGTTGATGGTTTAATGCCAACAGGAAATACTATTTCAGTGGCTGTTCATAATACTTGCACTATCGTCAATTCTTCAGAGGGAACATGCGATAAGGAAAAAGGAAATGAACTAGAAAGAAGATGGAGATTATTAACAAATAATTAGTCAATCACATGAGAAGGAAATGATTAACAAGAAAGGATTAGTAAATTACAGAAAATATTGGGGCAACAAGATCAATCCCATCGACAAAGAAACCTGGGATAAAAATAAAATTCTAAAAATAACTATTTCCAACGATTTTGAAAAAAATCTGAAAGATCTTAAATTTTCAAATCATTCGCTTTCGAAAGAAAAAGGGTCAATGGTTTTACGATTAAAAATCCCATATAATTATGATGAAGTTGACGATTTCAAATCAAAGGTTATTGAATTATTGGGCATTGAAAAAAATTGGATACTTGATTTTTCTATAAAAAATTCTAATTGTACTCATCTTTCAGTAAAGAAATGATCCTCAGCAAAAAGGTACCTGTCACCATTCTCACGGGATTTCTTGGTTCTGGGAAAACAACACTACTTAACCGAATTTTAGGCGAAGAGCATGGTAAACGAATCGCTGTTATAGAGAATGAATATGGGGAAGTCGGCATTGATCAAGGTCTGGTTATCAATGCCGATGAAGAGGTATTTGAGATGTCCAACGGTTGCATTTGTTGTACTGTTCGCGGAGATCTGATTCGCGTGCTTGGCAACCTAATGAAGAGACGCGACAAATTCGACTATGTTTTAGTAGAAACAACAGGACTTGCTGACCCAGGGCCCGTTGCTCAAACATTTTTCATGGACGAAGAAGTTCGTGATGAATTTTCACTCGACGGTATTGTGACACTGGTTGATGCCGCTCATATTGATCAGCAACTAGGACACAGTACGGAGAGTTCTGAGCAGGTAGCATTCGCGGACGTCATTATTCTGAACAAAATCGATCTCATTTCTGACGAATCTCTCGATAATCTTGAGTCGCGTTTACGTGAAATGAACCGCATGGCTCGTGTTGTGCGTAGTAAACAAGCAGACGTCTCGGTTGATACTGTGCTGAATCTTGGAGCTTTTGATCTTGACCAAGTGCTTGAACGTAGACCTAGTTTTCTTGAGCCAGAGTATCCATTCGAGTGGACGGGTGTATTTCACCTTGAGGCTGGTAGCTACGAACTTAATCTCGAAGAGGGTCCAGACCCTACCATGTCACTAGTTGTCCTAGCTAACCAAGGTACAGACGAAGCTGCTCTCAATGAAGGTGCCGAATCATGTGTTCGACTTTACTCAGAGACTGCTGAACTACTAGTGCCAGATTCCATAGTTCCATTTGGCAAACATTTGAATCTACAGCTGCAGTCTGACGGAAGTAAATCGTTCTTTCTTGAAATTGATAAGTCTGGAGATTATGGACTATTCACCCAGCACACAGCCGAAGAATTTGAAATAAAATTAACTAAAGTGGGGGATTCCTTTCCTGATACCAGAAGCAATAAAAAGAACAACTTTGTGATTCCCCCTAAAGCTGAGAGAACTTGGGTCGCACAGCACGAACATGATTATGAAGTCGGCTCAATTGCTATTGAAAGGCTAGGCAATGTAAATCCTGAGAAACTTAATGAATGGCTCAGTCAACTCCTTGCCGAGAAAGGTGTTGACATATTTAGGATGAAGGGTTTCCTTAGTTTTGCCGAAGAGTCTAGACGAATTGTTTTTCAAGGTGTTCACATGCTCTTTACATCGCAACCTGATAGAGAGTGGGGTAACGAGATCCGAAAAAATCAACTTGTTTTCATCGGGAGGGATCTTGATGAGGAAGCATTAAGAGAAGGGTTCGACAAGTGTCTGAGATAAAAGAGATTAGTCAAAAAGGGATGGGCATGCTTCACGAGAGTTGGAGTGCTCAAGTTGATGACTATGCGATTATCTGCGGATGGGCACTAGGAGGCAATTCATTTTTAGTAGGTGATGCAGCAGGAGGCCTTCATGCATTTGAAGGAAAGTCAGGAGTCAGACTTTGGAAGAAAAATAAGGTTCATGAATGCGGCTTACTCTCTATGGCTATCCATCCAGAGGGAAATATTTTTGCGTCTTCAGGACAGGATGGACGAGTAAAGATATGGAAAGCAGAAGAAGGTGAATCTCTCAAGGTTTTAGAACTTGGAAAGGGATGGATCGAACACCTCAAATGGTCTCCAGATGGATCTTTCTTAGCAGTAATCTTTTCCCGTTACGTATACGTATTAGATGCTAATGGGAAAGAATGCTGGCGATCAAATGAACATCCAAGTACTGTTAGTGCAGTCTCCTGGTCAAAGTCGAATGAATTAGCGACTGCATGCTATGGCCGAGTAACTTTTTTTGACATAATTAGGGACAAGATAAACCAGAAGCTTGAATGGCAAGGTTCACTTGTTTCAATGGTACTGAGCCCAGACGGTGACATTGTCGCTTGCGGTAGTCAAGATAATTCTGTTCATTTTTGGCGTCGTTCAACCAAGCAAGACTCTGAGATGACAGGTTATCCAGGGAAACCAAGTCACCTAGCTTTTGATCAAACTGGAACAGTCCTTGCTACTGGAGGAAGTGAAGTAGTTACAGTATGGAGTTTTCTTGGCAATGGTCCTGAAGGTACCGTACCAGGACAGCTAGATCTGCATGCTGAGCCAATTTCAAGTCTTGGTTTTTCCCATCAGGGAATGCTACTAGCCTCAAGTGCCAGGGATGGCTCGGTTTTAGTTTGGTCTATACAAAAAGACGGGAAGGGAGACCCCCTTGGAGGCGCATTTTCAGGAGGCCGTGTCGAATCAATTGCCTGGCGACCTGATGACTGCGCTCTAGCTGCGGTCAATTCAAATGGAGGTATAAATGTCTGGGATTTTAAAATTCGCACAAAAAGGACTCCTCAAGGTTTTATATAATTAGATTATCTTTCCTATGAAAAATTCCTAAATACATAAGTGTCAAATATTTCTAACAATCTTTTAAAGGATGCTCAACTAGGTATTCCTGTAACTATTCTTACAGGGTTCCTAGGGGCAGGGAAAACAACACTTCTGAATCATATTTTAACCAATCAGGATGAGCTAAAAACAGCTGTATTAGTTAATGAGTTTGGGGAGATAGGTATAGATAATGATTTAATCGTAAAAACAGGAGAAGATATTATCGAACTTACTAATGGGTGTATTTGTTGCTCTATCAATGGAGAGTTACAAAGTGCTATAAAAAAACTCTTAGATAACAACAAAGAGATCGAATACTTGATAGTTGAAACGACTGGATTAGCTGATCCTTTGCCAATAGCTATGACAATAACTGATCTTAGAGAAAAATTAAGGCTCGATTCTATTGTGACCTTGATAGATGCAGAAAACTTTAATGATGAGACTCTAGATAGTGAGATTGCAAGGGCTCAAATCATTTATGGAGATATATTATTAATAAACAAATGTGATCTAGTTTCTAAAGAAAAATTGTCTGAAGTTGAATCAAAATTGTATCAAATAAAAACCAATCCAAGGATCTTAAAAGGCATTAAAGGAGATGTCCCTCTTCCTCTTTTGCTAAGTGTTGGTTTGTTCCAGTCAGATCTAATAGCAATAAATGAAAGTAAAAATTTTCATGATCATGGCCATGAACATGAACATGAACATGAACAT
>CETG01185412.1_pt1 | contig 25776 bp, 15 predicted proteins | sample 361471 | NCBI WGS metagenome assembly CETG01 (sample SAMEA2622696, study PRJEB7988) | marine metagenome | isolation source: saline water (ENVO:00002010), including | reverse complement strand
AATATTGAGTTCTTCTTTTTTATTGCAGGCCCAAGATTGATTGTTACTCAACAAATAAAAAATTCATTTAAAGAATTACTGAAATGTTCTTATCAAGTAATTAATAGTAAACCTTATGATGAATATTTATTGGAATTATCTAAATGTCATATGTTTCTTTCTCCCTTTCCATTTGGTTCCTCTAATACACTACTAGATTGTTTCAGAGTAGGCTTATTGGGACCATGCCTTACAGGAGATTCATTTCCTCAGAATTCTGAGAGAATAATTTACAAAAATTTAAATTTAGATTTTTTGATTGCCTACTCTGAGGAAGAATACCTTGAATTATCTTTAGATCTTATTAATGAATTCTTTAGTAGTTCAAAAAATAACTATACTAATTTTATAGAAAAGTATAATCCTAAGGATTTAATCGATCTATTGTGTACCACATCTCTTGGAGATTACAGGGATGAATTGTTAGTTCAATTAGAAAAAATTTTTTAGTTTTGTGTCTGCAATATTTTGATTAATGATTGATATACTTTCTTTTGCTCTTCAAAACTCAAATCTGGATATAAGGGTAAGCATAGAACGTTTTTAGAAACGTATTTGGATATTGGTATATCTATTTTTGCATATTCTTTTGAAATTGTGTTTATATCAGATATTAAAGGATTGTAGTATTTTTTACAGAATATACCTTTTTTGGTAAGTTCTCTATAAATTACATCTCTACTTTTTAAGTTTTTTTCTTCAAAAAGAATTGGATAATATGAATTATTATAATTATCAGATTCCACAAAATTTGGTATATAGATACCTTTGAAATTTTTTAACTTCTCAGTATAGATTTTAGATAATTTTTTTCTTTTATTTATTATTTCATCTATTTCTCTTAATTGTAAACAACCTATCATTGAATTGAATTCGTTTAATTTTCCATTTATACCTAATTCAATTGACATTCCATACTCGTTCATTCCAAAATTTTTAAGACTGTCAATTTTACTTTTTAATTTTTTGGTCGAAGATATTACGGCACCACCTTCAAATGTATTTAAAATTTTCGTAGCATGAAAACTGACGACTGAACAGTCTCCTGCTGCAAGTACTGTCTTTTTATTGAATGTACTTCCAAATGCAGCTGCACCGTCGTATATTAACTTGAGTTTATGTCTATCAGAAATTTCTTTTATTTCTGAGATTTTACAAGGATTTCCATAGCTGTGTACACCTAATATTCCAACAGTATTCTTATTTATTTTACTTTCTATTTGCTTATAATTTATATTTAATGAATCCAACTCAATATCAACAAAAATTGGTTTAATATTATTCCAAACTAAAGCGCTTGAAGATGCTACAAATGTATAGGGTGTCGTAATTACTTCACCTTTTATGTCAAGAGCTTTAATGGCTATTAATAATGCTGTCGTACAGTTGTTAAATAAACTCACGTATGGAACATTTAAATATCTTGACAGTTCCTCTTCAAATTTTTTGTGATAAGGTCCATTATTACTAAGTATTTTAGAACTCCAAATATTTTGCATCTCATTATTGACTAAGTTAATATCTGGAAGATATGGTTTGTTTACATATATATCTTTCATTAGCTATATTTCACCAGGGTGAACAATATTCTTATATTTTAATGCTGTTTTAGCAAATCTCATCAGAAAATTATTCAGATTATCACATTATTTTCCATGCAACTTAAAAATTTTTCTAAACTAACTATAGTATACGTTGTTAAATTAATTATATATCTTTGCTATTCTACTTAATAATTAATTAATCGTTAGTAATTTATGAAAACTAAAGGAGTTATACTTGCTGGTGGAAAAGGTTCTAGATTATTACCGGTAACACAATCTACCAGTAAGCAATTGCTACCAGTTTATGATAAGCCGATGATATTTTATCCCTTATCAACACTAATGCTAGCGGGAATACGTGATTTTTTAGTTGTTACTACTCCTCTTCATCAAAATAATTTTAAATCTCTTTTAGGAGATGGAAGTTCTTTAGGGATCTCAATTGAATATATTTGTCAGGATAGACCAAGAGGATTGGCCGAGGTTTTTATTTTAGCAGAATCTTATTTAATGAATTGTTCTGTAGCATTGATCTTGGGAGATAATCTTTTTTATGGAAATAATTTATTGAATCAAATTAAGATTAATTTAAATCAATCTGGTTTAAGGCTTTTTGCATACTCAGTGAAAGATCCAAAGGAATATGGAGTTGTTGAATTTTCTGATGATGGTAAACCATTAACTATTGAGGAGAAGCCAATTCAGCCAAAAAGTAATTATGCGATTACAGGTTTATATATTTATGATAATACTGTTCTTGATAAAGCTAAGAAATTAAAACTATCCCACAGAGATGAGTATGAAATAACTGATTTAAATAATATGTTTTTACAAGATAATCAAGTAAAAATAGAAATACTGGGACGAGGTATAGCTTGGTTTGATACTGGAAAGATAGATTCTTTATACGAAGCAACTTCTTATGTAAAGACAATTCAGAATCGTCAAGGCTTTAAAATTTGTTGCCCTGAGGAAATTGCTTGGAGAAATGGTTGGATTTCTTCAGAACAAATTATTTCTTTAGCAGAACCATTGATGCCTAGTGGCTATGGAAGTTATCTAAAAAACCTTATTCAATAGGTTCATTAGTATATTATTTAATTTATACATGATTTGAAAATTTCTTTAAAATCTTGATAATCATCAAGAGACCATTTTGACATATTTTCTATTGATGATTGAGGTTTAGGTAGACACCTAACTTCTTCTAATATATTACCTTCTTTTTTTAGAAAACAATTAATAAGCTTTTGCATTAAAGCAAAGTATTCTTTTTCACTTTTACATATGAATTTAGAAAGACCTAGTGATTCAAACATTTTTTCTTCACAATCTTGTACTATTGTTTCCCCTGATAGACAAGGTCCGAGTAATCCCTGACTTACACAATCCATTAAACTATTTGACATCCCAAAAGGAAATGGTGAAAGAAATAAATGACATTTTGATAGATTAAAAATATATTTTTCATAACTGGTATGTGGATAAATTCTTAATTTCCCATTAGTAGCTTGATCAAAAATCCTAGCTGTTTTGAAATATATTGTTCCGCTTGATCCTGCTACAAATATATTAAACTCTAATCTATCTTTATAATTTTCTTGTAATAATTTTATCATATTTAAGATTGAAATATTCAATTTATATGCTGATGATGTTATTGCTATTTTGACTTTATTAAGTTCTTTATGATCTTTACTTTCTTTTAAAATAACCCAGTCATCGGTTATTTTAGGTTTTATTCCTGGCAATCCTTGAGGTATCATTTTATTTAATTTTTTGTAAATAACATGCTCTTCTAGATCTTTTTTAATATTTGCATTTTTGTAATGCAGTACATAATCTATATTGGGATTATATGTAGGTGCTGGATGACCAGTTGACATAATATATTTTTTAGTGAATTTGTAAGAAGAGGCGAAGATCGTCAGCGGATGCATTCCTATGCTTGGAAAATATGTAGCAATTGGATGGTATTTATTCACTATTTCTTTTATTTTTAATAGGCATTCTGAGATGTCAAATACAAAATGTTTATCAAAAACTTTTTTTGTATCTGTATCTATATTATCTTGATATTGGGTTATACCTATTAAATAATAATCTTCTTTTAGGCTCTTTAAAATCTGACCATAACATCGATATAGTGCATGAGGAGATGTAAAAGTTTCATGAATAATTAATATACAATTTTTTGATTTGCTCTTTGAAAAACCCAATTGATTATTTATATAATTCTCCTTTTGATCTAGAGTTACTAATTTGAGTTTTTTCAAAAAACTATGAATTGAACCTTTTATTTTATGCTTATCATTTATCGAGCTATAGGTACAATTAAAATATACGCTACTGAGATATCTTGCATCTAATTTTGTGATATCACCCTCTGCTAATGAATCAATAAATTTCGGTAGATTTTGAAGTAAGAAGTTTTTATTTTTTACAGAGTTTTCTGTAGCAACTACAGAACTTGAAATAAGTAACAAGCTATAATAGAAATAATCTTCTTTTGTGAAAGTTAATATTGATTCTATTGCTGCAGTAGGTAGTTCTGATTCTAGGGAATATAGTAATTTGAATTTCATTTTATCAATTGCTGTTGTTAATGTATTATTTTTTTCTTTCAATAAAAGTTTAAGTAAGTGATCAGAATTACTATAAATAGAATTACTAAATATATTATCTAATGTATTCTTTTTATTTAAAAAACGATCTAAATATGATAACATTTCATTTTCATTTTCATTTAGGCTAAGGATTAGAAGACCAATTGCATTAGTTAATCTTGTGAAAAATAGTTTTCCTTCATTGACAAAATTATATGTAAATGATTGATCTTCTGATGGATTAAGATTTAATCGTATTGTTTTTGTTATGTCCCAATAAGGTGCTGATAGATTTACAAGAGTTTTATCAATAATCTCTAATGCCTTAATTTTTGATTCTTTTTTTTCTTCATAGACTAGGTATTCTAATTCTAATAAACTGAAGGTAATCTCACCATTCATCTTTCTTTATGAATTTTGTTCGATTTTAACATAATTAGTTTAACTAAGAATTTATGTTAAACCTATTAGGACCTATATTATATTTTACAGTTCCTTTATAAGTCCTGAATTTTCTAATTATTAATTTTTTCTTGACCGATTAAAAAAATGCTTTCTGATACAGTTGAAAAACAATCTATCTTAATTACTGGTGGTGCTGGTTTTATAGGATCCGCTTTGATTCGAAATTTATTAAAATCAACTAACTATATGATTTTTAATATAGATAAGATTGGTTATGCTGGAGATTTAGATAGAATAGATTCACTTTTATTAAAGCTCCCTGTATTGGAACAAAAACGATATAAATTTTTCAATATAAATTTGGAAGATATAGAGGAAATATATAAGGTATTTCAACTTGCAAGACCTGACATAGTGATTCATTTAGCAGCAGAAAGCCATGTAGATCGTTCTATCGAATCACCTGTCAATTTTGTAAAAAATAATGTTAATGGAACTTTAAATATTTTAGAAATAGCATTTAAGTATTATAAGCAACTTGTTGCTATAAAACAAAAAGAATTTCGTTTCATACAAGTTAGTACAGATGAAGTATTTGGAACTTTAGGTCCAAAAGGATCTTTCTCTGAGAGCTCACCATATTTACCAAGAAGTCCTTATTCTGCTAGCAAAGCTGCAAGTGATCATTTGGTTAGGTCCTGGCATAGCACATATGGTTTGCCTGTGATCGTTACTCATTGCTCTAATAATTATGGACCTTGGCAATTTCCTGAAAAATTAATTCCTTTAACCATTCATAATGCCCTTTCCTCTCAACCTATCCCAATATATGGTGATGGAAAGCAAATACGAGATTGGCTTTATGTTGATGATCATGTAGATGCTTTAATGAAGGTTATGTTGAAAGGGAGAATTGGAGAAACCTATTGTATTGGAGGATCACATGAAATTACTAATATTGAATTAGTCGATAAGATATGTTCTGTAATGGATCAAATATCATCAAAAAAAATAGAATATAATATTATTTTTGTAAATGATCGTCTTGGACACGATAGACGTTATTCAATTGATTCATCTAGAATTTTTAATGAGCTAGGTTGGAAGCCTAAAGATTCATTTGATATAAACTTAAAATTTACTATTAGATGGTATTTAGATAATATTAAATGGACAAAAAGTATTAAAAAACGAACTGAAAATAATTAATATATTCAACTTAATTTGTATATAGTAATAATTTTTGTTTGATATCTTTAAATCCATTTTTCTTGTAAAAATCTTGGCAATGTGTTGTCATTATATAGATTTTGTCAACTTTTTCTAACGCTTTTGAATTTATTAAATTATTTAAAATCATTTTTCCATAGCCTTTATTTTGGTAATTTTTATCAACTACAATATCCCAAAGAACTGCTCTATATACTCCATCACTTAAAGCTCTTCCAAAACCTATCATTTTGTGTTCCTCCCACAAGCTTATCGCAACGGAACTTTCTTTGAGCATTCTTTGTAGAAATTTTTTAGTTCTATTTTTTGCCCAGAAAGTATTTCTATTTAATAGATTTTGTAATTCACTATGTCCTCTTAGAATCCTAAGATTTGGACCTAATCCCAGTATTCTTAGCCCTGGGGCACCTTTTCCATGCTTTATTATATGAATTTTATTCATTTTAATGATTAAATATCAATTCTTTGTGAAATGCTTAATTGATAGATTAACTATAATAGCAATAAATAATAATGTATTTACTAATTATGATTATCTTTCTTCATATTAATTCAATTTACTGTCAGTACTTTGAATACAAATATAGGTAATAAAATACAAAATTATGGTTTAAAATTTTAAATATATATATATGCATGTATTTAGGCCTATGAAAATGATAAATTAAAGACGTGGGTTTCTTTAATATCGTCAAAATTAATGGAGGAATCTGACTTTTATCTTGAGTTTGAGAATAAATTTAGGGGATCAAGGCAGCAAATTCTTGACTCATTAGAATTTTATAATGAGATCTTGTCTTGTGTTTATGATAACTGTCCTATTAAAACAGTTTTAGATATTGGTTGTGGGAGAGGGGAATGGTTAGAGCATTGTGAAAAAAAAGGATTTAAAGCGATTGGTATAGAGATGAATAAAAAAATGTTCATCAAATGCGAAAGTAAGGGTTTTGATGTTTTATTTGGTGATGCTATTGACTTATTAAAAGATTTAGATGATGACTCAGTCTCTATTGTTAGTGGTTTTCATTTTATTGAACATATTGAGAATCAAAAATTGAATATTATTTTGTGTGAAATCAAGAGAATACTTTCACCTGCAGGTGTTTTAATTTTTGAAACACCCAGTATTGATAATTTATCTGTATCAAGTAAATTATTCTATCTTGACCCCACTCATATAAACCCTATAAATCCGGATGAAATTATATTTAGATTAACACAATTAGGTTTTTTAAATGCTAGATATTTTTATATGAAGCCTGGCCCGCTTGTTGATTCTTATACTTTATCTATGACAAGAATTCTAAACGGTGTCTCTCAAGATTTATTAGTTTTAGCAACTAAATCATCTTTAAATAAGTATCTAAATTATAATGATTTCTACTTAAATATGAAAAGAAAGAGTTCAATATCTACAATGCAAGCTGCGACAGAATTTGATAGAGAAGTTGTTTATTTAAAATCTAAACTTCTTGAACAAGAAATTTCTATTTTTAAATTAAAACAGAATTTAAATAAAATAGAGAAGTTGTATTCAAATTCATCAAATTATCATTTCTTTAGTTATAAAAAATTTGCAATAAAATTAATTAAAAAGATATTATCTATTTTTAAAAAATTAATAAAAAAAATATTAAAAATTTCCTCTAAAATTTATTCTTTTATTAGCTTTAGAATTCCTCTTTATTTTTTTCTAAGGTTTATCTTGTATATAAGAGAGTCTAATTTTTTGACTGGCATGATCACTAATATTTTATATCGATGTGGGCAAAATGATAATCCTAGTAAGTTGTATATTAGAGTTAAAGAGGCAATTATCCTTGATAAGGATATTGATCGAATCAATAATTTATTACATAATAATTTTATTCGTTCAAATCTATCAAAAACAATATATAAGGAATTAATTAAAAATGATATTAAAAAGGAGGAATAAAAATGAAAATAGTTATTGATGTTCAGGGTTGTCAGAGTAAAGGTAGTAGAGAAAGAGGAATAGGAAGATATTCTTTGTCTCTGATTAAGGCTTTAGTGAAGAATTATCCTGAAATAGATTTTATTCTTTTTGCTAATCCAGCTTTATTTGATTTGCGTTCTATTTTTGCTGATGAATTAGCTTCCAATAATATCAATGTTTCCTATTTCCAGTGGATTGCTCCTGGACCTTTCAATGATCATTTCGTAGGAGATGATTCTTGTTATTTTAATGCTGTTCAATTACGATCTTATGCTCTTGAGAAGTTAGATGCGGATATTTGTCTAGTTACTAGTTTTTTTGAAGGCTTTACTGATAATTGTGTAATTAAGTTTGATCATACTTACAAACTGCCTCCAATAATTTCTATCTTTTATGACATAATTCCATTGTTAAATAAAGAGACATATCTCAAAACTAATCCTGACTTTGAAAGGTTTTATCTTAAACAAATTGAATATTTGAAAACAATAAGCTCTGTATTATGTATTTCGGAGTCTGCTGCTAATGAAGCAAGATCACTGTTTAATAATACATCACCTAGGGTGTTTAATATTTCATCTGGATGTGATGAAGTTATTTTTAATTCTGAATCAAATTTGACTAATGAAATCTCTTTCGATTTAGCTTCTTTAGGAGACTTTATTCTATATTCTGGTGCAGGAGATCCTAGGAAAAATTTATTAAATCTGATAAGAGCTTATGCGAATTTACCTCCTAATTATATTGTAAAACATAAGTTGGTTCTAGCAGGAAAACTAATTAAACCAGAAATAGAAAATATATTGGAATTAATGAATAGACTTAATTTGCCAACTGATTATGTTGTTTTACTTGGTTTCGTTTCTGATAATGAGTTGGTATCTTTATACAGGAAATGTTATCTTTTCATTTTTCCCTCTCTTCATGAAGGATTTGGTCTACCTGTTCTAGAGGCAATGAATTGTGGTGCACCTGTGATTGTTTCAAATTGCACTAGTTTACCTGAGGTTGTTGAATTGAAAGAGGCTTTATTTGATCCATTAAATATAGATTCTATCAAAGATTTAATTATTAAATGTATTGATGATCTGAAATTCTATAATAAATTAAAGTCTAATTCAAAAGAAAGATGTAAACTTTTTTCCTGGGATATAACTGCTAAAAATACAAAAAATGCAATTGAAGAGATTACTAAAGAATTAGAAAATGTATCTAAAAATTCAATTTCACGAGAAAATCTTTCATCTTTTGATCGCTTAATATTGAACTTAAATAGGAATAACATGCAATATAAACAATATGATTCAAAGGAATATTATTTTAAATTACTTGCATCGAGTATCAATATAATTGATGATCAAATTAGTTCAAGGATAGATAAAAGATGTATATTCTCATCTTCACAATCTTCGTGGTTAATGGAAGGTCCTTTTGATTCTTCTTATAGTCTATCTATTTTAAATCGAGAATTTGCTTTATCTATGATAAATAAAGTAGATAATTTCTCCATAAACTCCTCCGAAGGTGATGGAGACTATCCACCAGATTTTGAGTTCCTTTCCAAATATCCGACTCTATATAAATTATATAAAAACTCACTAAATAAAAATAATTTAACTGCAATCACAAGTCGAAATATGTATCCACCTAGAGTAAATGATATGAAATCATCTATTAACCTAATGCATTGTTATGGTTGGGAAGAATCAGAATTTCCTCGTGTTTGGGTCGAAAATTTTAACCGCTATCTTGATGGTATGACTGTAATGTCTAAGCAAGTGAAAAAAATTATGATTGATAATGGGGTATCTATTCCTATACAGGTTAGTGGATTAGGAGTTGATCATGTAAATAAATCCTTAATGATTTTAAATAAGATAAATGAGGCTAAATCTTTTTGTTTTTTGCATATTTCTTCTTGCTTTCCAAGAAAAGGAATATCAATTCTTTTAAAAGCTTTTGAAAATTGTTTTACTATTAATGATGATGTTAGTTTGATTATTAAAACTTTTATCAATCCTCATAATGATCTTGATAATATTTTAGCTAGTTTTAGAGAAAATAATAAAAACTTTCCACATGTGTTAGTCGTGTATGATGATTTATCAGATGATCAAATTTATTCACTTTATAAACAATCAGATTGTTTAGTCGCTCCAAGTTTTGGAGAGGGTTTTGGACTTCCTTTAGCAGAAGCTATGTATTTAAAATTACCTGTTATTACTACAGGTTGGGGAGGCCAAACTGATTTTTGTTCAGATCAAACTAGTTGGTTGGTAGATTATAAATTTTCATATGCTGAAACTCATTTTCAATTAATTTCATCAATTTGGGCTGAACCATCGGTTGATCATTTAGGTACGCAGATGCTTAAAGTTTATTCACTAAATGAAGATCAAATTCGAGCTAAAACAGATTTGGCTCATAAAAAAATATTATCTTACACTTGGGATTCAGTTGCTAAAATTAATATCAATTCTGCAAATCATATAAGTAATTCTAAGTATATATCTATACCTAGAATTGGAGTGATGACTACTTATAATTCTGCATGTGGTATTGCTAATTATGCTCAGTCTTTATTTCTTCCTAATCAAGATTATTATACAATATTCGCTCCATATGATGAAGAAATCTTAAATACAGATTCCGATAATGTTTATCGATGTTGGGATCTACATGGATCAAATTTTGATAAATTATTCGTTGAGATTATTACTCAAAAAATCACTACATTAGTTATTAATTTTAATTTTGGTTTATATGATTTTGATAAATTATCTAATTTTTTATCAAGATTATTTGAAAAGGATATAAATGTACTTATTATTTTTCATTCTACTATTGAACCTTTTGACCGTATAGAGAAAAAATTGGAAAACCTTTCACATATATTGAAAAAGTGTACAAGACTTCTAGTTCATACACCTGACGATATGAATAGATTAAAGGATCGAGGTTTAATAGATAATGTTACGTTATTTCCCCATGGAATTATTGATTATGAACCAAAAATTCGTCGTAGAAATTTTAACCGAGAAACCTTATACATCTCTACCAGTGGTTTTTGTTTACCAGATAAGGGATTTCTTGAGTTAATAGAGGCCATTTCTTTAGTCCTTAAAAAGGGTATCAAAGTTCATTTGACTATGCTTACCTCTATACATTCATCTTCAATTTCAAGTGATTTTTCTAATTTATTAAAAAGAAGAATAAAAGAATTGAGTTTAGATGTATATATAAGTACAAATTTTGAATATATACCTATTGAAAATATTTTGGACGAATTATCAATATCAGATATTGCCATATATCCATATCAAAAGAGTAATGAAGCCTCAAGTGCAGCAGTTCGAAATGGTATATCATCATTAACAAATGTTCTCGTCACACCTCTGCCAGTATTTAATGATGTCTTGAAATATGTAGATGTTTTACCTGGAAAAACAGCTGAAGATATAGCGAATTGGCTGTGTAAAAATTATTCCAGAATAATTAGTAGTCGATCTGAAAAAGATAATAATTTAGAAAATAAGTTAATTTGGAAAAAAGAATCAAGCTTTACTAATGTAGGATTTCGCTTGCAAAACATGATCAGATCATTAGAATTAAATAAAAATTTTTATGAATTAAATATATAAACTTACTTTTTGTTTAATTCATGATTTATTAGTTTTTCTATTATTTCGTTATAATGAATCTCCGCTTTCCAGCTTAAATCTCTTGACATGGGTTCTGGATCTCCAGCGCTTATCTGTATATCATTTGGTCTGAAAAGTTCTTCACTGATCATAATATAATCTCTCCAATCTAGATCTAATTTTTTATATGCTAATTCTGCAAATTTCTTTAATGATATGCTTTTACCTGTGCATATTATTTGATCTTTTAATTTGCTGGCACGCGTTATTCTTTGCATACCTATTACGTATTCTTCAGCCCATCCCCAGTCTCGTTTAATATTTAAGTTTCCAAGTTTAAGTTTAAATTCTTTATCAAATTTTGCTTTTGCCGCACTTTTTATAATCTTTTGAGTTACAAATCTTTCATCTCTTAATTGAGATTCATGATTAAATAATATACCGGTTACGCATTTTAATCCATATGTTTCTCTATACATCTTGACCATGTTCATACTAGCTATCTTCGCAATTGCATATGGACTTTTAGGATTTAATTCTGTTAGATTAGTTACAGGTTTTGGTGTGTTTCCAAATATTTCACTACTTCCAGCAAAAAATATCCTTCCTTTGAAATTTGATATTTTGCAGGCTTCTAGCAATACATTCGTATGATGCGAAATACTTTCAAAGGTTTCAAATACTTTAGAAAATGATAATCCTACTGATGATTGAGCAGATAAATTATAGATTTCAATTGGTTTTATCTTTTCAAGTAAATCTAGAAGCTCATAGGTGCGAAATTGCTTGATGCTTTGAATGAAGAAATTTGAGACGTTGAGATATTTAAGATTTTTTAGGTTTGGTTGTTTTTTTGTTGATATACCTATTGGCTCAATTCCTTGATTGATTAAAGATTGGGCCATTAATGACCCGTCTTGCCCTGTGCAACCAAATATTAATGCTTTTTGATTGCTACTCACTTTGTCAATTTTGATGGTCTTTCGATATTAATGGCCATCGAAATTTCTTTTTTTCTTCTGTCTTGTTGCTTAATCGATTTTCAAAAAAAATAAGTTTTTCTTTTATTACAGTAATTTTTTGTTTAAATCCCCTCACAAACTACTATCTATTTTCATAGTGGACAGTTTTCAACCTGCCCGTGGTTTTAATTTTTTTTTAAATTTTATAAACTGATCCAAACGTAATTTTTTTCACAAAAACCATCTCCTTTGAAAAATTAAAAAGCTAGTAATAGTAATCATTCTCAAGGTTTACTAGAGTTATGAGAATGTTTAAATTGTTGCAAATCTGGCAAGTCAAAAAGCTTTAATTTGGCTAATTTGTTGTTTGGTTTTGCTGTTATTAAACACATAATTGGATACATATTCAGCTTCTAAGTATTTGCTATTAGGGGGTAATCCCGTATAGTTAGCGCGAATTACTAAAGGAATTGCTCTATTCTTAGCATCCTTTAGCGAGACATCACTGCCATTCAAGGTATATACTGTCTCGACAATTGAAACCAAATCAGACACTAAACGTTCTAAGAATGGCCACTGCATCTCAACTACAACAGCTTTACGTCGCTTACTTTGGTCGTGCTGCTGACCCAGCTGGTCTGGACTATTGGGTCGCCAAAGGCACCACGCAAAAAGAATTTGCTGCTCACATGCATGGGCAGGATGAGTTCCAAACTGCTTATGGAACTAAGACAGTTGAAGCTCAGGTTAATCAGATATACCAAAATCTCTTTAATAGAGATGCTGATACTGCTGGTTTGCTCTATTGGACAGCTCAAATAGATAATGGCACTCTCGAGCTAGCATCTATAGCCAACGATTTGATTTGGAATATTGATAATGGCTATGGTGATGCAACAGATAAATTAACCTTAGAAGCTAAGACATCAACAGCTACTGCTTATACAGCTGAAATTCGTTTAACTACTGCAGCAATTCTTGCTTATCAGCCTGATTCTACTGATCCTTGGAAATCAGGATCAGACTTTGCAGCTGCGGTTACTTTTATGAATACCGCTACTTCAACAAACACTCCTACAGCGGCAGACGTAACTACAAGTGTTGCTTCAATAGCTAAGGAAGATTTTGGTACAGGTAGTAGCATTACGCTTACTTCCTCTGCTGATACAAAGACAGGAACAACTGATAACGATATTTTCTACGCTCTTAATTCAGGAGATTTAGGTTCTTCAGACGTTATAGATGGTGGTGCCGGTGGAGCTGACAAAATCATTGCAAAAGTTGCTCAAGCAACAACTAATAGACCAGTTCTAAAGAATCTTGAATATGTCAACTACGAAACAGTAGATGCGAATAACAACTCTGCAGATTCTCTAACATTAAATCTTGATCAATCCACTGGCGTTGAAACAGTTGATGTTGAAACTGCTGGTCATGGTGGTACTGCAGATACAATCACACTACAAGGTATTTCAACTGACGTAGCAGTTAAATTTACTGATGATACTGGTGGTGCAAATAGAAGTAATAACTTAACAGTTACTTATGACGCAGTTACAGGAACAGCTGATTCAGCGACCATTGTACTAAACAGCACATCTGCAGCAGCAACTTTTGGAACAGTAACTGCAGCAGGTATCGAAACATTGACCGTTAACTCAAACGGTGGTGCTGACGCTTCATACACAATTGTTGGTGCAGATGCAACAACCTTAAACGTTATTGCTGCTGCTAAATCTGGTGGAACAGCAACACTTGATGCAGAAAAAGCGACATCAATTGTTGTCACTGCTGCAGATGATCTAACCATTAGCGACAGCACTAATAAGCTTGATAAAGCTTTTAGTTATACATTTGACGTAGCGTCTGGAGCCACTGTCACAGCTCAGGACTTAACTCCTGTAGACACAACTGGTGCAGATACTCTTAAATTCACTGTTAAAGGTGCAGGTAAGGCAGTTCTTGACAGTAACGTCAACTGGGGTTTCCAAGACTCTACAAACAATGACACAGTCGAAGTTGATGCTTCTGAAAACAGTGGCGGTGTCACCATTGACTTTGGTGGATATGCCACTTATGACGCAACAACAAGCAAATTTACTGGTGGTTCAGGTGATGACACAGCTGCTATCAAAGCTGGTGGTTTAGGTACTGGTGACTCACTCACTGGTGGAGATGGAACAGATACTGTTAAGGCTTCTCAAGCTGCTAGTACAACCACAGTTAGTGATGTTTTCTACGATGATGCTTTAACTGGTTCTAATATCCCAACTATCACTGGTTTTGAAGTTGCTGAAATTGTGCTTCTCGATGGTGGTGGTGCTCAGACGATTGACACAGCAACAGCAACTTTTGCAGATACTCTTGCTCTTTCTGGAACAATTGCTGATGCAGATACAACAATTCAAAACATCAAAGTTGGACAAGCAGTAAAACTTGACAATCTTAATTTGGCCGGTGCTGACTTAGACCTTGAGATTAAGTCTGCAACAGCTACTGCTCCTGCAGCTTCTCTTACTATTACATCTAACTTATTAGAAGATTCATCTCAGACTTATTCAACAATTCACGAGCTAACAGTAGATGAAGTTACATCTGTCAGTTTAGATTTAGCTTCTGGGGATACAACTCTTACTGAAGCTAAAGTTACTGTTGCCTCTTTTGATGTTGCTTCAACAGTCACAGTTACCTCTGATGAAAAGGTCACAATTGCTGCAATTGATGCAAAAGATGATGCAACTTTAGATTTCACTGGAGTTACAAATACTCTTGACGTCACAGTTGATACTACTAACGACTATGTAGTTAAAGGTTCTTCTACAGCTCAGTCGAAGATCAAGATGTCAACTGGCTTAGATAAGGACGATACAATTTCTGGTGGTAGTGCATCAAATGATTTAGTCACAGCAACTATTAATGGTCTTGCTAACTCATCAACTTCAACCACTGGAGCTCTGAATATTTCAGCTGTTGAGACTATTGAGCTAGACACAGTAACTGCAGCTAGCAGTCTTGACTTAACCTCAGTGACTGGTGCTTCAACAGTTTCACTTGGTTCAGCTCAAAATGTAACAATTCAGGGATTAGCTGCGGATACTTCGATAACACTTGGTATAGCTGATGCTTCTAATCAAGGAGCAGCTGATTTCACAGGTAATCTTAATGTCAACCTCGCTGATGCCACAGGCACTTCAGATGAGTTAACTATTAATTTGACTCAGAGACATCGTGCAGATCAAATAAACTCTGAAATTACAACTACTGGTATTGAGACTGTAAACATAGTTGATAAGTCCACAAATGCTGCTTCAGATAGCAAGCATCTTTTCAACCACGACACAGATTCAACGAATTCAACGGTTCTTAATTTCAGTTCTTCAGATATTTATTCAATCATAGGTGCAAATGGAGACAATCTCTCAATAACGAATGCGGTTACAGCAGCAGGTGCGATTACTGAGAGCGCCAATATGACTGCTTTAACTAAGCATACAGCTACCTTAGCTGTTGCTGATAATGAGCTCTACATTATCGAAGTAACAACAGAAGCAACTATCGATACAGCTACAGAGGTTTTCAAGGCAACCCTAGGAACAGGTAATAATATTCTTGATGCTGTTGATGTTGCAGCTAGTGCAGATGCTTATTTACTAATAGGTGGTGCAGACGATGACACTACTCAATATCTCTACCACGTTGATAACGACGGCACAGCTGCCCTATCTGCAACTGAAGTTACACTTGTAGCTACCGTAACCACTGACATAACAGATGGTATTGCAGGACTAACCGCATCAAACTTTAGTCTTGGTGAGGATATTGAATTAGATGTTGATTCTGTCGATGCATCTAAACTTGTTCTATCTGGGGGCTATGCAGAACAAGCCTTTGATCTTGTTGGTGGATCAAGTGCTACCAAATTAAATGCAGCAACTACGACTGTTGATGCTACTGGTTTGAAGTCTTGGCTAACTGCTACTGCTGCTGCTGATACAGGTACTACTTTCTCAACTTATGGTGCTGTTGAGACAGTTACTGGTTCAAGTGATGGAGATACATTTACGATTGGTTCTACTGGTAATTACATCGGAACCTCTGTAGGAACAATTGATGGTGGAGCAAGCAGTGACACAGGTACCTTCTACTTAAAAGACTCAGGTAGCCTCGCTGCTGTTGAAGCTGTTGAAACGCTCAATGTTGTTGTTGGAGGTTTATCTGGCACAACCAGCACAATTACATGGGGTGGAAGCAGTAAGGGTATCAACGATGCTACTAGCTTTGTTCTTACTGGTGGTTCAGCTGGAAATACCACAACCTTATCTGGAGACTTAACTGATCAAACATCCACAATTGATGCTTCTGCTTATCTTGGAAGTATTGAAATAACTACTGGTGAAGATGGTCTGGTTGTTGCTGGCGCTGCTGATCCTGTAACCATCAAAGGTGGTCAAGGTACAACAGATAAATTAACAATCGAAAACTCCGCTACTGATACTGGTGAATTCACCATGACAGGGGTTGAGACAATCGTTTTCGGAGTTGATACAGGATCTTCAACGCTTAACTTGAAAAATGTTAGTGGCTTAACCTCTCTTGTTATTACTGATTTCGGTGGTACTCAGCACAATGCGGTTATCAAGAAAGCTGATAGTGGGATGACAATTGATGTTGGTATCGCTTCTGCTGGAGCAGCTAACAATTACACAGGTGCCAATGCACTAATTGATTTAGATCTAGCTACAACAACAGGTTCATCTGATTCAGTTACTTTCAACTTGGCTAATACAGCTTCGCTTGATTTAAATACATCTGGTGTTGAAACTGTAAATCTAGTCGCCAAAACTCTTGGATCTACTGACACCACAGACTCCGTAGGAATTACGGCATCTAATGTAACTAACGGAACAATTAACGTATCTGGTGCTGATGCAAATGATTTTATAACTCTAGATGCTATTGCTTCTGGTTATACAACTGTCGATGCATCAGGCTTGGCGGGTACTTTAAAAGTTGAAGCTTCTGCTAGAGGAACAGATGCAATGACAATTACAGGTGGTACTGGTGCAGATACAATCGCGATGGAAAATCAAAGTGACGTACTAGATGGTGGTACATCTGGAACCGATACCTTGGCGATTGCAGGATCATGGACTACTGGAATGATTAATGTTGATTTATCTTCTTCAACTGACCAGGTTACTACTTTTAATGGAGCCGCTAACGCCGCTATTCAGAAAAACTTCGACAATGTCGATATGACTGGTTGGACTAATAACAATAACTTTGGAGCGTATGTGACAGGTTCTTCATCTGCTAACACAATTAAAACTGAAGATGCTGGTACTGGTGGAGATACTATTCTCGCTGGAGCTGGCGCTGACATCATCTACACTTACAATGGTGCTGACTCCATTACCGCTGGAGAGGGAGCTGATACTATCTACGCTGGACTAGGCGCAGATACTATTACTCTTACAGAAGACACAGCTGCTATTGACTCCATTTGGATTGAGAATGTTTCAGGAGTAAGATCCACTATTGATACTGTTACTGGATTTACATCTGTAGATAAGATCTACATTGATGTAAGTGTGTCAGGTCAATTTGGTACTCTTCATGACACAAGTGGTGATGCATTTGATGATGATGATCAAAGCGCAGCAGTAGCGACAGCTAACATATCTGCAGGTGACGCAGCGCTTACAGCGTCCAAGAACATTGTTTCTTGGGATGCTGATAGCTCAGTTTTAGCAACAGGTTATGCTGGCTCCGCTGCATTCATAACTGGTTTGGATGGTGTTGCCGCACTTACTGAGAATACTGCTCAAGACTTCTCTGAGGGAGATGAAATCCTTTCAGTCTTCTATAACACTTCTGCAAGTGCTTACGAAGTTGGTATCTTGACTATCAAGGGTGATGAAGGTCTTGATGAAGGCGATGAAGAATGGACAGGACTTTTAAGAGTTGACTCCACTGGAATTACACAGGCTCAAGTTGCTGCTGCAATTACGTTCACTAATGCATAAACAAAACTAATAGTGCATTTAAAAAGCCCTCCCTTTAAGGGGGGGTTTTTTTTACTAATAAATTTCTATCTATAGTTTTTGATAGACTTCAAATATGGATAAGCACTTTTATCATGCAAAATCTGCACTTAGCAAAGAGATATGCAATACAATAATAGATTCTTTTAATCGTGTAGATGATTCCAAGAAAGCTTTAGGACCAACTAATCCGTACTGTAAATCTAGAAATATTCACTTTTTTCAATATATGAAAATGTCTCTCGATACCAATTCAATTCTTCATGGACCTTTAATCAAACATCTAAAAATTTATGGCACAAATAATCCTTTCTTAACTGAAACTACTCCTTGGGGAGTAAATCCTAAGTGTATGATTCAGAAATATTTACCAGGAGAGCATTATGGAGTAGAGCACTGCGAACAGAATCCTACCGATAGCCAGATTTTTAGAATGCTTGCATGGATGTTTTATTTGAACGATGTTCAGGAGGGTGGTGGTACTGCTTTCCCTCAACAGAATGTTGAATTAAAAGCTAGATCTGGTGATCTCTATATATGGCCGGCTTTTTGGACTTATTCTCATTATGGAATTCCAGCAAAATCAGAAATAAAATATATAGTTACTGGATGGTGTGAGTATCACAATTATTTAAAAAAGCCTCAATCGTCAGATAAGAATTAATGCATTCATTTTCAATGTTGTGAATATTATAGAGCTTTGAGTGAGTCTGTTTTTTGCTTAAATGTAGATAACAGTAATTCTAAATAACTTACTTTTCTTAATTTAATATTTGCAGTTAGACTCATTCCTACTTGTAATGGAAGCTTTTTACCTTTGCTTTCAAGATATTGACTTTTAAGTTTAATATCTGCTGGAAATCTGTAGTTTTGTCCAAGAGCAGGATTGGGTGGTAGTGCATCTGATCCGATATGAGCTATTTCTCCTAATAAAACTCCAAAATCACTTGATGGAAATGAATCTATGCTGATCTCTGCTTGTTTGCCAACTTCAACAAATCCAATATATTGACTGCTGATTTCAACTGAAGCATGTAGTTTATCAGTTGGAACGATTTTCATCAGAGGTTCAGTCCTATTAGATACATAACCAGGATTTTGTGGTTTAAGATTGAAAACTATGCCATTAATTGGGGAATTAATTTCTTGATATTTTAAATTTACTTTATTTTTTTTAATTTCATTTTCTATTTCATTTACTTTAGTCTTTTGTTGAAGATATTGAATTTCAGAAACTGCTCCCTCAGAGACAAGCATTTCAAGTCGATTTAATATATCCCTTGATATTTCTAATTTTTGATTAAGTAAAACTTGATTTGACTGACTCAGCTCTGTGTCTAGTTTAATTAGTATTTGCCCTTTATTTACATAATCACCTTCTGCTACCAAAATTTCTTCTGCTATTCCATTAATAGGTACTTGAACATCCACTACTCCAGATATTGGTTCTAATTTACCTGAGGCAATCACTACTTCATCTGTCTTTGCAATTGCTAGCCAACCGATTCCAAATATTGTGCCACTTATTAGTGACCAAGTGATACCAATAGCCCATGTTCTTGGTTGTTTCAGCAGAACTTTTTGACTTTCTAGAGAAAACTTTTTATCTAAATAATTCTGTGATTTTGAGAAGAATTTTTTTGGAGTTAATAAAATATTCTCTTTAATTTGATTAAATTTAAATTCATTTAAATTTAATGTTACTGAGTTTTTAAATTTTTGAATAAGCTCTTTTCTCTTCTTGTTATTAAAAACTTTTCTTTTTTGAACAAGACTTTTGCTTTTTTCTAAAGTTTGTTTTAAATGTTTAGTTAGGTCTTTCATTTGTTTAATTAATTAATCTGATTCCTGTTGACGATAAAGTGCATAATATCTTCCTTTTCTATGAAAAAGTTCTTCGTGAGATCCAGTTTCAGCTATCAATCCTTCTGACATCATGATGATAATATTTGAGTTTTTAATTGTAGTTAATCTGTGAGTAATAAAGAAAACAGTTTTACCCTCTGAATTATTCTTCAGGTTATCACATACTTTTTTTTCAGTATCATAATCTAAAGCACTAGTAGCTTCATCGAGTATCAACAATTTAGGCTTGCTTACTAAAGTTCTAGCTATAGCGATTCTTTGTCTTTGTCCTCCAGATAACCTTGATCCTCTTTCTCCCACATTAGTACTGTAACCATTAGGTAAATCCATAATAAAATCATGACAACAGGCTATTTTTGCTGCTTTTATAATTTCTTCTGATCCTATTTCAGGATTTGTTACCGCAATATTTTCTGATACTGAGCCAGAAAAAAGTAATGGTTCTTGAGGAACAATACCTATTTGTCTTCTGAGAGAATATAACTCAGTTTTACTTATGTCATATCCATCAATAATGATTTTACCCTCTTCAATTGAATATAATCTTGGTAATAATTTCATTAAAGTACTTTTTCCACTACCACTTTGACCTGCTATTCCTACAAATGTACCCGCATTGATTTTAAGAGAAATATTTTTTAGGATCTTTTCTGAACCCTTATTAAATTCAAAACTTACATTTTTAAATTCAATATTACCTTTGATTTCAGGTAAAGGTATATTACCTTTATCCATCTCATCTGATTCTTCAGGCGTATCAACTATATCCGCGAGCCTCTCAAAAGATACCTTTAATTCCTGTATATTTTGCCAAATGGTGCTTAGTCTTAGCAGTGGTTGAGTTACATAACCAGAAATAATCCTAAAAGCAATAAGTTGTCCAAGTGTTAATTCTCCTCTAAGAACTAATACTGCTCCATACCATAGGACAAGTAACTGAGATAGTTGCTGTAAAACCTGACTTATTTGACCTAATGTAGAACTTGTTATTGTTCTTTCAAAAGTTCTTGAAATGTATTTCGAATATAATTCTTGCCATTTCCATCTACTAATTGTCTCAACATTTTGAGCTTTGACAGTTTGAATACCAGTCAGAACTTCAATTAAATGACTTTGTGTTTTTGCATTTTGCTTTGCTACTTCTCTTATTTGTCTTCTAATAAGAGGGGAACCTAAAAGAGTTATAAATATTTGAACCGGTACAACTCCCAGAGCTAATAGTGATAATGCAAGGCTATAGAAACACATTACAACTATATAAATAATGGAAAAAACAGCATCTAATATTGTTGTTAAAGCTTGGCCAGTTAGAAATTCTCTGATTCTCTCTAATTCACTAACTCTGCTCCCTAATTCTCCAACAGGCCGCTTGTCAAAATAATTTAGAGGCACTCGTAAAAGATGATCAATCACCTCAGATCCTATTCTTGTATCAATTCTATTTGTTGTCTCAGCGAATAAAAAAGTCCTAAGGCTTCCTAGAACTCCTCCTAATATAGTTACAAAAACAAGTCCAATTCCTAAGACTTGAAGAGTATCTAAGCTTCTTTGGGAAATTACTTTATCGATAATTACTTGTATCAAAAGAGGATTAGCAAGTCCAAATAGCTGCACCACAAAAGATGCTATTAAAACAAGAATTAAAGAACTTTTAAATTTTTTAATTGAGGGAAGAAACCAATCCAGTCCAAATTTTTTATTTTGAGTCAGGTTAGTTTTATGGCTCATTAAAACGCTAATACCATCAGGAAAAGTATTTATTAAGTCTTCAGTCTTTATATGAACAAGACCATCACTTGGAGAAGCAATTAATAAGCCTTTAGAGTTGCTTTTTTTTATTAAACCAAAACTTTTTTTCCAAAGAATTATGGATGATTCAGGAATAGCAATACCTAATTTAGAATCTAGTTGATGGCGAGAAGAATTCAATCCCATTACTCCAAGAAGTTCGGCACATAATTGAAGAGTGATTTCTTTATCTCGCCTAACTTCATCTCTCAGCATTCTTTCAATAGTATCTGTTCTAAAAGGAATATCTAATTCATTAGCTAGCATTTTGAGGCACGCCATTGCTTCTTGTATATTTCCTTTTGCTCTAATTACTTCATCTTTTTTCTTTAATGCATATTGATTAAAGTCAATGGTTGTATATTCAGGAATAAGCTTTGCAAATTCAACATTGCTTTCTTTTGAATTATCAGGATTATTACTATCTTCAGTGACAATTTTTTCATCATTGTTTTTTATTTGTTGGAATTGATTATATATATTGATTGGTATTGATATTATTCTTGATGAGAAAGGAGGTAGTATTTCTATATCAGATTTGCTTTCTATTATATCTCCTATCTCTTTTCCTTTTATATTTGCGCTGGCGATAAAATATTTTTTATTTTTAAGTATTTCTAGATTTGAATAATCTTCTAATTGAGAATATTTTATTAAAAGATTAAATGCTGACCTTAAGTTAATATCGCTTCTAGTTGATCTTTCGCAGATCATTTTTGCTATATATAAAACCTCAGATGGATTCAAAGTAGTATTACACCAATGGTAAAATTCTTTTTCATTTTCATATAGTTTTATTATTATTTCATTTGGAATAAGTAAAGCTTTTACATTATTAGATGCATTGATTTGTTCACAGTTAGATGTTCTCAATAGAGATGCGATGCCTATAAAAGAACCAACTCCTAATTTAGCTATAGTTTCTATATTTTTTTCAGAACTATCTAGTAATCTAGCCTCACCTTCAAGAATAATTGCTACATTACTTTGGATGTCTTTTGGAAAATATATGGGCCAACCAATTTTGTAATTTAAGATTTTACTTGATTTTGCTATAAGTTTGATATTGTCTATTTTTAATGTTTTAAAAATAGGAATTTGATCTAATATTTTTTCTATATTTTGAGTATTTTTATCAACTTCATTACTATCATTGTTTGGTTTTTGGTTGCTTTTATTCATTTCGTTTGATTCAGTCATTTTTAATTAATTTGATTAATGTTATCTTTCTTTAGATCTTCGTATATCTCATTAGTTTCTTTTTCAATTGCTTCGTTGAATATTTCTACGGACATTAACATTTCCATATCATGATTCAATTTTGAATGTAGCATATCTTCTACTCTAAGGATAATCCAAACATTATCAATTATAAAAGGCTTATTGACTTCTCCAATTTTGCTTTTTTTAATTAATTCTTGTATTTTAGGATGACTTTTGCCTAAAGAAACTGGCCCAACTAAGCCTCTAGTAGATTTTTCTTCTCCGAGAGAATGTTCTGATGCTATTTTAGCAAATTGATTTGGATTCTCCTTAATTCTTAGAAAAAGTTCTGTAGCTAAGTATGAATCTTGAACTCTTAGCAAACTATAAGAAACTTTGTCTAAATCATTTTTTCTTTTTAAAAATCTGGCCTCACTTTGATGGCGATATTGTTCTAAAGCATAGTTGTTAATTTTAACCGGCTTTAATAGGTCATGAAAAAATTCTTTCTCGTTCATATTGGATTGTTTTAGCCATTCTTGATACTCTTCTTCCGAGTTTAATTTCTCTTCTTTAAGTATAGAATTCTTGATATTCATAATTAATTCTTCTTTTAGTGTTGTATCTTTAATCTTTTCTTCCGTTAGCTCACTTTTAATTAATTTTTTTAGCAACTTATTTTTTTCAAGAAGTTCTATCACTTCCTTTGTTAGGCAGTTTAGGCTTTTCATTTAAAGCATGCAAATCATGCATTTATTCAGGAAGCAAATTTTCAACAGCTTTAGAGTAATTCGCTATTGCTGTTCTAAATACTGCAATCTTTCCTTCTAGTCTTTTTAGCTCGTTTTGAGCAAATTGAAGACTTACAAGATTTGCTTTAGCTTCATCAGATAAAGATTCTGAATCATATTCTTTGTCATTGACTTTGATAGTTGCCATCTTTAAATTTTTAATAGCTTTTAATAATATCATGCGATAGCGGTTAAAATGCGATCTTTATTAAAATATTTCCAATTTGACACCTTTTAGAATATAGGTTTATAACTAAGATAAATCACATTGATGGAGCAATAAAGCATTTTTTCAATCCATTAAGTGATAGTTTGATGGCTTTTAATATTTAATACTTAATATTTTATTTATGATTTCTGAAAACTTTTGACTCACATGTTCTTTGAAAATCAGTTTCAATTCTTGTTATTATTAATATAAATTATGTTAATAATAAAATATAACCTTTTTGCACTGATTCATACTCTTGTTTGATCTTTTGATTCTTTTTCTGCTTCTTCTCTGTCAGCTGATACCATTTCCTTAACTAATTCTTTGACTGATACTTTTGGTCTCCAACCTAATTCATCATATGCTTTACTTGAGTCTCCTATTAGTGATTGAACTTCAGCGGGCCTAAAGAATTTTGGGTCTATTTTTATCACTATTTTGCCATTATCTCTTCTTTTCCCAATTTCGTTTAAACCATGCCCCTCCCATTCAATTCCACCCCAGTTTAGTTCTTTTGCTGATAACTCAATAAATTCTCTAACAGAGCATTGTTCACCAGTCGCAATCACATAATCTTTAGGCGTTTTTTGTTGAAGCATTCTCCATTGCATTTCTACGTACTCTTTGGCATGACCCCAATCTCTAAGAGAATCTAAATTACCCAAATAGATAATATCTTCAAGCTTGGCATCTATTCTTGATAAACCTTTTGTAATTTTTCTAGTTACGAAAGTTTCTCCCCTTCTTGGTGATTCATGATTGAATAAGATTCCATTACAAGCGTACATTCCATATGATTCTCTATAATTTACTGTGATCCAATATGCATATAATTTAGCTACTCCATATGGACTTCTTGGATAGAAAGGTGTCTTTTCTGTTTGAGGTATTTCTTGTATTAATCCATATAATTCAGATGTACTTGCTTGGTACACTTTTGTTTGTTTAGTTAAACCAAGGATTCTTATAGATTCAAGTATTCTTAATGCACCCAACGCATCAGTTTGAGCAGTATATTCAGGAGAATCAAAACTCACTTTTACATGGCTTTGAGCTCCTAAATTATAAATTTCATTTGGTTGTGCTTCTTGAATAATTCTTAGAATATTAGTGCTATGAGTTAAGTCACCGTAATGTAAGATTAATCGATTTGTCTCATAAATTTTTTGTAGTTGATCTATTAACTTTGTATTAGTTTGACTTGATCTTCTTATAATTCCATGCACAATATAACCTTTTTCAAGCAGTAGTTCGGCAAGATAGCTTCCGTCTTGACCGGTAATGCCTGTAATCAGAGCTGTTTTGCTTTGACTCACCCTTGTATAGTGTCGTTGGGGATAATCTTACTGTATGAGGGATGTAAAAATAAATAGTAAATTAAAAAATAATTATTTCTATGATTAATTTTTAAAAAATCAATATCTCTTTCTTCATTTAAGTTTTTCGTAGTATTTAATTACAAATAATTGATTTGGAATTGAGAATTAAA
>CETG01114446.1_pt1 | contig 25826 bp, 28 predicted proteins | sample 361471 | NCBI WGS metagenome assembly CETG01 (sample SAMEA2622696, study PRJEB7988) | marine metagenome | isolation source: saline water (ENVO:00002010), including | reverse complement strand
CCTATTACTAGAGATAATGTAGAGGTGGATGATGATGGTACTACAGATGTAGAGACTTTGTTTCTGGAATAAAGAAAGAAACTTAGTTAATAATACTTATGTAAAAGGTGCTTAAAAAGCACCTTTTTTTATTTTAAGCAATAGAGATTAAATACTTTGTTCCTTCCCGGTCCGGTAGTTATTGGGGTGGAGATGTCTTGAAATGAAAATATTTTTCTGATAAATGCCAATGTCTTGAGGTGGTTTACTAAAGCTGTTTTTAGAGTATACTTTGAATACATTTTACTCAATTTATCCAATTTTGTTAAGAACTTTGACCAGAAAATAAAAAATAAAGCGGAGTTTTTATATTTTTAAAAAATATTAATCACTGATACACAATAGAATTTAGAGCATTCCGTTAAATTTATGCTCAAAACAAATAATATAGATTATTGAATACCCGAAAGTTTAATAATATTGAATTTGCTACGACCGCAGTATGGTTGTATATTCACGTTTTAAAATCTAATTAGAATAATGACAGATAATCAATCTTCTTTAGATATCGCCAGTCTAAATGAAAAAATTGAAAGGGAGAGTGCTTTTGTAGATGTGCTAACCAAAGAGATGAATAAAGTGATCGTGGGGCAAAAGCACATGGTAGAGCGTTTACTTATAGGCTTACTGGGTCAGGGACATATCCTTTTAGAAGGTGTTCCTGGACTTGCAAAGACCCTGGCGATTAACACATTATCTCAAGCTGTTCATGGATCCTTCAGTCGTGTTCAGTTTACACCAGATTTACTTCCTGCGGATGTTGTAGGTACGCTTATTTATAATATGAAGATTAATGACTTCAGTATAAAAAAGGGGCCTATTTTCGCCAATTTCGTGCTTGCAGATGAGATTAACCGTGCACCGGCAAAAGTACAATCGGCTTTACTGGAAGCAATGCAGGAAAAGCAGGTGACTATTGGTGACGAAACCTTTAAATTAGATAAGCCGTTTTTAGTAATGGCAACGCAAAACCCGGTAGAACAGGAAGGAACTTATCCCTTACCTGAAGCACAGGTAGACCGTTTTATGCTAAAAACCGTCATTAAATATCCGCAATTAGAGGAAGAGCAATTAATTATTCGAGCCAACCTAAAAGGAAGTTTTGAGAAGGTAAATCAGGTGGTAAGTATCGAGCAGATATTAAGAGCACAGCAAACGGTACGTGAGGTATATATGGACGAGAAGATCGAGAAATATATTCTGGATATTATTTTTGCTACCCGTACGCCAGAGAAATACCGTTTAGAAGATCTAAAACCCTTAATTAGCTTTGGTGCTTCCCCACGTGGTAGTATTAACCTGGCAACTGCGGCAAAATGTTACGCATTTATAAAACGTAGGGGATACGTTATTCCTGAAGATGTTAGGGCAGTTGTTTATGATGTTTTACGACATAGAATAGGAATTACCTACGAAGCCGAAGCTGAAAATATAACTTCTGAAGATATTATTGGTAAGATCGTGAACGAGATCGAAGTGCCGTAGGTATACACAATTATCAATTGGCAATTATCAAAAACACTTTGGTAATTGATTATTGTTATTTGTTTATTGAAAAATATGGATACCAAAGAGTTACTTAAGAAAGTTCGTAAGATCGAAATAAAAACCCGTCGCCTTAGTGATCATATCTTTGGCGGTGAATATCATTCTACCTTTAAAGGAAGAGGGATGACTTTTAGCGAAGTGCGACAATATCAATTTGGTGATGATGTTCGTAATATCGACTGGAATGTTACGGCACGTTATAATGAGCCTTTCGTTAAAGTTTTTGAAGAAGAGCGGGAGCTCACCATGATGTTGGTGGTCGATGTTTCAGGATCTGAATTTTTCGGGACGCAAAGTCAGTTTAAAAAAGAAGTGATTACCGAAATTGCGGCAACTTTAGCATTTTCTGCAACCCAGAATAACGACAAGATTGGTTTGTTGATGTTTTCAGACCAAATAGAAAATTATATACCTCCCAAAAAAGGAAAATCTCACGTCTTAAGGATTATAAGGGAATTATTAGAATTTCAGCCAAAAAGTAAGAAGACCGATATTGGTTTAGGGCTGAAATATCTATCGAATGTGATGAAGAAGAAAGCCATCGTTTTTGTGCTATCCGATTTTATGGGGGATGATTATCAGCAAACGCTTAAGATTACCGGAAATCGTCACGATGTTACAGGTATTAGGGTATACGACCAGCGAGAAAAGGAAATTCCTAATATTGGTTTGGTACAAATGTTGGATGAAGAGACCAACGAATATATCACTGTGAATACCGGGAGCAAGGCAGTAAGGCGCAGCTATACCGAGTATTATTTGGGGCGGGTAGGATATTTCGAAGAAAGCTTTGCCCTAAGTGGAGCAGGAGTAATTAATACCAGGGTAGATGAAAGTTATGTGAAAAAACTTTTAGGGTATTTTAAAAGGAGAGGCTAAGCGTATAAAGATGAAAAAAAATAAATTGTTAGATTTTATTTATAAAAAACATTCTTTTAAAAAGCAGTTTCAGGCCATATTAATTATTGCCGTTGCTTTTTTTGCTTTACCTGCAATGGCGCAGGAAGCTCAGGTTTCAGCAAGTATTGATACGGCTCAGATTAAAATTGGGGAGCAGATTTTATACCAAATCAATGTGGAAACCGATTCTACAAACCTGGTGGTTTTTCCCGAAGGGAATACTTTCTCCCCTTTAGAAGTGGTGGAATCCTTGGGCGCCGATACGACCAGGGTACAAAATAAATTTCAGCTTCTTAAAGAATACAGCCTTACACAATTCGACTCAGGTTCTTATACCATTCCGCAGCAAAGAATTATCATAAATAATAAGCCATTTTTAACTGATTCAATGCGTGTTGAGGTGGCCGATGTTGCTGTAGATACTACGCAACAGCAAATGTACCCTATAAAGCCTTCGGTAGAAGTTCCAAAAAGTTTTAGTATCCCAGTTTGGGTTTGGTGGCTATTATTAATTCTAGTGATATTGGGCGTTTCAGTATTCTTTTTTATAAAACGCAGAAGAGAAAAAGCGCTGGAAAATAAATTACCACCATACGAGCAGGCGATGAAAGACCTGGATGAGCTAGATAAAAGTACGCTTATAGAAAATAGAGAGGTTAAAGAGTATTATTCGAGATTAACCTATGCCGTTAGACGTTATTTAGATGAAAAGGTATATGATCGTGCGATGGAGAGTACTTCGACCGAGTTAATAGATTTTCTGGAAGCGCAACAAAAATCGGGTGTACTTCATTTACATGGAAAAACACTGCAGAATTTAAAACAGATTCTACAAAGGGCCGATTTGGCGAAATTTGCAGGATCCCGACCTGATGTAATTACAGCAAAAGAGGATCGTAACAAAACGCGGATGATTATTAATGATGTTAAATCGTCGATGCCAGAGCCAAGTGAAGAAGAGCTTATGCAGGACGAAGAATATCGCCAGAATAAACTGTCGAAAAAGCGTAAGAAACGATTGATTTTTGGTATTTCTGGCGGTGTTTTGGTGATATTTATTGCTTTGGCCGTTTTGATTAGCTCCAAAGGACTGGATTATGTGATCGATACCTACTGGGGGCATCCTACCAAAGAATTACTGGAAGGGGAGTGGATTAGAAGTGAATATGGTACGCCGCCCGTAGTCATAACTACTCCAGAGGTCTTGGTGAGAAAGGAAATGGAATTAAGCAAAGATGCTACCCAAACTTATGCCGATGCACAAATGTTTGCTTTTGGTAGTTTGGTGAGTAATTTTTATACCAGTTTAAGTACCCGCATCTTCACCAAAAAAGACCAGTTTGATCTTAAAACGGGAGTAGATGGTGTTTATAAGGAATTAGAAAATCAGGGAGCCCAAAATATTGTAATGAAACAGGAAGAATTTACCACGGTAAATGGGGCTAAGGGTGTAAAAGTATTTGGTACCCTGGAAATAAAGAATCCTGTGAACGACGAAATTAAACCTAAAAAATATAGTATTTTGAATTTTGCTGAAAATGGTGGCTTCCAGCAAATCACTGTAATTTACGATGAAGACGACAGTTATGCTGACGAAATCTCTGGAAGGATCATTAATTCAGTAGAACTTATAAAATTGAATAATTAATGTTTGCGAATTTCACTTTCGAAAATCCTGAGTTTTTCTGGTTGTTTATTTTACTTCCGGTGGCGATCGCATGGTATTTCTGGAAAAGAAATCTGCAAACACCGGCACTAAGGATGTCAAGTATTCAGGGGTTTAAAGCTAAATCCAGTATTTTGGCAAAATTAAGACCCGTTCTTTTCATTTTAAGGATATTGGCGCTGGCTTTATTAATCGTTGCTTTGGCAAGGCCAAGAACAGTAGATGTTTCTACCCGAACCAACAGTACCCAGGGGATTGATATCGTAATGGCAATAGATGTTTCGGCCAGTATGCTGGCAAGAGACCTACAGCCAAATCGTTTAGAAGCTACAAAAGCGGTAGGTGAAGAATTTATAAAAGGCCGGCCTTCAGATCGTATAGGATTAGTGCTTTATTCCGGAGAAAGTTTTACCAAAACACCAATTACCAGTGATAAATCGGTTGTGTTACGCGCATTGGAAGATGTTGAGTTTAATAATATTTTAGAAAGTGGTACAGCAATAGGTTCAGGTTTGGCTACTTCGGTGAATCGACTAAAAGATAGTAAAGCCGAAAGTAAAGTGATTATTTTACTTACCGATGGGGTAAATAATTCAGGTTTTATCGATCCAAAAGTGGCTAGTGAATTAGCAAAGGAGTTTGGTATTAAAGTGTATACGATTGGGGTTGGTACAAATGGTATGGCGTTAACTCCCGTAGGTATTGCAGCTAATGGTCGTTTTCAATTTGGTAATCGCCAGGTAGAGATCGATGAAGATCTATTAAAGCAAATTGCCGATGAAACGGGAGGAAAATATTTTAGAGCCACCAATAACGAGAAGTTGGAGGATATCTATGATGAAATCGATCAATTAGAAAAAACAGAAATCGAAGAATTTAAGTATACCAATTACGACGAGAAATTTCGCCCTTTTGCATTACTTGCCGGCGCACTATTACTATTCGAATTGTTGTTGAGGTATACCCTATTTAGAAGTTTTATATAAGGCTTGTGATGTTAGTATTTGAAGAAGAAATATATTTTTGGCTGTTTCTGGTTATCCCGGTGATACTGGTACTTTTTATTTTCCTGTTAATCTGGAAAAGAAAAGCCCGTAAAAGCTTTGCCAGTGATGAGCTTTTACAAAAACTGGCGCCCAATAAATCGAATTTTAAGCCTATGCTTAAATTGATTTTAGTTTGTTTGGCGCTGGCCTGTTTGGTCGTTGCTCTGGTAAACCCTAAAATGGGAACCACTATGGAAACGGTTAAACGCGAAGGAGTAGATATTGTTTTTGCGATCGATGTTTCTAAAAGTATGGATGCCGAAGATATCGCTCCCAGCCGTCTGGAAAAGTCGAAGCAAATTGTAAGGCAAATTTTAGGAGGTTTAGGCAGTGATCGTGTAGGGATTATACCCTATGCAGGAAGTGCATTTCCGCAGTTACCTATTACTACAGATTATGCAGCTGCAAAAATGTTCCTCCAGGCCTTAAATACCGATATGATAAGCTCTCAGGGAACCGCTATTGGTGATGCAATCGATCTGGCTACAACCTATTATGATGATGATAACCAAACAAATCGAGTACTCTTCATTATCAGTGATGGTGAAGATCATGAAGGTAATGTAGAATCTATTGCTGATGAAGCTGCTGAGAAAGGGATTAGAATTTATACCATTGGCGTGGGAACCGAAAAAGGAGGCCCAATTCCTATTAAAAGAAATGGGGTGGTTCAGAATTATAAAAAAGATCAAAACGGGGAAACCGTCATTACAAAACTTGATCCTAATACCCTGCAGCAAATCGCATCTGAAGCGAATGGAGAATATATCGAAGGGAATGTAACTGCCAAGGTTGCAGAAACGGTACAGGATTTGTTAAAGAACATAGAGAAAACAGAATTTGAAGCGAAACAATTTGCCGATTATCAATCGCATTTTCAGTGGTTTTTAGGGCTTTGCTTTATATTTCTGTTTTTAGACTTATTTCTCTTGGAGAGAAGTACGGCGTGGATTAAAAAGCTTAATTTGTTTAATGAAACAAAAAAGGATTAATATGAGAACTGCTAAAATGACATTTGCGCAACACTCTTTTTTCCTGATTTTAATATTGCTTTTTTCTAGGGTCGGGATTGCCCAGCAAAATGACGAGACGGAAAAACTTATTAAGGAAGCAAATGCTTATATGAACCAAGCTGAAGAAGCGTTAAGTGAAAATGATTTTGCCGGAGCTGAAGCTGCTTACCGAAAGGCCATAGCCAAAGATCCATCAAATACCACAGCAAAATATAATATGGGAAACCTGTATTATAATCGTGAGAAGTCTGGAGAGTCTCAATCCAGGTTTGTGGAAGCCAATAAAGTTTCTGAAAATAAAGAAGACCGCCATAAGATAAATCATAATCTTGGTAATTCTTTTATGAAGCAGAAAAAATATAAGGAAGCTGTTGAAGCTTATAAGAATGCGTTGCGAAATGATCCTACGGACGATGAAACCCGTTATAACCTTGCTTTAGCGAAAAAGAAACTTGAAGAAGAGCAACAGCAAAACAAGGATAATAACGATAATCAGGACAACCAGGATAATAAAGACCAAAACGAAGATCAGAAAGATCAGGACCAGGACAATCAGGGAGACAAAGGAGAAGATAAGGATCAGGACGGTAAACCTAAAGACGAAGGTGATAACGAAAAACAGGATCCAAAAGATGGAGAAGGAGATCAGGAAAATGAAAAGCCCCAGGATCAGGATCCTAACGAACAAAATAAAGGAGATCAAGATCAAAAAGATCAAAAGGGAAAACCCGATCAGCAAAAACAGCAGCAACCTCAACCTGCACAAGGACAGCTTTCGCCACAACAGATTAAAAATCTGCTTGAAGCTATGAATAACCAGGAAGAGAAAACTCAGGATAAGATGAATGCCGAAAAAGCTAAAGCTGTTAAAACACGGTCAGATAAAGACTGGTAACATTCTAAATTTTGCTCGATAATCGAGATTAGATGTTCAGGTTGTGATCCCGGTAGCTGCAGCGATTGGGATGCCGTGAAATAAAAAATAATTTTCTAATACATGCCTCATGTGCTTGTCCTGAGGTTAGTTTATTAACTAGATCTAGATTAGAATTAAGGTTTACAAATGAAATTAAAGTTAATAATATTAAGTCTGTTTCTATTTACGACCTCACTTCTTTCTGCACAGGTAAAGTTTACAGCAGAAGTTAGCCGGGAGCAGATTGGTATCAACGAGCGTTTACGTGTTGATTTCAATATGAATAAAGACGGGGATAACTTTACTCCACCTTCCTTTACAGGTTTTAAAGTAGTGGGAGGACCAAACCAGCAGGTAAGCAACAGTTGGGTGAATGGGAAGAGTACCTTTTCTAAAACCTATAGCTATTATCTTGAGCCCAATTCGAAAGGGACTAAAACGATCGGGCAGGCACAGGTTACCGTCGCCGGGACAGTTTATAAAACTTCACCGGTAAATGTAGAGGTTGGGGATGCCGTAGAGCGACCTCAGGATGGTAATGATGCTGCCATTGTACCGGAAGATAACTTGCATTTTGTTGCCGAAGTATCGAAACCCAATCCTTATCTTAATGAGGCAGTTACCGTGACTTATAAACTTTATGTGAGTGAAAGAATAGGGATAAGTAATTTTAGGATGTTAGATAATCCTAGCTTTCCCGATTTTTGGAGTCAGACCTTAAATATGAATGGGTACAGATTTGAGCAAGGCACTTATAGAGGCGAACCCTATCGCTATGCGGTAGTTTATAAAACACTTTTATATCCCCAAAAAACCGGAAAATTAGAGATCGATCCAGTTGCCATTTCAGTTTCTGTAGATGTTCCTAGTCAGCGTAGAAGTATTTTTGGAGGCGTCATTTATCAAACAGTCGAGAAACGAGTAACTTCAGCAAGCCGTGAAATCGATGTGAAGCCATTACCCACTCAGGGCAAACCTGCAAATTTCACCGGTGCAGTAGGAAGTTTCGAGTTTAGTGTAGATCCAAGTAAAACCACCTTAGATGCCGGGGAATCACTAACCGCTTCAGTAAAAGTTAGAGGTCGTGGTAACTTAATGCTTTTTGAGTTACCAGACCTTACGGTTCCTAGTTCATTAGAGATATATGAGCCGGAAAGAAAAGAGAACTTTAGCTCCACATTAAATGGGACTCAGGGAAGTCTTACAGAAGATTATACCATTGTGCCCACTCGTAAAGGTAAATATCCAATTCCTGGACTAAATTTTTCTTATTTTGATCCGCGATCTGAGACTTATAAAAGCATAAGTACAGATGATATCGTTATTGATGTTGAAAATGGTCCTGTTGGGGCGCCAACTAATTCGGCTACTAAGGATAACAATACGGTAGCTTCGAATAAACAGCCGGTAAATCTTAGTGGTGACCAGTTTAGATATATAAAACTTAATGCCAATCTAAAGCCTTTAAATGCACCAGCATTTTTTAGATCCTGGTTATTTTGGGCGCTTTTAATAATTCCTTTGCTCATACTTCCACTGATTATTATGTTTGGTAAGAAGCGTGAAGCAAGAGCAAATGATATCACCGGAAACCGAATCCGGAAAGCAGATAAATTGGCAAGAAAATATCTTTCTGAAGCTCGAAAAAATCTTGGACAGCAACAGGAATTCTATATTGCTTTGGAAAGAGCAATGCATAATTATCTAAAAGCAAAATTGCATATCCAGACCGGTGAAATGAGCAAAGAGAGAATTAATGAAATTCTTACAGAAAGGGGGGTAGATCAAGCTACAACCACTCAATTTATCGAGATTTTAAAAAGTTGCGAATTTGCAAGGTATACGCCGGCATCTATGGATACCATGAAACAGGATTATGATAAGGCGGCCAATGTAATATCAACTTTAGATAAACAATTGTAATTATGAAAAAGATCTTTTTTATCCTGCTGGTTTTTTGCACTACAATTGGTTTTGGGCAAAATGAGGCACTTTTTGAGCAGGCAAATAAAGCCTATGCCGATGGTAATTACGAAGATGCGATTAAAAAATATGAAAGTATTTTGGATAAAGGCGAAACTGCTGTATCCTTATATTACAATCTTGCAAATGCCCATTACAAATTAAATCATATCGCTCCAAGCATATACTATTATGAGAAAGCACTGCAATTAGCACCCAACGATGCCGATGTAAAAAATAACATTCAGTTTGCCAGAAATATGGCAATGGACGATATCGAAAATGTACAACGTACAGGTATTGCTAAGACTATAGATGATCTAATCGCTACATTTAGTTTTAATACCTGGGCCATGCTGGCTATTGTGTTTATGGTGCTTTTCGTTATTTTATTTTTGTTTTATTATTACGGAAGGACTACGCTCTCAAAACGTATTTTTTTTATTACCTCAATGGTTTCTATACTTCTTTGTATCGTTTCCGTATACTTTGCTTTTAGCCAGCAAAATATTCAACTAAATAATAATTACGCCATTGTTTTTGCTGAAGAAGCCGGGGTTAGAAGTGAACCCAACCTAAGAGGGGAACCTGCTTTTTTATTACATGAAGGCACTAAAGCCAAGTTGTTGGAAAAATATCAGGAGTGGTATAAAATTGAAATAGCCGACGGTAAACAAGGCTGGATGCTAAAAGAAAATCTAAAAGAACTGTAAGATTACTTTTTACCGAAGCTCTTGGTATAGGTTCCTTTTCTTTTTGATAAGGGTAAAATATTGAATGGTTATACCGAATCATAAGCAGATACCGTTAACCTGAACTTATCCTCGATAGTTGTCATATCTTTGAAAATATCAATAAGTTTTCGATACTTAAAGTCAAGAATTCAAGATTCTGCTGATAACTAAATTAGAAAAGTAGTACAGCCCAAAAGTTATTCGGTATTTTTGCAATTAATGTCAAGACTTACTTGTAGACAAAAGTAAAATGGATTTTTATAAGCAGATTTTAGAAAATAACAAGCAATGGGTGAGCAGTAAGCTGGACTCAGATCCCGAATTTTTTAAGCGGTTAGAGAATGGTCAACAACCTCCTTTACTATGGATAGGTTGTGCGGATAGTCGCGTCCCTGCGAACGAAATTATCGGTACGCAGCCTGGCGAAGTCTTTGTACACCGTAATATTGCCAATATGGTCATTCATACCGATATGAACATGTTAAGCGTGCTAGACTACTCAGTAAACGCTTTAAAAGTGCAGCATATAATTGTATGCGGTCATTATGGCTGTGGTGGGGTAAAAGCTGCTATGGATAATCAATCTATAGGTTTAATCGATAACTGGATTCGTCATATAAAGGACATTTATAAAATGCATGTTCGCGAACTGGAGACGATAAAAGATGAAAAAGCGCGTTGGGATCGCTTTGTAGAATTGAATGTAATCGAGCAGGTGTATGATCTTGCTGAAACCTCAATTATACAAAATGCTTGGAAAAATAAACAAAAAGTGGTGATTCATGGTTGGGTTTATGGAGTTGGTACTGGTATCGTAAAAGATCTTAATGTTCACTTAACCGGGAATGAAAATTTAGATGAAGTTTATAATTTAAAATTCTAGGTTTTATATCGTTATGGGAAGAAAAGATATATTTTGAATTTCTGCTTTATCTTAGATTTCATTCACCTTGCTGGTCTTCTTTAGCTTCAGAATTGTCCAGGGGATTCCAGATATCACGTTCTCTGGCTTCTTTTAAAATAGTGGGCAATAGTACAGGAGCGAGCATTGCTATAGGTTGGTAAAGTACAGATTCTTCAATAGTTTTATCTTCAACCAGATCAATTTGTTCTTCTGTAGCCCTAAAAAACATAATCACGACACTGGCTAAAAATGCTAGTTTTAAAAGCCCAAAAACTGCTCCTAAAATTTTATTTATCATTCCTAATGCAGCTAGATTGGCCACTTTTGTTAAAAATTTTCCTGCCAGGGTCACCAAAAAAAGAATAAGAATAAAAGTGATGGCAAAAGCGAACAGGTTAATCGCACCTTCGTCCCAGTTTACATGTCTGGCCAAAAAATCACTTAAAATATAACTAAAATAAATCGCTCCGTAAATCCCGGCAATCAACCCTACAAGGGCGGCAACTTCAGCAAAAAGTCCACGAAAGAACCCCCGAATAAGTCCGTATAACAAAACAATTCCCAGGATAATATCTATGGTGTTCATAGGCTTTTCTTTTCGCTATTGGTAAATTTATTTAATATTTTGTTACAGTAGTCTTTGCCCAAATATCACCTAATCTTTGATTTTTATCTGAACTTTGAATAACCAGGATCCCCACAACTCCAAAGAAAAACATGTCAATAGGATCTAAAAGATGCCTTTGTAAAGACTGGGTAAAACTTATGTTTGTAGCATATCCGGAAAGTGTTACAGGTTTTAATCGTACCATCGAATTTCCTACGGTTGCACCAAACCAGGTCTCGGTACAGACGATCAAAAATAACCAAAATAATATAGGGATTAGTGAAGGTAAACCTTCTAGATGATAAACTCCTTCATTGTCTGGTGTCCCCACGGTAAAAATGAACATAAAAGCAATCGTATTTACAATAGTATAATCAATACAGCCAGCTAGGAATCTTCTACCAATATATTTAGGTTTTGGTTCTTCCTGAGGTTCAAAATTATCCATGTTAATGATATCTAATCAAATATAAATAATTTGATCGCAAAACTTATATTTGCAGCATGGCAAGAGACGAGAAATTAAAAGAGCGATGGGAAAACCTTCAGCAAAAATTAGCAAATCAATTTGCTGATGGGGAGGTTATGGAGTTAGATGCTGTAATTTATATTATAGGGGTACAGGAACTTGGTCAATTGCACCGTCGTTTTAAAAAAGATCAAAAAGTCGATTTAATGCATATTGCAATTTGTAGGTTATTGGAGCCTTACGGATATTATGAGTTTGATTATTTTGATGATGATGGTTGGCCACATTATAAGGTGTTAGAGCAACTTCCCAATTTAAAAGCTGGAGAGCAAAGTGTTTTGATGAAAGAAGCTATTGTGCAATATTTTCTTGAAAAAGAATATATATCTTAAATGAACGCGTTGCTTTTTTTCACCGATTTCCCCAACGATTCTGGGCCTATCTATACTGAAACTGTAGCGGGAAGATTTCCTGTAGAACCCTTTAACACTTTCAGCAATATTTTCTTTTTAGCGATCGTAATTTATTTTTCGTACCGTGTCTACAAAAATTTCAGGGCTCAGTTATTTCTAAGTTTTGCTTTACCTGTTTTGTTTATAGGATGGATTGGAGGTACGATATATCATGCAACAAGAAGTCATGAAATCTGGCTTTTAATGGATTGGGTGCCCATCGATATTCTATGTTTATCGGCATCACTTTATTTTGCTTCTAAAGCCAGTTCTAAAAAAAGGCAGGTACTGGGGTTGATGTTGTTGGTGCTTTTATTGGTTTTAGGAGTACGTTTTATTCCGTTTAGATCACATGGCCAAACCTACTCGTATATCGCTACGGCCATTGGACTATTATTGCCTATTGGCATTCATGTTTATCAAACAAGGTTTAAGCATTTTAGGTTTATGGCTTTTGCAGTAATTAGCTTTATAATGGCCATAAGCTTTCGGGTATTAGATCGTTATATTCATTTCTCTATGGGAACGCACTGGTTGTGGCATAGCTTTGGCGCTTTTTCGGTCTTCTTCTTAATGAAGTATGTTTTTCACGATGCCGAAACTTCAAAAGTTATAAATCAGTTCGATTAATTTTCTCTTTCCGGGCTTTTGTTTTATCGGTTTTTAATAAGGGCTATAGGCGTAAATTTTTATAAATTTGCCATCTTATAAGAATGGTATCTATGATTGATAAGATTAAGGAACATATTACTGATGTTAAAGCCTTTAATGCTACGACAAAAGAGGAGATTGAAAATTTCAGAATAAAATACCTTGGTAAAAAAGGTATTCTTAATAGCTTCTTTGCTGAATTTAAGAACGTTCCTAACGAACAAAAGAAAGATTTTGGACAAACGGTTAACGAACTTAAAACGGCTGCACAGGAAAAAGTAGACGAGCTAAAAGAGCGTTTGGACAGCCTGGAAGAAGAAAAAGGCATTTATGGTGATCTTTCCAGACCATCAGAACCTTTAGAGATTGGTTCCCGTCATCCTATTTCAATAGTGAAAAATCAAATCATAGAGATTTTTTCTAATATAGGTTTTAATGTTTCTGAAGGATCAGAGATTGAAGACGACTGGCATAACTTTACCGCATTAAACTTACCGGAGTATCATCCGGCAAGAGATATGCAGGATACATTTTTTATCCAAACCGATCCAGATATTCTACTAAGGACACATACTTCTTCGGTACAGGTAAGATATATGGAAGATAATAAGCCACCAATCAGAACAATTTCTCCCGGGCGTGTTTTTAGGAACGAAGCTATTTCTGCTCGTTCTCATTGTATTTTCCACCAGGTAGAAGGACTTTATATTGATAAAAATGTTTCGTTTGCCGATTTAAAGCAAACACTTTTATATTTCACCAAGCAGCTTTTTGGAAAATCTAAGATTAGGCTAAGACCTTCTTATTTTCCATTTACAGAGCCTAGTGCCGAGTTGGATATTTACTGGGGGCTGGAAACAGAAACCGATTATAGAATAACAAAAGGAACTGGCTGGTTAGAGATATTAGGTTGCGGTATGGTAGATCCTAACGTACTAAAGAACTGTAATATCGACCCTAAAGAATATTCTGGTTTTGCATTTGGAATGGGGATAGAACGTATCGCGATGTTGCTTTATCAAATTGGCGATATTCGTATGTTCTATGAGAACGATGTGCGATTCCTGGAACAGTTTAAATCGTCTATCTAAGTTCTGACAGAAAGATTTTATGAGTTTGTTGAGAGAACAACAGCTTTTAAAATACGAACTTACCGCAAAAATGGAGCTTATGAAAAAGTCTGGTTTTATTATTCTTGCGGTAATAGTTTTAGGTGTTGCCGCCTATTTAGCCATAGCGGTTTTAAAAATTACCATAGGTTTAATTGTATTGGCGATTGCTGCAGTAGTATTGTTTGTGCTTTGGCATATGATTAAACATAAGTGGGAGGAAAAATTTGAAAGCGAATCTTAAAAAGATTGTATTTTGAAAAAGGATATAGAAATTCCTAAGGTTGAAAAAGTTCATGTTGCTGCGGTAAGGGAATTTAATGAAGAATTTCAGGCAGAGGAGTGGAATGCTTATATCATTAATAATAAGAATGTTTCTATTGAAATGATCCTGATCGTAGCTAAAGGTTATGATGGTACCAAAGAAACATCGGTGATGCGTCACAAACTTGAAAAATTACCACCACATTCTTTCGCGAAGATAGAATTTATTCAGGATGCAGTTTTAGAGCTTACTAACGAGTATCAGGTGACTTTTTTTGCTGACAATAAGATGTTTGAAAAGACGTTTGTTTTTAAGAAAAATACCGTTAGCAAAGACAAACAAAAAGACTTGCCAATTATACCGAAGATGGGTATTTTAGCAGAATAAAACACATAAAAAAAGCCTCTGTTTTCAGAGGCTTTTTTTATGTGTTTTTCTAAATATGCTTACTTAAGTTTATTAGAAGTGTCGATGTAGTTGCCAATTACAGTACTACCACTATTTTGCCTTACGTTTCCAAATACATGGATCCTGGAGCCGTTTCCAACAAACTCTAAAGTCGATCCGCTATTTAGGTTTAAATTTCCGTATACCACAAGAGTTCCTTCTATTCTTAAAACAGAACCACTATTGATATTAAGATCATGATTTCTTCCAAAAATTCCTACGGCCATTGCGCCACGCATATTAAATGTTCCCTGGCTGTTAATATTAGTACTGTTTTGAATGTTTATCGATCCGCAGAAAGTGAAATCTCCACCAACATTTAGGTTTTTTAGCGTTGCAGCACCACGATATGCCATAACCTGATTGCTATTTACATTTAAGTTGGAGTTTCCTCTATAAACATCATAAGATTCGCATGCTGCAAAATTATCAGTTGCTTCTGGTTGACTAACCTTGATGATTTTTAATCCGCCAGTTCCAGAGGCTACAAAAATATAATCGCCATCAGATTGGATGTAATTAGAAGAGCCTTCTAAATCAACAATACCTTCTTCTACAAGAGTATTGTTTTCATCCAGTTTGGCAATTCCAAATCCGGCACCGCCGTTGGCCATTAAAATAAAATCTCCGGCAATAGAAACTGCATTTGTAACCACATCCTCACTATCATATGCTGCATCAACAGGTAGGGGGATACTTAATTGTTGCAATGTATTTCCGGAATTACTATCGTATATGCCTACTCCATTACCACCTTCAGCAACTAAAATTGCCTGATCTTTAAATGCAATGGTTCGTTTAGATTCACTGGCTAGGTTTGGAGTGTTAATTCTATTTAAAACAGAAAGGTCTCCGGGATTATACATGGCTAGGCCTTCACTTCCACTTAACACGGCAATTTTGTTATTTCCGTAAGCTATCGATCTAAGGTCTGGTATAGGTTGTTCTGCTATAGTTTCCAAACTTACTGCATCATAGAGACCTAAAACACCAGTAGCACCACTAACACCAATAATTTTATCGTCAAAACCTGAAATATCAACCGCAACATTTCCTTCAATAGGTTTTAATTGAAAGTTTTGTAAAAAGTTCCCTGCCGAGACATTTACATATCCAAGATTCGCCCGGTATTCTAGATTTAAAAGTTCATCAGTATCTACTGCAGAAGCAAAGTATAATCTACCATTGCTGAAATAGGCAGAGGTAAAATCTACAATATCTGAAGTTACCCGGCTAGTCACAAAAGGATTGGTCTTGTCTTCAATATTAATAATATCTACACCCCCAAGATAGGCTTCGCCTTCCATCATATAGGTTACATAGGCGTAATTTCCATCGATCTTTACATGGCTTGCTCTAAGTGTTGTTCCGTCTACAATTGGTGGATCTACAGTAGCAATTTGCTCTAAAGCGATATTGCTTACCTGCGGATCTTCGTCTTCAACCGCTTGTTTTGAACGATTTGCTTTGATCGCAGTGATGGAAGAAATACTCAATACTCCCGCACCATTTCGGTTCAATACGTTTTCTAATGTTCCGGCATCATTGTTAATTTTGAAATTTTCCTGAGTGTATTCGTTCTCATCAAAATTGTTGTTGCTGTCACTACATGAAATAACCAGGATAGATAGGATAATCCATCCTGCTAGAAGTCTTTTACTCATTGTATTTTTTTATAAGGATTTTAAATTATGCATTAAATGTAATTAAGAAATAGACGCCCGTTAGTTCTTTTTCGTTTAATCGACGCCTGTAAGAGATAAGTGGTCATTATCTGGCTACCAGTTAATCCAGTTTGTCGGCAAGTTTTTTAAAGGTCTTTTTAGGGTTTTTTCCTTCATAAAGTATGGCGTAAACCGCATTGATAATTGGTGTTTTTGCTTTACGTTCTTCATTGATTTTATAAGCACTGGCAGTAGCGTAGTAGCCTTCGGCAATCATGCTCATTTCCATTTGTGCACTTTTAACGGTATAGCCTTTTCCGATCATATTCCCAAACATTCTATTTCTACTAAATACAGAATATCCGGTTACTAAAAGGTCACCCAAATAAGCAGAATCATTAATATTACGCTTCATTTTGTGTACTTTCTTGATGAATTTTTTCATCTCACGAATAGCATTACTCATTAGGACACTCTGGAAGTTATCACCATATCCAAGCCCATGAGCAATTCCTGCAGCAATTGCATAAATATTCTTTAAAACCGCAGCATATTCAGTTCCAACAATATCATCGCTGGTTTTACACTTGATGTAATCACTCGATAAGAAGCCGGCCAGCATTTTTGCTTTATCCTCATCACTACAGGCAATTGTTAAATAGGATAAACGCTCTAAAGCTACTTCTTCGGCGTGGCATGGGCCGGTAATTACCCCGATGTTCTCAAAACCGATATTGTAAAATTTATTGAAGTGTTCTCCAACAATCAAGCTGCTTTCAGGTACAATCCCTTTTATTGCTGAAAATATCGTTTTCCCTTCTAAAGGAACAGTAAGTTTATCTAATTCAGATTTTAAAAATGCAGAAGGAATAGCAAAAATCAAGACATCGGCAGAATCAACTATTTCGTTAATATCATTGCTAAGTTGAAGCTGATTAATATTAAACTCTACATCGCTAAGATAATTAGGGTTGTGTTCGTGTCTTTTTAAATGTTCTACCGCATAAACGCTTCGCATGTACCAATGTACTTTTTCAAGATTTTCGGTTAGCATTTTTACGATCGCGGTTGCCCAGCTACCTCCGCCAATAACAGCTATATTAGAAGTTGTACTCATGTGTTTAGTTTGTTGTACGTACTGCAAAAATAAAGATTATAAAGGGCTTTAAAATTTCTGAAGTCGGTATGGGCCTAAGTATGGCAAAAATTTAACACAAAATAGCGATCTTTAAAGACAATCTTAATAGAACGCCCTGCGTTATTAAATTGTTCTTCTCCTAACCAGAGAAGATTTCTTAGTTTTTTTGGTTGGTTATTTAGTTTGAAAACCGCCTTGTATGAGAGATACAGGGCGGTTTTTTAATTGTTAGCCTTTAGCTATTTAGCCTATCTACTATTAGTTTTGATTGTCGTTATTTTAACTTTGGTAGCAAAGCGAATCTATAATCTAGATTCTTTTTTTCTGCTATTTATAAAAGTTGTTATGAATTACGTATTCCCAAACTTTCGCCGGTAACATAGGTTTTATAAACTTACCTTCTTTTATGGAATCCCGAATAAATGTTGCAGAAATTTCTATAACCGGAGCATCTACGCGGGTGATTTTTGGATGATCTTTAAATTGATTTTCGACCTTTCCACCGGATTTCCTTGGATATACATACAGCGAATGATTGTCTAAAATTACCTCATAATTTTTCCATTTATGGAAGGTCTTTAGATTGTCTTCCCCCATAATAAGGCAAAACTCATTTGTTGGATATTTTTCTTGAAGATGTGCCAGGGTTTTTACCGTATAATTAGGCTGCTCTAATCTAAACTCTACATCGCTGGGCTGTAAATGCTCAAATTCTTCACAGGCCATAAATACCATATCCAGGCGGTTATGATTATCTAAAAGCGTACTTTTCTTTTTATGGGGGTTATGCGGAGTCACTACCAGCCATACTTCATCAAGGTCTGAAAACTCGGCCATATGGTTTGCGATAATTACATGCCCAATATGGATGGGGTTAAATGTTCCAAAGAAAAGTCCGATTTTTTTATTCATCTTACTTTTTTATAAAATCTGCAACCAGGTCATGGGCTTCTTTTAAAGCGACTTCCAGATCATTATTTTCGATTATAAAATCAAATTGCGGTGCGGTGGCAAGCTCGATACTGGCTTTGGCCACACGCATATTGATTTTGTCCATCGATTCAGTTTTACGTTTTTTTAACCTGATTTTTAACTCTTCAATACTCGGTGGTTTTACAAAAACAGCCAGGGTTTTTTCAGGGTAGATCTTTTTTATATCTAAACCGCCCACTACATCAATATCAAAAATAACGTGTTTTCCTTTTTCCCAAATTCGCTCCACTTCAGCCTTTAGCGTTCCGTAAAAATTATCGCGATAAACTTCTTCCCATTCCAGGAATTCGTCGTTTTTAATCTTCTTTTTAAAATCTTCTAAAGATAGGAAATAGTAATCCTTACCATCAATTTCATTAGGACGGGGGGCACGAGAGGTTGCCGAGATGGAAAAATCAAGCTTTAAATCATCCTGTTTTAAGAGATGTCTAACAATAGTGGTTTTGCCTGAACCAGACGGAGCTGAAAATACAATTAGCTTCCCTTCTTTCATGGTGCTTTACTTTAATTTAGTATAAATGCTATTATAGTACGTTTAAGACCTGTTCTTTAATTTTTTCCAACTCGTCCTTCATTTGTACTACCAGTTGCTGCATTGGAGCATAGTTACTTTTACTACCGATGGTATTAATTTCACGCCCCATTTCCTGGCCAATAAATCCTAATTTTCTACCGTTGCTGTCTTCTGTATCCAGTGTTTCGGTAAAATAAGAGAGGTGGTTTTTAAGTCGAACTTCTTCTTCTGTGATGTCGTATTTTTCGATGTAGTATACCAATTCCTGCTCAAAGCGATTTTCATCTACATTTTCTTTTAAATCCTCAATTCCTTTACGAAGACGTTCCCGCACATTCTCTACACGTTCCGGGTTAATCTGCATAATTTCATTCAGCAAATCAGCAATATTGCTAACGCGAAGTTTGAGGTCCTTTTCTAAAGCTGCACCTTCGGCAGTTCTAAATTCATTAATTTCAGCAAGCGCTTCTTCTAAAGCTTTTTCTATTTCAGCAAATTCGGTTTCATCAATTTCCTCACGTTCCGTTTTTAAGGCATCAGGTAAGCGCATGGCAATTTCTAAAAGCTGGATATCATGCTTGCTGCCTATGTTTGGCAAGTTTAAATCCTGCATTTGCTTAATGTAATTTTTTACCGCTTCTGCATTTACAGAAGCCGATGTTTCATCACCAGATTGTTCTACATAAAGGGAGAAATCTACCTTGCCGCGTTTTAAAGCCGAAGAAATCGTGTTTCGCATTATCAACTCTTTTTCACGATATTGCGAAGGGATTCTGGTATTTAAATCCAGATTTTTACTATTTAAAGATTTAATCTCTATGGTAATCTTTTTATTGGGAAGCTGGAGTACACTTTTCCCAAAACCTGTCATTGATTGAATCATGCTTCATTTTTACGGTTGTGCAAAGATAATCAATTCTTAAGCAGCGCAAAGACTATGGAATAATTTAGCTGAATAAAGGAAGCTATAAAAGACTATAGGTGATTTTGGGTAAATTGAAGCGCTCTTTCTTCCTGATAATATATTTTTTTATACTGAATAAAGCCTACGTGTCCCCCATGTTTTGGTGTTTCTAAATATAGAAATGTTGATTCTTGCGCTATTTTCTTTGGAAATGATGCGGAAGATAAAAAAGTATCATTTTCAGCATTTAAAAGAAGTGTAGGGATCTTGATATTAGGCAAAAACTGAAGACAACTGCATTTTTTATAATATTCTGAAGCTGAAGTGTAACCATGCGCACGACTCGTATAAAGCTCATCGATTGCCAATAGCGAATTACAGGCAGATATTTGTTGTTTTTCGAGTTCTTTTGGGAAAGCCAGTTGCCGCTCAAAAAGCTGATCTTTTAAATTCTTCTCAAAACGCTTACTGTATAATTTATTTTTAGGAAGATTTAGTGCTTCCAGGCTGGCGCCAAGATCACATGGTGTAGAAACCGCAACTGCTACTTTTATTGGCTGCGGTAGTTGATCACGCTCTCCTAAATATTTTAATAAAAGATTGCCGCCAAGACTAAAGCCTATCAGGGCAATTTGTTCGTAATTATTTTTCCTTAAAACATAATTTAGCACATCCTCTAAGTCTTCGGTAGCACCGGCGTTGTAGCTTCGGTATAATCTATTGATCTCGCCGCTACAACTTCTAAAATTCATTGCGCAGTAATCCCAGCCATTGTTGGTAAAGATTTTACCCATTCCTAGCATATACGGGCTGTTGGCATTTCCAGCCAGCCCATGCATTGCGATCACTAATTTTTTGGTCTGTTTTTTAGAAAAGGCCCAATCCAGATCTAAAAAGTCACCATCGCTTAGTTCTAAACGCTCCCGTTTTTCAGTTGTAAAATTCACCTTTCTTAAGGTAGCCGCAAAAATGGTAGCGATATGCGGATTTTTAAATAGGTGAGGGGCTGTATAGGTACTTTCGATTACTGGCATGCTTCAAATTTCCGAAAAATTTTTTACTAAACATTCTAACATAAAATCTTTATGCATGCATAGTAAATATTTGTAATTTAGCTTTTCTATAAAATTGAAAGAAAAATTATGTATACCAAAGAATTTGAAATACGCTGGAGTGATATCGATGCTAACCGACATTTAGCCAATACGGCTTATATCAATTTTATGAGCCACACCCGAATGGGATTTTTAATGGAGAATGGCTTTGGACAGAAAGATCTGGCAAAGCATAATCTTGGTCCGGTAGTGTTTTATGAACACGTGTATTATTTTAAAGAAGTTTTTGCGGGAGAGCCGGTAAAAGTGAGCCTTCAGTTAAAAGGACTTTCTGAAGATGGTATGTATTTTGAATTTGTGCATAATTTTTATGATAGCAAAGGAAGAAATTTTGCCAGTTGTGAGATGATGGGTGGTTGGATAGACTTAAAGGAAAGAAAACTAACTGGCTTACCTCCAGAGATGGTTGAGAATCTGGATAGTCTAACGCATACCGATGATTTTAAAGTACTTACTAAAGAAGACACCAGAAAGCATGGTAGAAAACCACAGGATATCGATCCCGAGTTGCTAACATAAAGCAACGTAAAAATAGAATATACCGATTTAATATTTTGAAACCCGGCTATGCCCGGGTTTTTGTTTTTTTAAAACTTACCAGATAAACCCCAACAAAAACCAGTAGTCCGGCAGCAACTTTTATTGTTGTTAATTGATCAGCACCTACTAAAATGGCATAAATAATTGCGATTAAAGGTTGCAAATAAATAAACACACTTATTGTTGAAGCCGATAATTGCTTTAGTGCATAAATGTTTAGTAGGTAGGTAGAAAATGTGGTGCCGGCAACGACAAAAGCCATTCGCCAAATCGCATCGAAAGGTAAATGAAACCAGTCTACCGCAACAAATTCAGAATAGGTAACCGGCAAATTAAGAAAAACGCCCATCAAGAAAAGCCATTTCATAAGAGTGATGGCGTGGTATTTTTTGGTAAGTGGCTTTACGATTACCAGGTATAATCCGTATGAAAAAGCATTAACTATAAACATCAAATTGCCCAGCGGAATATTTGGCGCATTGGTCACACTATCGGTACTAAAAACAACCAGAGCTAAAGCTCCCGATAACCCAAAAGCAATCCCCACTCCTTTTAAAAGGGTGATTTTTTCTTTTAAGATGATCGATGCCAGAATAAGAACCATAACCGGCGAAACGGTAATGATTACCGAGCTGTTGATCGGGGTAGAAAGGCTTAAACCCTTAAAAAAGAATAGCATATTAATGCACATACCAAAAATGGCACAGCAAAGCATTCTTGGCCAGTCTTTTTTTTCGACTTTTTCTTTGGGAGCAAACGGACTTAATATCCAGAATAAAATAGCTGCGCCTAAAACGCGTAGCATAATGAATCCAAAAGCTTCGATATGCGAAGGCATTACGCCCTTGGCAATCGTATGATTTAAGCCATAAATTGCACTGGCTCCGGTAGCGGCAAAAATGGCCAGTAAGCGTTTATCCATGGATAGATTCTTTAGCAGCAGCTACGTTTTTTTTAGCATTGCCAATAAAAATCTCTTTACCGTTAATGATTACGGGACGTTTTAAAAAAGTATAATGTTCTAAGATTAAGGCTTTGTAATCTTCTTCGCTAAGATCCTTGTTTTTAAGATCACGTTCTTTGTAAAGTCTTGCTCTTTTGCTAAAAAGTGATTCATAACTTCCTACAAGCGCCTGCATTTCTTCAATTTGCTTTTTAGTTATTTCATCGGTTTTGATATCCTGAAGTTCAAAATCAGCCGGAGCTTCGATATCGTTAAGGATTCGTTTACAGGTATCACAGGTAGAAAGGTAATAGATCTTTTTCATTTCATTTTTTGTTTAGGAGTACAAAGAAAAAACTTTAAAAGAGCTCTTGCAATTTATTGGTATCCCAAACGGGAATAAAAATCCCGATGCTGATGATTACCGGGATAATTCGAAATTGTAAAAGTTTTTCAGATTCATCGCAGACGATCCATAAATACGCTATTCCTTTTCTGAAAAATCTATTTTTAAATAGTTAGAGACTTCATTCAAATTATACTCATAGGTTTTCTGGCCTTCAACATAAGCAGCGATCTCGTATGGATTGTAAGTGAGGATAAGTTTATCGTTCCTAAAACCAATATTTGCAGGAAGGTGAAATTCATCATTTTCAAAGAACATTCCCGTACTGTTGATATTCTCTCCTTCAGGAATGTTTTCTTTATTTCTAAAGTCTTTTTCTACAAAATCTTTAAAGGCTGGCGTAAAAAGATCCTTATGAGTATAGACTGCCCCGGTTTCAGGATTAAAATTCATATAGGTATTGCTTCCGTAGCCATGGGCACCACCGGTAAAGGTGTAAGAATTGAAATCGATACTCAGTAATTTTGGAGTTTCCGAGGTTATTTCAGCAAAAACAGTCGCTTCCCACGGGATATCGGTTTCGGGAAAATCTTCACGGTAAGAACCATAGTTTGCAATAAAACCATCAACCATTTCTTCCATGGTCTCTGGGTTATTATCCGGGTTAAAACCTGAAACGATCTCTATAATATGATGTTCTATAGAATCATTGATCTTTTTGGCAACCGTCTCCTTTCCTTTGGCAACAGGGAAATTCAGATTGATGAAAGTACAGTTCCCTTTTTCTGGATTACATTTTTTGTAAGCCTTTTCTATATTATAATTGGTGAAAATAAGGTTTTCTTTTTTCTCTTCTTCACAGGCATACAGCATCAGGCTGGCAAGCAGCACTAAAAGAAATTTTTTCAAAATAATTTTCGGATTTTAGGTTATTTTTTTGCTAAAGTACGTAGCAATTTTGGCATTGCCAATGCGAAGCTTATTTTTGCTTATAAGATTTTTAATTTAACGAAAATCAGTATTTAAGCTGTCTCTTCAGCTTAGTGCTTTACCAAATAACCTGTTATGAAATTTAATACCAAAACGATACACGGTGGCCAGAAAAATGTAGATCCTGCCTATAATGCAGTGATGCCACCCATCTATCAAACCAGTACATACGCGCAAAGCACCCCCGGAGGACATAAAGGCTTTGAATATTCCAGAAGTGGTAATCCAACCCGTGCCGCTTTAGAGCGTTCTCTGGCCAGTATCGAAAATGGTGATTATGGGATGGCTTTTGGTTCTGGACTTGCAGCAATCGATGCGGTGATAAAATTATTTAAACCGGGAGACGAGATAGTAAGTACTAATGATCTTTATGGCGGTTCTTATCGTTTGTTTACTTCGATATTTGAAAATCTGGGCATTAAATTTCATTTTATAGGTATGCAGGAAGCCGAGAATATCGAATCATATATCAATGAAAATACAAAGCTCATTTGGGTAGAAACACCAACTAACCCAATGATGAATATTATCGATATCGAAGCTACTGCTAAAATTGCGAAAAAACATCATATTTTATTAGCGGTAGACAATACTTTTGCAACACCTTATTTACAACAGCCCTTGGATTTGGGAGCCGATATTGTGATGCATAGTGCGACTAAATATTTGGGCGGCCATAGTGATGTAGTAATGGGTGGGCTTGTTGTAAAAGATAAAGCGCTTGCCGATAAATTGTATTTTATACAAAATGCTAGCGGCGGTGTTTGCGGTCCGCAGGATAGCTTTTTGGTACTACGCGGAATTAAAACTTTACATTTAAGAATGCAACGCCACTGCGAAAATGGAGAGAAAATAGCTCGGTTTTTAAAGGAGCATCCGGGAGTTGCACAGGTAAACTGGCCAGGTTTTGAAGATCATCCCAATCATGAAATTGCTAAAAAGCAAATGAAAGGTTTTGGCGGGATGATTTCTTTTTCGACTACGCAGGGAACCGCTGAAAGTGCCGTTAAAATACTTGAAAATCTGAAGGTGTTTACCTTGGCCGAATCTTTAGGTGGGGTGGAATCTTTAGCAGGGCATCCTGCGAGTATGACACATGCCTCCATCCCAAAAGAAGAGCGGGAAAAAACGGGAGTAGTGGATAGTTTAATCCGTTTAAGTGTGGGAATTGAAGATGGAGATGATTTAGTAGAAGATTTAAAACAGGCGTTGGGGTAAATTTTAGACCGCTGCACTGTAAGAGATTAGAATATAGACTAAAGAACCAAGATCAGGTTTATTCACTTTTAATTTTAAAATTTTCTGATGTGTTAATTTGATAGATAAGGATTATAATTCGTTTTTCTTTGTTTGATTGAAGCGTTCGTCAAACTTTAAGGGTTTTTTCGAAATAAGGGTTATCTTTTTAGCGTCTGGGTGGTTTGGATTAATCAAATAGTTAAACTCAGGCTTTACAATACTGCTTGGTACTTTTAAGACCGCTGCTTGGTTATCAGTTACAAAATCATCGCCAATAAATTGCGTTTCAAGAATTGGAGGTTAGGAATCCCATTTAGCAGGTAAATCTTTATGTTTTAATTCAAGTATTTCAATGTCATCAGGAATATTAATTTCTACGTAATAGCGATCTGTGGGTAAATCTTCGTTTCGATCTAAATGCACCGAAACTTCTAAAGTTGCTAAAGCTCTGGACTCTGAAGTGTAAACTAAAAATGTATTAGGGCTATTCCATCTATAACCCTCTGTAAGTGCTGCTCCTATTCCCTTTAAGGTGGTTTCAAGATGTTTTTTTCTTTCTCTCCTATATACTCTCATTAGGCTAGATTTCCATATTCAAGTCTATTTAAGCGATTCCTAACTTCCTGAATGCCGGTTAACGAATCAAATAGACTTATTGGTGCAGCTCCACCTAACGAAATATTAGTTTTTTGTAGCCAACGCTGAAATTTTT
>CETG01041908.1_pt1 | contig 26044 bp, 16 predicted proteins | sample 361471 | NCBI WGS metagenome assembly CETG01 (sample SAMEA2622696, study PRJEB7988) | marine metagenome | isolation source: saline water (ENVO:00002010), including | reverse complement strand
CGCCTTCAGAATTGTGTCTTTCCTACTGGCCATTAGCCCCTCACCCTGGTCCCCTCAAAATTTTCCCCCTGCAGTGATTTATTGATTACTTCAGTATCTCTGCCATCCAGTACGTCAAGATTGAGTCCATGCTCCAAAGCCTCGCCTACACCAACCGGATCAACGACTTGGGAGGAACCCGCCTCAGCATGTTCTGGAGGCCCGACAATCTCTTGCAATTCACTCAGCGTGAGCTCATCGAATGATTTTGCTTCTGGATTATGCCTTGGGTCCTCTGCATAGACTCGAGATACGTTCGTCGCAATAACGCACTTCTCTGCCTCACTCTGAATCGCCAATCTAATTGCAACTGCATCGGTAGTGTGGCCAGGCTCAGTCCCCCCCATAACTACAACATCCCATTTCTCCAGTTCTAGGACTGCCTCTCCAATGCTTTCCGGAATCTTGGCAGACACAGCCACTCCACCTTCAGATAGTGCTTCCCTAACAATGGTGGCGTTGAGTCTAGTCGCGGCAATTCCAATCCTGTCCAAGTGCGATACATCTTCGATAAATGGCTTGGCCAATTCAATCCCCTCTCTTGCAGGAGCGCCACCTCCTACGACCAAAGCCACCTTTGAACCAGACTCTACTCTCGAAACAATTACTTCGACCATGCCCTGTAACCATGTTTGCCTACCCTCAACTTCAGGCCTAAGCAAACTCCCTCCGAGCGCAACAACAACAGTCGCCATCGACCATAGGTTGGGCACCTTGCCTTTCAATACGTATGCTCTACTGGCGCTGAAGGGTTGAAATGCCGCCCATGATGGCAAATCACGGAGGAGTAGCATGTCTGACGAGATAGCGCAGCAGCAGCGTAGGCTTCGACTAAAGAAGTCGCTAGAGGAACTCTCGGCAATGAAGGGCATGGGGACTGAGTTAGTTACGGTCATTATCCCGCCTGATAGAATGATTAGCGATGTTCGCCAACATCTTGGAAATGAGGCCGGACAAGCTGCCAACATCAAGTCAAAATCCACCAAGAAGCATGTGACTGATGCAATTGAATCAGCAATCTCTACCATAAATCGTTACAAGACCCCTGGAGAGGGGGGCATCGCAATTTTCGTTGGCCACGTGATTGTTGGAAACAACAAGACAAGGCTGATGTCTACAGTCATTGACGATCCACCAGAGCCATTTCCATCTTTCAGATACAGGTGTGACTCATCCTTCGAAGTTAGTCAGTTGGAAGAGATGCTTATCGATAGAACCTCATATGCTCTCTTTGTCATAGATAGGTCCGAGGCTGCTTATGGATTGGCCTCTGGAAAAAGACTCCACTGCCAGGAGCACATCACTTCACTAGTCCCCTCCAAGCATGGCAGGGGAGGCCAATCTGCACAAAGGTTCGAGAGGCTTATCGAGGAGGCAGCTCATAATTTCTTCAAGAAAGCAACAGAAAGAGCGTCGAACTACTGGCTCCCCATGGTTCAGGATTTGAAGGGAGTAATAATCGGAGGCCCAGGAGCGACAAAGGATTTCGTAGTGAAGAATGATTACTTTCATCACGAAATCAAGAAGCTAATTGCTGAACCATTCTTTGATGTTGGGTATTCCAATGAAAGCGGCCTAAGAGAGTTGATTCAACGCGCCGGCTCAACAATGGACCAGATAGAGCTAGATGTCGAACGGACAATCGTCGATGAATTCTTGCAGGAGGTGATGAAGTCAAACCCAAAGGCGACTTATGGTGAGATGATGATACGCTCAGCTTTGGATCAAGGTGCCGTTTCCACCCTACTCCTCTCCGAGGCAATAACGAAGAGGAGAGTCACTTGGTTTTGCAAGGGGTGCAAGAACGAATGGGTTAGCACACATGACAAGTCATCGGCAACCCCAATTTGCCCCGATTGCAAATCAGACAAAGTAAGTGAGGACGATGAGAATACAATGGATCTCATCGACGAACTAACTACGCTGGCTGGACACACCTCTGCAAAGGTCAGACTAATCTCTCTGGATACCGAGGAGGGCTCGACACTCAATACGGCATTCGGCGGAATCGCGGCACTGCTGAGATATCCAATTTCATGAGGTGATTTAGTATTAGGGACCTAATTATTGAGATTTCTCCAACCTTCTCTAAGGCAATGGCGTCGATGGAGATAGAAGACTCAGTTTGGATTCCATTAATTGGCAGAGCGACCGTTGAGGACCATGGAGACATTGCCCTCCCGTGCCATTCTCTCGCGAGTATTTTGCGAAGGTCCCCTCAGGATATCGCTGAGCAAATTTGCTCACTCGTCAAGGAAGATCTCGACCCAATTGCAAACGTCTCATCAATTAGCGGGTTCGTCAACGTCAGCGCAAAACCAGCTTGGCTCTGGAAATCACTTTCGCAGCTACTTTCAGACCCAAGATTGGGCATCGAGACCGAAAAACCCCTTACATTCGCTATCGATTATTCTGCTCCAAACGTGGCTAAGGAGATGCACGTTGGCCACTTGAGGTCAACGGTGATAGGAGACTCAATTGTCAGGATGCTAGAATTCAAGGGGCATAGGGCGATCAGGGAAAATCACGTAGGGGATTGGGGCACCCCATTCGGCATGTTGATCGAGCACCTACTAGATCTCGGAGAGGATCAGGCAGCAAATGAGTTGGGAGTGGGGGATCTAGACTCATTCTACAAACAGGCTAGGGCTAAGTTCGTCTCCGATGATGAGTTCGCCGATCGCTCCAGGAGCAGGGTCGTTCTTCTACAAGGGGGGGATCCCGAGACTCTCCGTCTATGGAGAATATTGGTTGATGAATCAATGAGGTACTTCAACGAGGTATACTCGATGCTGGGGGTTCTATTAACAGATGAAGACATTAGAGGCGAGTCCAGCTATAGGGACTTACTACCCGACGTCGTTGCACGACTTCACGAGGCAGGAATTCTGGAGGAGAGCGAGGGTGCAGATGTTGTGTTTCCGGGCGGATGGGTCAATCGAGAGGGAGATCCGCTTCCGATGATAATCAGGAAGGCAGACGGTGGATACAACTACAGCACCTCAGATTTGGCGTGTATTATCGACAGAGTAGAGAGGCTGGGTTGCGATGGATTTCTCTATGTCGTTGGAACTCCTCAAAAGCAGCATTTCGAGATGGTTTTTCAGGTTGCCATACAAGCTGGATTCATGAGTGAAAAACACCAGGCGATTCACGTCAATTTTGGCTCAGTCTTGGATACGGATGGCAAGGTCCTGAAGAGCCGCGAAGGAGAGGTAATCAAGCTGCATGATCTACTTGATGAGGCAATAAGGCGAGCCGAGGATGCAATAAACGAGAAGAACCCCGATTTGGTAGGAGAGGAGAGGAAGCAAGTCGCCAGAAAGGTGGGTATCGGTGCAGTCAAGTATGCCGATCTATCCACCGAAAGGACGAAGGATTACGTTTTCGATTGGGAGAGGATGCTATCCTTCGAGGGCAATACGGCCCCCTATCTCCAATATGCACACGCCAGAATTTGTAGCATTTTCAGAAAGTGGGGAGGGGAGAGGGACTCGCTTCGGGCTGATCTTGACTCTATTCTGGAAGACGGCCAAAGTAGCCTTAGCAACGAAGAACTGACACTAGCACGACGACTCGTAGAATTCCCGTCTATTTTGGATGATTCAATCACTACCTTCAGCCCTCACAAGATTTGCAAACAACTCCACTCAGTAGCATCCTCATTTGCCTCTTTCTACGAGAATTGTAGTATTCTGAACGAGGAGAATCCAAAGTTGTCTAGAAGGAGACTAGCCTTGTGCGATCTTACCGCTAGAGAACTCCAATTGGGATTGGGGATATTGGGAATCGACGTCCCAGAGAGAATGTGAATCTAGGCATGTTCAAAATATGCAACCTCTCGCAGTCTTCATGGTTAAAGTAGGCGACAAGGCACCCGATTTTACATTGAAGAACACGTCAAAAGAGGGAGTGACACTCTCTGATCACCGAGGAAAGACTGTCATTTTGGCATTCTATCCCGGAGCATTTACTGGTGTTTGCGACAAAGAGATGTGCTCATTTCAAGATAATCTCGCCATTCTGAATGATTGCAATGCGACTGTATTGGGGATTAGCGTAGACTCTCCATGGGCGAATGCAGAGTTTGCGAGAAGATACAACCTAGAATTCGAATTACTCTCTGATCTCGACAGAGGGGTAGTAGATTCATATGATGCCGGATTCGTTGGTCTCGGAGGTCTCGATGGCTATGTCAGCGCAAATCGCGTAGTCATAATAATCGACAGCGAGGGGACTGTCCAGTATCGATGGGTGGCCGAAAATCCCGGGGTCGAACCAGATTACGAAGAAGTAGTCTCTTTCTGTTCACCTTAGCCCCACGCTAGGTGCCTGACTAGGGACCCATAGATTATTCCAGAAACAGCAAGGCTCTCCTCGTTGAATCGATCCATGTTGTCCAGGTAGGTATGGTATTCTGATGAGCCGGAACCATAGCACATCATCGCCATCCCATATTCGCCAGACTCTTCTTGGTGGATGCCAAAGACGAATGGCGCATGATCCGAGTTGTCTGGCATCTCCTCCGAGCCCAGCTGCCTGATGCTAATGCTGTACCTTTCGTACAGTTCAGGATGGGAATCAGCAAACACCTCAACCAAACCCTCGATGTGTCTCACATCTCTCGCACTGTTTCCCAGAAGGGTTAGTCCAGCGTTCCTCTCTGAGTCTACGTGGTTCATATCCAGGTTGATGTATAACCTGAGATTCTCCTGAAGCATTTCTCTATGCTTGCTGACCCATTCTGAGGATCCCCAGAGGCCCTCTTCTTCGCCACCCCAAGTGCAGAAGTATATTGTCAACGCAGGCTCTCCAAGCTCTTCCTGCAATAGTCCGAATTGCCTAGCCATCTCCATCACAGTTGCAGTCCCAGCCGTGTTGTCCACTGCACCTTGGCCATTGTAGACTGTGTCGTGATGAGCCCCAATAACTACCAATTCATCACTCTCGCCCTCTATAATTCCACAAGGGACGTGGACGTTCCCATTGTTCTGATTGTCAACTTCTACGCTGAATCCTAGCATCCCATCGGAATTCACTACGTTGTCACGGATTGACTCGCCCACACTCTTAGAGACCATTACGAATCCGATGTCGTACGGCTTTTCCTGGAACTGGGTGATATCCAGGGATTTCGAGTAAGGGACGCAATCACCAGAAACCAAATCATCACAATTCTGCCTAGAATTTATCGTAATCAGTCCCCTAAGACCATTCTCCTGTGCTCTCATCATCAGGATGGTGTTACTTTCGGTCCCCGGTTGACCATCTTCTCCGTCCAAGATCCACACCAGTCCAACGCCATTGCCTGCTGCACTCCAATCCTCTGATTCATTTCCCATCCCTAAGTCGATGACATGAACATCGCTGTTCGATGGGATATTGACGCTCCCGCTGTACCCCTGGACTACGAAATCTGAACGATGCTCGAATTGTAATATGTCCCTGTCCAAGTCGGCTACAGAGCAAGGTGCAGGGCCACCGAAGATCCCCCCAACATTGCCAGGCTGGCAAATCGTCAGTTCGAATGTGTTTCCCATGTAGTAAAGTGGGACGTCAAACTCTTCTAGAGTAGATGGCAATCCGCTATTCGAGAAATTGGTCTTGATAGATTGTGCCGCATTCTCTTCTTCTACAGTCCCAGAAAGCCTCCCTCCCCAATTCGGATCGCCTAGGTCAACTAGGCCCTGGGCATATGACCTAGTTTGGTTGGTGTCAAAGTCAATTAACTCGTATTCTTGCTCTCCCTTAATCCATTTCACCAGATCGTCCCCGAACAAAATCCCGCCTCCCGCCGCTCCAATGACAATCATGCCAATGACGACCATGGTGGAAGTCGACTTCCCAAAACCAGATGCCAATTCAGCCATGTTATTGCAATTGAACTCTTTCCACCACTATTGAACCCATTCCAGTTACGGTCATGGTGGAGGTCAATCTTCAGCATCGACCTCTTCGCCAGTCCACCTTTTGCCCAACGAGTGGGCAATGTCCAACTGATCTAGTATCCTAGCCACCACAAAGTCAACCAAGTCCCCAATACTTCTAGGGGAATGGTAGAATCCTGGACTCGCAGGAAGGATTACTGCACCCCACTCGGATAGGTTGAACATAGCTTTCAGATGAGGTGTTGAGTAGGGAGCCTCCCTGGGTACAATGATCAATTTTCTCCTTTCCTTCATTGCAACCAAAGCACTCCTAGTTGCAAGATTGTCACTAATTCCTGCGGCTATTTTTCCAATGGTTGTGCCACTGGCCGGACAAATGACATAAGCATCGAATCTAGCAGAGCCCGATGCTGCCCTGGCAGCCAGATTGGCATTATCCTCCAGAGTCACGCCTTCTCTTTCGGCCAATTCACTAGGGGAAATCCCACATTCCAGATCCAGATTAATGGCTCCGGTACTAGTTACTATCAGATTCACAGACCAATTGTGCTCAACAAGAGCCTCGATCAGTTTGACACAGTACTGTGCCCCCGAGGCTCCAGTTAGTGCGACAACGGCCTCAGGCATGGCATTGCGGCACCCCACATCCATTCAATGGTTTCCCAATCTCACATCGATTGTTCTAGACACTCTGCAAGGAACTCATACTCTTCTACACTGTTGTAGAGCTGGGCTGAGATTCTGATGTATTTCTTTCCATGGTGCCTCCATGGGAAGACAGGGACTTGGATTCCAAACTCATCTAGAAGATAGTTGTGATATGGGTCACCCTCCATGCTCATAGGCCCCACCTCCTCTTCCCCGGGCATCTCCACGGAAGCAATCGAAGAAACCATAGACTCGGGAACCGGCTCTGAAGTCCCAAGGGCGTTGCAGATGATCTTCCTCCCCTCCAGTGCCAATGAACGGTTTCTTTCCATTATCTCAGGCCACCCACCTTTCACAAGCCCGCCTAGGAAATCAATGGCTAGCGGAATGCATAGCCATGGAGTCGGGTCTTGGGTTCCCGGCCATCCAAATTCAAACTCGAACTTCTCTTGGTCCGTCCCTTCGAAGCTAGCACCGTGGCTAATGCTTAGAGGTCTAATCACCTTCTTTAGATCAGACCTAATGTGAAGAAACGCAGATCCCTTCGGCGTGCATAGCCATTTGTGGCAATTTCCAGTGCAGTACGCAGCATCTAGTTCAGTGAGGTCCAGGGGGACAATGCCTGGTCCATGCGCTGCATCAAGAAGAACATCAACCCCGGATCCCTGCAAATCTCTGACGAGACTTTCGAATGGCATCCTAAGACCAGTAGCGCTAGTTACTGTGTCCACCATGGCCAGGACTGTTCGTTCGGTAACCGAACTCATCATGAGGTCAACAATTTCCTCTTCGCTCTCAACTCTGAATGGGATTTCTACAACTACAGTCTTCGCACCTGCTCTCTCAGTAACGAAGTCTACAGCATTCCAACACGCCTGGTAGCTGTGGTTGGTGACTAGAATCTCATCACCGGGATTTAGTACCAGGCTCCTTAGTACTGTGTTCACTCCTTCAGTGGTATTCTTCACTAATGTCATCCCCTCCGGGTCAGCATTCATGAATTCTGCAAGCCTTCCAACAGACGAGTTCATCAGAGTGATGTAATCCCTTTCGAAGAATCTAACCGGGTCCCTCTCGATTTTACCTCTGAGCCTAGTTTGCTCTTCAAGAACTGCAATTGGAGTAGCCCCGAAAGAGCCATGATTCAGAAAACAAGTCTCCTTCGAGAGCATCCAGTGCTCAGCAAACTCACCCCTTCGTGGCCTGCTCACACTATCATCTCTGGACTCCAATCTACAGGACTCTTTGGCACTCTTCCGAGGATTTCCTCACATGTCAATATCAGGGCCTCCTCAATTCTCTCGAAGTTAATCGACTTTCCTCGATTGTCTTTTTCATATCCTAGGTGAGAAAGGCTGGTGTGGGTACCAGCGGGAATTCCACAGCATTCCAAATCCTGAACCCTGGTCCCAGGCGTGTCAATATTGATCGACATTCCATGGCGGCTAACCCAGTGTAGGAATGACAGCCCTATTGAGCAAATCTTGTACCCATCTAACCATGCCCCTTGCATTGCCTCGTCTCTATAAGCAGAAACTCCACATTCCCCAAGGGCCGAAATCGCCCACTCTTCCAACTTTCCAATCACTCCTCTGACACTCTGTTCTCCGATTTCCCATTTGATAATCGGATATACAACGAGTTGCCCGGGTCCATGCCAAGTAATCCCTCCCCCTCTGTCTGTGAGACAAGTTGGATAACCGTCTACGACAACATTGTCACGGACGGCCTTGGGGCCGATCGTGACTACCTCTGGATGCTGGACGAAGATCAAGGTATCATCAATCTCGTCAGCAATCCTCCTTCTTTGTAGATCCTTCATCCAGTCCGACATTACCTGGTAATCTACTATTCCGCACCTAAGTACTTCGATTCCTTCCATTCGACCCCTCAATTGATGTGGATGGCATGACCAAGGGTCTTGAGAACACTCTCATGGAATGCCTCGGACATTGTTGGATGTGCATGCACCGTCCCAGCCACATCCTCAAGCAGTGCTCCCATTTCTAGGGCCAGCACGAATTCGGAGTGCAACTCTGCGACATGGCTTCCCACTGCTTGGACCCCGAGGATTACGTGATCCGACTCTCTTGCTGTAACTCGGATGAAACCACCCGTCTTCTCGGCCTCTAGGCTCAATGCTCTTCCATTCGCGGCAAGTGGGAACTTGCCCACGATGATTTCTTCACCCCTTTCCTTGGCTTCGTCGGGAGTTAGTCCGACAGACACTATCTCAGGTTCGGTAAAGACGATTGCGGGTATGGCAACCTTGTCGAATTCTCTTTTGTGGCCAGCAATAATTTCTGCGACCATTTCACCCTCTGCACTGGCCTTGTGTGCTAGCATCGGCTCACCAGATACGTCTCCAATGGCATATACGCCTGGAACTGATGTTCTGCATTGCCTATCCGTCCGAATGAAGTGTCCAGAGCCATCCATCCTAACTCCGATGTTTTCTAGTCCCCATCCCTTGGTATTGGGTTTTCTTCCCACAGTGACTAGAACCTTGTCTACCTTGGTCTTGTGTTCGACCCCGTCCTTCTCGAATGTCAATTCGGCCTTTTTCGATGCACCCCTTCCCTTGATTTCGACGCCCCTGGCCAGAGACTCGGTGTGGACGGTAACCTTGTGCTTCTTCAGCCAGAGTTCCAACGGCCTCCTAATTTCCTTGTCCATTATCGCCAAGACGCTACTCATCCCCTCTACGACAGTAATTTCTGAACCAAGTTTGGCTAGCGCGCACCCCAGCTCGAGACCAATATACCCCCCTCCCACAATTGCGACGCTCTTTGGTAATGAATCAAGATCCAAAGCACCAGTGGAGGATAGGACAAACTCCTCGTCACATGGCATGAATGGCAAGTCAATGTGGCTAGAGCCAGTGGCGATGATGACATTCTCCGCTTCTATCTTCAGACTGGAGTCACCAGTATCTACTGTGCAACTCTTCGGACCATCGAAACGGGCCCACCCCTTGATCAAAGTGGCCCCAGCAGCATTAAGCAGACCCTCAACACCCTTGTTTAACCTATCAACAATAGAATCCTTCCATGAAACCAACTCCCCCATGTCAACTTCAGCATCACCTGTTACAGACAGGCCCATATGTCCTCCTTCGGAAGAATGCTGACGAAGTGACTCAAATCTCTCTGCCGCGTGGATTATCGCTTTGCTTGGAATGCATCCTCTGATTAGGCAAGTTCCTCCTGCCTTGTCGCCCTCGACGACGATCGTATCAAGGCCAAGTTGCGCTGATCGAATTCCCGCTACGTAACCCCCTGGTCCGGCACCGATAACCAATACCTGGCACTTGCGTGTTTCTGCCATTTGAGTCCCTCACATGAAAATGAGTGCTGGGTTTTCCAACATCCTCTTCAGATGCTGTATCAGAGAGGCCCCATCTGCCCCGTCGACCACCCGGTGGTCAAAGGCGCTTGAAAGGTTCATTATTCTCCTGATAACTATCTTGCCATCTCTGACAACAGGCATCTCTCTGGCCTTGTGCACGCCAAGGATAGAAACCTCTGGATGGTTGATGATCGGAGTTGCTCCCAAGCCACCCTCCCTTCCCAAGCTTGTGATCGTGAAAGTGGATCCGGTTAACTCATCCAGGCTAGCACTGCCATCTCTTGCCGATCCTGATACCCTTTGCATTTCCGATGCAGCATTCCAGATGTCCATTGCCTCAACGTGCTTAACCACAGGGACATACAAGCCACGATCAGTTTGAGTTGCAATCCCCAGATTCACCGCCCCTTGCCGGTTTACAACTCCACCTTCGTCATCGAAGTGCGCATTGCATTCTGGATGTTCGGGCATGATCTTGGCGAGAGCTAGCATGATGAATGGGAGGTATGTCAACTTAGGTTGAGTTTCGTCCTTTGTCGAGTTTAGGATCTGCCTCAAAGACTCCAACTCAGTAATGTCTACCTCTTCGAAATACGAGAAGTGGGGTATCCTGCTCTTTGAGAGGCTCATTTGCTCGGAAATCTTCCTTCTTAGTCCGACAACCTTCACTGGCGTAACCTCGGTCCTCTTTACAGAGTAGGCCATGGGAGGAGCTCCAGCTATCGATCCGCCCGCTGCAATGTATGCATCCAAATCAGCATGCCTTATTCTTCCTGCAGGGCCTGAACCTCTAACGGTAGAAAGATCGACATCATTCTCCCTTGCTCGCTTCCGAACTGCAGGACTGGCCAGAACCCTTCCTGTTGAGCTTTGTGACGGTTCCTTAGGAGTTGGGGCCGGGGCCGGGGCAGGAGCTGGTTCAGGAGTTGGGACCGGAGCCGGGGCAGGAGCTGGTTCAGGAGTTGGGGCCGGGGCCGGGGCAGGAGCTGGCTCAGGGTCCGTTTCCGCTCCTTCATCACCTCCGACTGCCACTCCCCCTTCACTCTCCATGGCTTCACCAGTGCTGATTTCTAGTAGAGTCGTACCAACTGCAATCATGTCGCCAACACCTCCGCTTAGAGAAGCTATAACCCCGCTTGTTGGGGACGGAATTGTAACGGTGGCCTTGTCGGTCATTACATCCACGATCGGGTCGTCTTCGGATACTGAATCTCCAACCGAAACGTGCCACTGCACTACCTCTCCTTCAACTACTCCTTCTCCGATATCGGGTAACTTGAACACGAAATTTGACATCTCACTCCTCCTGTGTTTTCTTGATCGCCGCCGCGATTCTAGATGGTCCGGGCATGTAATCCCATTCAGTAGTATGGGGGAATGGTGTGTCCCATCCTGTCACCCTCTCAATGGGTGCTTCGAGGTGGTAGAAGCACCTCTCCTGAATCGAAGCAGCCATCTCCGCTCCGAACCCGCTTGTTTTGGGGGCTTCATGGACAATAACACATCTGCCAGTCTTCTCAACCGAACTCACTATTGCCTCTTTGTCCCAAGGAACAAGGGTTTGCAGGTCAATCAGGTCACATGAAACTCCACTATCTCCTATTGCTTGCTCACAAACATGGACCATTGCCCCCCATGAAATTACCGTGCAATCGCTTCCTTGTTGTGCCAGCCTTGCCTCGCCAAGGGGTATTCTGTAGATGTCATCTGGAACTTCTGCCTCTGGGTGATCGGACCAGGTAGGGACGCTGTGAGGGTCGCCGTAGAATGGTCCTCGATAACATCTCTTTGGCTCAAAGAAAACTACAGGGTCATTGCACTCGATTGAGCTAATTAGCAGACCTTTTGCATTGTATGGTGTTGAGCAGTAAACCACCTTTAGCCCTGGGGTGTGGGTGAACTGAGACTCTGGGGACTGTGAATGATGGTGCCCACCTCGAATCCCTCCACCAGCCGGAGTCCTTAGCGTGACGGGGGACCAGAACTCTCCTCCAGAACGGTGTCTAACCTTTGCCATCTCGTTAACAATCTGGTCATAAGCCGGGAAGATGTAGTCAGCAAACTGAATCTCGACAACGGGCCTGAGTCCATTTAGCCCCATTCCAAAAGCAGTTGCAGCAATTCCACCCTCGGAAAGGGGGGTGTCGAAAACCCGATGCTCGCCATGCCTCTCTTGCAATCCATCCGTCGTTCTGAAAACACCTCCGAAGTACCCCACGTCTTCTCCGAAGATGATTACATCCGGATTGCTTTCCAGCATGTTGTCAAGAGCACTGTTTAGCGATTGAATCATATTCATGTTTGCCATGTTCAACCCCCCATCATCTCGTCATGTTGCTCCCTGAGGTGCCAGGGCATCTCTTCGTATACCTCTGTGAAAATTGTATCTGCAGATGGATATGGGCCATTGGCAAGATCTCCGAACTTTACGGCCTCCTTGTAGGCATCAACAACCTCTGAATCGATCCTTTCCTCCAGTTTTTTGTGCTTCTCCTCGCTCCACTCTCCCAATTTTATCAGGTGACCTTTCAGCCTATCAACAGGATCTCCCCCGGGCCACTTTGCATGCTCGTCCTTTGGCCTATACCTGCTGGGGTCGTCACTGCTGCTGTGTGCCCCAGTTCTGTAAGTTAGGACCTCGATGTGAGTTGCTCCAGAGCCCGAAGCCGCCCTCTCTCGAGCCCACTTGGTTACTGAATATAGCGCCAGGAAATCATTCCCATCCACCCTGATGGAGGGAAGGCCGAAGGGTATCCCCCTAGATGCAAAATCCCCGATTCCAGTAGCGAAGTTTGCATGAGTGGAAATTGCCCATTGGTTATTTACTACATTGAGGATTACGGGGGCGTTGAAAACGCTTGCGAAGTTTAACGCATAGTGATAATCGCCCTCAGCACTTGCCCCGTCGCCTATCCACGTGATGGTGACCTCATCAAGACCCTTGTATCTAGATGCAAGAGCCACTCCTACTGCCTGGCTGAACTGCGTCCCAACCGGGCTAGAAACAGAGATGAACCTCCCTTCTCTGTAAGAATAGTGTACTGGCATTTGTCTGCCCTTGATATTGTCTTCTTCGTTTCCAATACAGTGGCAGATCATGCTCACCATCCCCCTCCCTCTGACAAATTGTGCACCCGGTTGCCGATAAGTTGGGAAAATCCAGTCTTGCGTCTCCAAAGCCATTGTTTGGGCGATAGCCACTGCCTCCTCTCCCAATGAACGCATGTAGAATGAAAGCAGACCGGTCCTCTGCATCTTCATCATCCTATCATCAAAGATCCTCAATCTCACCATATGCTCCAAACCGGTCAGCAGTTCCTCGGTAGTGAGTTTTGGATCCCACTCTCCAGAGGCATTCCCATCGTCATCAAGTACTCTGACGAGGCCACTTGCTAGTTCAACCGTGTCTTGAAAATGACACTTCTTGGGATCGGGCCTAGTGAAATCTCCAGGTTTCCATGGCCAGTTTTCGAAACTTGCTTCCTCCCCTGGCCTGAATGGGGCGTCAGGAACGTGTATTTTACCGTCTGAGTCCTTAGGGGCCATCATTCATCCCTCCACTTCTCATGAATTATCAACCTCTGCAGCAACCAATCTCTTCTGCGATATGATGTGACTAACCGCAGAACCAGTTGAGTCCCTGGTGACCACTGGCTCACCCCCCATTGCTTCCTCCCAGAGAAGACCTGCTCTGTAGCTAGACCTAACCAGAGGCCCGCTAGCCACTGCTCGGAAGCCAAGATCTCTGGCAATGCGATCCCAGTCCGCAAATCTTTCTGGCTCTGGGAAACGGTCTACTGGAAGGTGTCTGTAGCTAGGCTGCAGATACTGTCCCAGAGTAATCATGTCGACACCCGCCTCACGAATCATCACCATCGCCTCTTCAATCTCTTCATCCGTTTCCCCGAGTCCGACCATCAAACTAGTCTTGGTAAGTAGGTTCGGGCGAATCTCCTTTGCCTTCCTCAGAATATTCAGGGATTGTTCGAAGGATGCCCTTCTATCGCGAACTACTCCGTCTAGTCGGGGCACGCACTCGACATTGTGGGCGAAAACCCTCAATGGCAGACCTTCCAGCATATTCTCGAGGGCCTCAATATTCCCATCCAAGTCAGAACAAAGCAATTCCAATCCTACATCCGGACTCTTTTCGGAAACCTCTAGGATGCAATCTCTGTAGTGCATAGCCCCCCCATCCGAGAGATCATCTCTGTTTACGACAGTAATTACTGCATAGCTAAGCCCCATCTTGAGAACCGCATCAGCCAATTCTTTGGGCTCTTCGGCATTTAGTTCAGGAGGCGTCTTCACAGTCCCAACCGCACAGAATCTGCATCCCCTTGTGCAAACTTCCCCTGCGACCATGAATGTAGCAGTGCCCCGACTCCAGCAGTCGTGAACGTTCGGGCAACGGGCCTCCTCGCAGACTGTATTCAATCCATGAGTCACTACATTGCTCTTGGTGTCGTTGAAACTAGACTGGGCCAGGCCAGTTGGAAGTGACGTTTTGAACCATGAAGGGAGCCTCTTCCTCATGTTCTTCCTTTTTTCCAATGGGCTTATCGCACCTGCACTTCCACATCCTCCGTAAGCCTCTGTCCCAGAATCGATGATTGGCAACCGCCTCTCCATCGTGTCCAGCGGGTAGAAGAACGACATTAACCGTTCTCATTGCAAAGTCCCACTTCTAATGAGCAATCGGTAAAGTGTGAAGTCCCCTGCGCAGCACATGCGCGGGGCAGTATTGGTAACCGGGGGGGCCAAAAGAATAGGCAGAGAAATATGCCTCGCCCTCTCAGACGAGGGATTCTCCATAGCAATCCACTACAGGACTTCGGAACAGGAAGCAAACCAACTCGTTGATGAGATCGAGTCTAGGGGTGGAAAGGCAATCTCTCTTCAATGCGACCTCAATGACTCAGATTCCGTGAAAGGATTGATCCCCAAGGCAAACGAATCACTCGGGAGTGTAGTGGGGGTAGTCAACAACGCATCCCTATTCTCCTTTGACAGGATAGAAAGCCTATCCGAAGAATTGTGGATAGAGCACATGAAAGTAAACGCATTTGCGCCACTAGTCTTGATCAGCGAGCTGTCAAAGTCCGCCCAAGAGAATTCATGGGTGGTTAACGTATTGGATTTCAAGGTCGAATCGCCAAATGCAGACTATCTCTCATACACGGGTTCTAGATTCGCAATGTACGGATTGACGTCCGCCCTTGCCATTGACCTTGCTCCAAGAATCAGAGTAAACTGTGTTGCACCAGGGCACGTTCTCACTAGCGATGTCCTAGATACGGACTCACTGAATGAAGTTCAATCGCAATCGCCACTGGGTTTCGGACCATCTACAAATGACGTATCAGAATCTGTGGTATTCTTGGCGAACTCCATTTCAATCACCGGCCAAACGATATTTGTTGACTCAGGTGAGAGATTTAGGCAAATGGGTAACGATCCTGCATTTGATAAGGTGGGAAGAAATTGACAAAAACAACCAAGCATCTTAGTTCCATTATCGGAAACCTCGAATCCGCAGGTTGGACAACATTGAGACTCGAAGATGTGGTTCTAGATTTGGACATCGGCGCACATGAATACGAGAAGGGGGTGAAGCAACCAGTAAGATTTGACATCGAAGTCTTACTCGAAGGTTCAGAACCCCCAAAAGCCGATCAAATTGGAAACGTATTAGACTACGAATATCTTCACCATTCAATAGAATCAGCAACCTCTCGAAGGCACAGCCTAATGGAAACAATCGCTTCTTCAATTCTGGAAACTATACTCCTCCCGGAGAATGTTGTAGCTGGGGTGGTGAGTCTGACCAAGATCTCCCCCATTGGCTTTGATGGCAAGTTTGGCTGCACTCTGGCGAGAGTGAAAACCAAATCTGAGGATTAATGGTGCAGGGGATGGGATTCGAACCCATGAAGCACTAAGCACCGGAGCTTAAGTCCGGCCCCTTTGACCAACTCGGGTACCCCTGCATCCTAACGAGGCCCGACTTTCGATTTCAACCGAGCGGACGATAACGTCCTATAACCGACGCATCCGCTACTCCAAACTCCCGAACTCTTTAACATCCCGGATGCGGCGCACAATCGTGCGAAATAGGAATCACCGCCCCTCTGTGCGTCAAACCACACTGGTCTCACTGTCATTGGCATTATTGATGCTCATCCCCACCAGCTTAGATTTGGAAACTTCAGAACTTTCCGATTACGCCCCATTCAATGCCTCCGAAAGCGCACCGGATGCCAACTTGTACAAGTTATATTTCGTACAAGCAGGACAGAACCAGACTGCTGGAATGGACGGACTGATTAGCACTCAGCCTCCTGAGGGCAATGATGACCAGGAAGTGGCAAGCGCCTTGGATGACGATGTACAATTCATGTCCATATCATTGATGTCGTCTATGGAATTTTTCGGGAGGAAGTTCCATGCAAATGACTCATACTACATACCAGTTGAACTATTCCTCAAGTCAGAGGGTTCTCAGAATTCAAATGTCGATTGGACAGTTTCAATTATGACCTCTGAGAGAACAATTGGTTCAACAACATACTCCGGTTCGGTTTGCTCCTCATCATTTGGAAGCAGTTGCGATTTCGATCATGAGATTATAGATGTGGGTATCGGCAATTCTCAATCCTTCCAAGTTGGGAAGAACGAGCGTCTCATCATTAGAGTTAGGGCCAGCATGTCCGGGTGCGACAGTAGCGACAGTCCGTTCGGCGGTTCTAGCTGTTCTGCAGATGTTGCCTTCAACAATATCGATAACGAGCCAAACAAATTCTCCAAGATGGAGACAAACGGTAATGCACTGATGAACAGCATCATTGTGGTTCAGAGGGAAGGTGCGAACATTGCCGAGGGTTCGGAGATAGATTGGTACCCTAACGACATTGTTGAGGACAGAGAGATGCAGTTCTCCATTGACGCGATCAGTGCATTTGGCCGTGCCGACATCTCAAGGGTTGACATCCTTATGCGAGGTCCCGATGGAAACTATGAGGTCGACGAGAGGATCACTGGGGACATGGAGGACATAGAGGACTCAAGCACAGGAATATTTGGCAAGTTCCTCTATACCTATGATAGTGGTCTTCCACCAGGCGAGTATACCGTATTTCTGAGAGTCAGGGACGTGGGTGGAAACGAAATCGAAATAGAGCACGAACCAATCGAGATGCATCAGTTTGGAGTGTCAATCAAGCATAGGTTCGATCGATCAGTCGAGTACTTCGCACCAGGCAAAGTCACTCCCGTGCCCATGGTTCTTGTCCATAGGGGAGATTCCACCAAGTCCATGAACGTAGAACTCGAGGTTTTGACCAACCTAGGTAGCTCTTGGTTGGTTGAGTTCGACTCCCCGGCAGGATACGAGATGAGCTCCGGAGGTACAGTAATCAATCCCACTGTGACACTAACTGCCCCAGATGACCTGACTGGGATGCCGAAGAAGATTGAGATTCGCGCAGTAGCCGAGGCCGATGTGGATGGCGTCATCTCCGTAGTCCATCAGGATACGCTTGTCCTAAACGTCGAGAAGATTGACGTCTATCAACCCCCTGTGGTTTCGGTTTGGTCAGAAGATCACAAAATTCCGATAGCGAACTCTTCCAGGGGCGACGCACTGGATTCCACCATCCCCAGATTCGCAGAGTATGGGGAATTCAACCCGTTTATTCTGGAGATTTTCAACACCGGTTTCGATGCCGACACATTCAGGATAGACATTCTGAAGAGATCTAAATCAATCTTCCAGTTACACGACAACCTAACTGGTCAAAGGATACTCCAAGACGAGGGTGACGGAACTTTCCACACCCCACTGCTGGAGAGGCACAGCACCAAGGTCCTAATCCTAGGGGTGAAGCCAAGTTTGGATAGAGAGGATGAAGACATCGGAGAGATAGAGATAGAAGTTATCAGTGGAGGAAATGCCTCTACAACAACTACGGTTTCATTCACCATCCAGAGGACATTTGGCATTAGGGGAGAGGTATCGCAGGATTGTGATGGGACTCCCCTCGGCCACATGAAGGTGGCACTTTGTGCCCCGGGACAGGATAGGCCCGTATTGGACTTCAGGGCTCGTTTGACAAATAGTGAGACTGATTTGGAGGCAGCATCATGGTGGCTTCTTCAAAATCCAGCCTCATTGAAGGAAAATACAGACCGAAATCCCGCTTACGGCCAATGGGAGTTCAGGATAACAAACTCGGACGGAGAAGCAGTCCCTCGGGTATCCCTTGGACCGGGGGACTTCACCGAGGTCTTCCTCAGCGTGACTCTGACCAATCAGGTGGAGGTCGGGAATCATACAGTTTACCTTAGGATAGTTGAGGACATAGAAGACGATGACCCGAGATACTTCGATCTGCCAATGACATTCGAAATCGAAGCAGACCAACCTATGTTGGAGATTGTTCAAGTATCCCAGAACACTAAACTTGCACCTGGAAATGACTATTCTATTCAGATGAAGGTGAAGAATGAAGGAAACAGCCCAATGACAGTTCTTCTGGAAGCCGATGTCGACGAGAGTGGTTGGGATGTCAGCATTGGGGGGCTCTCCGGTTCCCCATTGATTGAAATTGAGGCCTTTGACGAGGCGACATTTACGGTGGAAGTTTCAGTATCTAGTTCGGCGAACAATGGGGACTCAATTCCGATTACAGTTACAGCCACGCCACTAGACACTGAACAGAGCTTCTCCGAGTCTCTAACAGCCAAGTTCACTCTTACGGCGATAGTCGAGATTGGGTCCTTCGTCGATATAATCGTTAACGAAATTGCCCACCCTAGGCCAATCACCCTTGTTCTGGTTTTGGTCAGCGTACTATTGCTGTTTGCTGGAGTTCAGAGCAGACTCAATAGGAGGAGATGGGCCGCACAGATGAGAATGCTGGAGTCACTTTCCGAGGATGATGTATCCGTAGAAGAAAACCCACCTGAGATCCCGGCCCCAGTTACGGTCGAGGAAGAACCTAGGGGCCCAGATAGGTACGACGACGAGGATGTCGAACTAATATAGTCTGCAAATGTACGAACGACGCTCCATTCTTCTTAAGACCCGAAGTTTCCGGCCTACGAAAAGGGACTGACACTCATGCAGTTAGTGACTTCAAATTTCGAAGAATCCGGGTCGATAGCCCAGAAGCGATCCGCCACACTTCTGACCTTCTTGATGCTCATTTCCAGCATAGTCTCAATGCAGTTAGCCGCATTCGAGGCTTCAGCCACCGTGAACGACCAGGATGCAGACGGCCTCCCTTATGGGATTGAGTTCCTAATCAACACCCAGCCTCAAGATTGGGACTCAGATAACGATGGTCTTCCCGATGGATGGGAATGGCAATATGGTTTGGACCCCCTCTCTTCAGTGGGGGACAACGGCTCGACAGGCGACCCAGATTCCGATGGCCTCACCAACCTGAACGAGTATCTGTATGGGATTCCTTCAGGTTGGGACGAGCCATCTACTACTAACGTCTTGGACAACGGGGTCTGGTGGAATGGGACAATTCCAGTTTCAAACTGGGATGAGGAGAGTGCCATGCAAGTGATTCAGGGTTCTGGATCAGACGGTGCAGACGAGGATCCAGTCGGGAACATATGCACTGATACTTTTGACAACGATCACGATGGAATGGTCGACTCTAACGATCCGGACTTCGACGGTGATGCCGACTGCAGCTCCAATGACGATGACGGAGATGGAATCGAAGATGAGGATCCCAACGGTTGGGATACGGATGGGGACGGAATGCCGGATGGGTGGGAGGCAGCAAATGGACTCGATCCAACATCTAACTCAAATCAAGATGGGACTTTCGGGGACCCTGACTCTGACGGCCTATCAAACATTTACGAGTACGTCAACCCAGCATGGGGGACCAGGAATGGATCGACATTCCCCCCAACACAGTACTTCCGACCCGGTCCAATCAATATGACGATCACAGAGTCTCCTTGCAATCCAGTACTTTCTCTTGGCCCTGGTGGCTGTGGGATTTTTACTGCTGAGGTCGATGGCATCACTCAAACCGACCCCCAGAACAACGATACCGATGGAGATGGACTAAACGACTCCCTGGAGGGGCTTATCCTACTTACGGACCCAACCTCCCCAGATACAGACTCCGATGGAATCCTTGACGGAATCGAATACAATGGCTCGTATGGAGACCCTGCCCAAGGATCAGACCCTAGGAGCAACAACACAGATGGGGACCATCTGGATGATGGCGAGGAAGACCTCAATGGAAATGGCGTGATAGATGATGGGGAGACCGATCCAACGAGAATAAATGACGAAGGTGATTTTGATGGCGATGGTCTACAAAATTGGCAGGAGAACAACTCTTGCACGCTGTGGAACGTCTCCGACTCCGATGGAGGAGGAATAAGTGACGGGGACGAAGGATTCCCCGGGCAGACTGATCCGTGCACCTCCATCTTCGAACTCGTCTTCACGATTATTTCTTGGGACGGGGATGCTGATACGCTAACTATCAACTCCACATTAGGGATCAATCCGGACCCTGTGGATTGGAGGGGTAACGCACCAATGGGTCACTATGTATCCCCCAATGGGACGCTTACCCCGTTCAGCTACGTGTCCTTGGAGGAGCCATCATTCCTGAAGGGAGTTGATGCAGAACCCCCCGTCGGAGCATCAACGATTTTGTTCACCAATGGGTCTTGGTGCTGGGATGCCTCTGCCAATGCAACTAACGACCCATGGTGCGATGATGACTACAAGGATTCGGACGGAGATGGGCTTGCAGACTGGGAGGAATTGACAGCAGCATGGGGGTACTTGTCGGACCCGACTCTCTACGATACCGATGGTGATGGCGTCAATGACCTATCCGAAATTCTGAACCTCACAGACCCAAGAGAGCCCTGCCACAATCTTCTCGATACCGATGAGGACGGCCTCAACAACTATTTCGAGAATACCACCGGTTGCTCGATGATTTTTGGAATAGGTGGTTTCGGATTCGGCGGGAATTTCACTTCAGATGTCTGGTTCACTCTCTGGAACGTAGCCGATTCTGACAATGGTGGTGTAGAGGATGGTCAGGAATACCTAGACGGAACAAACCCCCAAGACAATCCAGATGACGATATCAACCCCCTTGATACCGACGGAGACGGCATCCCGGACCTAATCGAACAGGAGTTAGGAACTGACTGGCTAGACCCTGATTCTGACGGAGGCGGGGTACCCGACGGAGAAGAATGCCCAGAGGATTTCTGGGTCCTCGGTTGCATCGGGTCACCCAGTGACCCCTTCGACCCCAGTGACGACATCCAGCAGAACGCACTCATGTTCACTGCAACCAATAGCTCAGAGGGATTGGATCCAACGGTCAAGCACTATTGGAGATGGCACACCTATGACTTCTATACTGGGGTGTCTTGGGGAGTGAATAGTACTCTAGTTGGAAATACCCCAGTCGTTCCAGAATTCTCCATAGAACAAGGTGTAGCCGACCAATCTTTCTGGAATCACTCGGGACCACTATCGTGGGAGATAGTATTCGATGAAGCAGGTTACATCGGCCCCGGGCAGGAGCTAATTCAGCCGTACAATGTAGTGAATTACACTACTTGGGTAGATAATTCGGCCGGACTCAACTTTTCCAACTACACTCGCGACATAATCGTCGATAGTGCCGTCATAGAGGCACTGTATGTCAATGCCCCTGAGGTGATATTGTCTGCTGCAATCCGTGAGAATTCGACAGCTTTCTCTGGCTCCGATTACGGCAAGGACCTACCTCAGGAATTCATGAACAACTCAGGTTTCGTCGCTAACCTAACCCAGGATATTCTGGATCAATCGGGAGCCATATCTGCTTGGGACAAAGTCACTGCTATCCAGGATTTCATTGTGAACGGCAATGACACATTCTCTTTCCTTAGGAATCACTATGGTTCTGGTAGAGAAAGCGGACTTGGAGTCGATAGCGATGTCACCCATTGGATTCTAAACTCATCCAGGGAGGGCGATTGCGATGAATTCACCTCTGTTTTCGTTACTATGCTCAGGATAGCGGGAATCCCGGCACGCAAGGTCACTGGCTTTTCGGGAGGAACATGGGATGGAAAGGCATTCAACGTATATGGAAAGGATTTCACAAGGTGGGCAGAGGTCCATCTGCAGACTAATCAGAACCAAGGTGAGTTAGATCTTGGTTGGATCCCCTTCGAAGCATGCCCTCCGATGTCAGAAGTAAGGGTTAATGTGGAGTCTTGGGGGCCAACATCAGTCCAGAGGAACACCACGTCGTCCGAACCCATTTGGATCCAGGGGGCATTGGAGTTTGTGGAAAACCAGACCATGGTCGCAAACATCTCACTCTCAATGTACTTGGTCGAACCAAGTCAGGCAGAGTTGGTGCCCGGGAGCGCAGCAATAGTTGAGCACAAGGTCGCAAATGTAACAACCGATGAAAATGGCTCATTCAATCTAACAGGCCTACCACCCCAAATAATTCAGCCAGGGTTCGGCTCTTTGGTGATCCTCACCACCGAGATGGGTTATGTCGGCACGCAAGGGATTTCGATGCCTTGGCAGATCAATATCACAGACACTGTATCACTTTCTATCACCAGCCCAATTCCAGTGGGGCAACCAATGCTCGGAATCGGGGTAAACTCGTCTATAACGGGACAACTATCTTGGTCGAGTTCGCCATTCCTAGACCCATCAGTTGTTGATGACCTACAGGTCATTTTGAACTACTCCTCGGATGTGGATGGCGAAGTGTCGATAGTTTCGGGCGTATCTGGTGGAGGATACTATGAGTTCATCGTCCCAATAGATGAGGCTGAACCACTTGGTTTGATGGATGCCGCAATTTCCTTCGAAGGCTGGCATTTCGACGACTTGAACAATGCCACTACGCCATCATACCATGCCTTTCCCGAGGTCAATCCTTTCAAGCTCAACATCACGCTATCCCCGAACCTGACGGCAGAGATCAACTCCCAAGGTCAGAATAACTCGATTCTGGAGATTGGAAGCAATATCTACCTGAACGGCACTGTACTAAGCAGGGGCCCATCTCCCACGGCACTCAATGGGACGTTGATTCTGGAGATGCGCAGGGCAGACCTCTCGGGACCATTCGAAGAGATCACCACGTGGTATCTCAACAACTCATCGTGGGGAACCAATCCGGGTGAGTTCTCCATCACTTGGCCATTCTCCGCCTCCGACGTCCCCCTCCCCGCTGGACCTGTAGATGTGCGCCTGCAGTTCGACTCCGATGACTTGAACTCTAACGATCAAGAGCAATTCGTCGATATCTACGGAATACGAAGTTTCATCGTATTTGACTACGAGCTTCCCTTCGCCATCAGAGGTAGAGAGTATGCAGTCGACGTATTCCTGGAGGATCACACAGGATCATCATTCGCCCCTTTCGAAGGGGAATACGCTCTAATTTTTGATGGCGGAGCTGTTTGGAACGAAACAGATCCTGAAGCTGGAAGGGTCACTCCAACCTTCATCCCCCCGTTCACTATGACGCCCGGGGACTATGATTGGAACCTGAGTTATGGTGGCTCTACTTGGCTCAGCGCTAATTCCACCTCTGGAGTACTAAGGGTCAGGGGGATGGGCAATGCATCTGCAAGCCTCTCCAACGAGTGGTCAGTCAGAGGTTCTACAAACTGGATATCCGGATTCGCGAATGACATGGTGTTGCAGAATCAGATTACAGGGAACAACACCTCAGTAACGGTCCAACTCCTGATACCATCAGATCTCCCTCCTACTCCTGGTGGTTTCCCAGCAGCACCCACAATATACAATATCGCTAATGGCTGGGTAAATGAAACAACAGGCGCATACAATCTCTCCTTCGAGATCCCACAAGGTGTTCCTTCCGGTGTATACGAGATTGACGTAACTTTGAGCTTCTCTGGAAACCCGCCAGTAGGAGGGAGTTACTACAACCCGGGAGATCCGACAACAATCAGTGTGGGCGTTCAGACCGAGTTCGTAGTCCAGACTGAACCCGAATCTACGATCGTTACTGCTGGAGAAGAATTGATCCTTAATTCCACTGTTACAGATGTCGAGGACCCCAATGCAGCATTGTCCGGGGTTTCTCTGGACCTCTATTTCGACTGGGGAGGCCCCCTCCAGACAATACTCCAATCAGGGACTACGGACTCCCAAGGAGTCGTTTCCTTCGATCCAATTGTTCCTTCCTCGGCCCCACCAGGATTCTACGACATCAGGGTGCACGCACCCGACGACCTCTCTGACACCTTCGCTACACCAGATGCAGGAAGGTGGCTCGGCAACGAGAGCCTTGTGAACCTAACCGTGCAGGTGGCTAGCTCGGTCGAGATCTCCTCGATACCCTCTCAAGTCACTGCTCTCCAATCCTTCAACCTAGTAGGTAATGTGATGGATTCAGTCGATGTAAATAGGACCGTAGATGGACCGGTCGGAATTAGTGTGTTCTTCCTAGACGAACCCGAAGAACTTCTGATTGAAAACCAAACGACGAATATGACTGGTGCATTCAATCTCACAGTCCCAACGGATACTCTAGGAAATGGAGTAATCAGGGGGGAAAGGACAGTTGTCGTCAGTGTAGTTAACGGTTCAACACCATTCTACCTGACAGGAAACGGAGTGGAATCAATACTGGTGGTTGGAGTTTCTCAATTCGTAGATTCCAATCCATTTGTGAATACAATTGTTGACAGAGGAGAATCTATCACCATTACGACTAGACTAGTGGAGTTCAGCAACAACGAGCAACCACTCTCGGGCTTCGAAGTTCTGGCTCTTTTCCACGACACATGGCTCGATCCAGGAGTCACATCCGCCGATGGAAGCGTGGCCTTCGAATTCGAGGTCCCCCACGATCACCCACTTGGCCTTGTGAACGTCACTTTCGTCTTCAACGGATCAGAAGACCTCCATCAAGCGGTGCAGATATTGAACACAATAACAGTCAGATCCTCTGCTACCATGGTAATCGACCCGATCACCGCGAACCCACTACCTGGGGAATTCTTCAATGTCACCGGCTCTCTGACATCTAGTAATGGATCAGGATTGTCTGACACTTCTGGAAACCCATTGAACCCCACGCTGACATTCTCCATTGATGGGGACTCGAATACATTCACTGTTTCACAAGTCACATTCGATTCCGATGGTACTTGGTTGGCTGAAATTAGACTCGACTTGTCCTTCCCCCGAGGCCCACATGGATTGGAAATTTCCTTCACCCCCCAGGTAACATATTTCTCCTCTGCATCTGGATTTGCAACCTTTGATAGCAGAGGCTTTTCCGTTCTAACAATAGAGAACCCAGACGACCTAGATCCCGATAACAGGACAATCAGGGGGGACACTTTCGACATCTCCCTCTCCTTGATAGATAACGCCGGTGGACCAGTTATTTCTGCTACTATAGTTGTAAGAATCGACAATATCACGGTTTGGGGCGGCCTGACTGATTCTAATGGGACCGCATCAGCATCAATACTGGTTAGGCCAGACAGGGACCCAGGGCCAATGGTGGTAACGGCAACGTTCTCTGGAATCAACGGAACAATTGGACTTCTGGGCGACGAGGCATGGACCAGGGTAGTCGTCCTAGCGCCGACAGACCTAGTTCTGAAGGAAGCCTCCTCCCCATCCATAGCAGGCGGTTCAGTAACATTGGTCGGCTCTCTATTGGATGAAAGAGGACAACTTCTGAAGGCCGATGGCAACTCCACTGGAGGCTTGATCCATCTGTACATTGATGGTATTGACGTAGGCCCCTCCTACACAACAGTCTCCAACGCTACAACCGGTCAGTGGTCAATCACATACCAAATCCCCTCGGATATGGACTTCGGAACCCATACGGCTCGGGTAGATTTCCTAGGCGGATTTTCTTGGGTGGACCCGATGGGTCAAGGTGACTCACTCAATCCAGAATACTACTTGGGATCCTCGGACTCAATGGCGTTCAATGTGACCCAACCAACTCAAGTGGTAATTTCCACCGCTCCTGCTGAAATTGACAGAACAGAGGTGGCAGTAGTAGAGGGAATTCTAACAGATGGGGTAGGGCGAG
>CETG01430879.1_pt1 | contig 26067 bp, 33 predicted proteins | sample 361471 | NCBI WGS metagenome assembly CETG01 (sample SAMEA2622696, study PRJEB7988) | marine metagenome | isolation source: saline water (ENVO:00002010), including | reverse complement strand
CTCCCTTGGTAAGGGAGAGGTCTCGGGTTCAAGTCCCGATGAGGGCATCGTCGGAAACTTATCCCGGGCAATTTGGCTTACAAATAATGATGGTGGTCTTTCCACTCCTCATAATTTTTTGCACATCAACCAATAGGTAATAATTGATATCCATGTTTCTAGAGCCTCTTTCTCTTTTCCTACGTCATAGGTCATTCATTAAAACAACAGCCATCTTCTTGCATCGATTTTGACAACTTATACCTTCAGATCCCTTTATCCATAAGACGCATATTTGATCTTATTTGGATAGCAGCCAAGCATCTCATATCATTCAACTCTCTTGTCGAAATCCTTTCCGAATGAGATTTGATATGACGCTCAACAAAAAGCCAATAATGAAGCCTTTAATAACCAAAACAGAGTTTTAAAAGTTTTAGAAGAAACTGTATACGCAGTGGAAGTAAAATCCTCCAAAACTGAACTAAAAGAAAATCTACTATCTCCTCTCCCCATGTAGATAAACTTCCTCAAGATGTCAGTATTCATTTAAAAAACAAAAACCTCAAGGGTGGATTGTTGATCAATTCGGAGCAAAAGGGGCTTGATATATCTTACTTAAAGAGAACTAATTTAATTTTAATTGCAAACTGATGCAAGTTTTATTGCATTAGTTATAATCAATAATAATTTATTATTTTGGAATAAAATTATTAATGAGAACTATTATAAAAAAATTTCTTAAATTATTACCCAAAACTTTAGTTATAAAAATATTTAGAATTTTAAAATATAATTATGAGATTATTTTAACAAATCCAATTTACTCTAAGATTCCTAATTATCCATATAATGTAGATTATCGAATAGAGATGTTTCAGGAACTTAGAAGACAATTAATGATATACATTGATAGCTATAAAAAAAATAATCAAAATTATAATTTTTTGAATGTAGGATGTGGGGATGGATTATTAGATGGTCAAATATTCGTAGATAATAGTTATACAGATATGTATCCAATTAATAGAGAAGAATTTTTTAATATATTTAATTACTATACACTTGAGTACTTTGATTTAGATTTAAATTCTATTATAAGTGAACATTCTAAAAATCAAATTTATAAGTCTGATATTAAGGGATTTGCCTCATTAGATATGAAATCATTGTCAAAATACCCTTATGGTTTCCAGAAGGGTCACCTAAAGATAAATATCGCTGATAAAAATCTTAGAAAGATATTTTCTGATAAAAAAGATTTCTTTGATGTTATATATTCAATGGATGTATTAGAGCATGTAGAAGATCCTTTTGAAGCAGCGAAGAATATAAACTTCTTATTAAAAAACAAAGGTAAATTAATTATTATGGTTCCCTTCTCTTATCCTTATCACGAAGACCCCGAGGATTACTGGAGATTTACTCATAGAGGAATTCAAAAATTATTTGATGAATCTCTTACTAATGCAGAATATAAGCCATTACATCTTGGTTATGATATTTCTTTAAGAAGAGATAATAGAAAAGGTGATAGCGTACCAATAGACTCATTAGGAGGTTGGAGAGAAAACTGGCACACATATTGTGTATTACAGAAAGACTCTTAACTTTTAAATAATTTTATTTTTAGAATAAACCCTAGAAGTAAAACTAAGGTAAGAGGTATTATTACAAAAAGGAATAGTCAATATATAAATAAAGATATATATTGATTAATAAGTTAAATTAATTAAAATTTTTCTTTAAATTTGCAATATTTACAATGGTCAAACTTATAAAAGTCTCTATCACTGGAACGGGTGGAGAATTTACTTGCGGCACAATAGATGATAAGGATCTTGCTAATTCTATAAAAACAAAAATTAAAGAAGGAAAAATTAAATCTTTTTTTGAGCTAGAAGATGGAGAGGATTTCGATGCAGTAATGTATGATAATTATTTTCATTATTATGCTCCAAACGTAAGAAATGCAGATGTAATTATTGAGGAAGCAATTGTTAAAAAAAATCTGACTATGAAAACCCTGAGAACTTAGAATTTAATGAAATATTTGTCGGCTCAATTGAAGAGAGTGGTATGAATTTATTCTGTACAGGCACTCAATGTCCTTGTCCTGGAGACCCCGAAGTTTCAGATGATGGACTCCTAATTTTTACAAAAAAATATGAAAAAAGAATCACTGATACTTATTTAATCAAGATCGAAGATGAAGAGGTTTTTAATCCAGAAGATATCTATATTGGATTTGTGCTACTCGATGAAGTGATGGACTTTGTAGAGGATGAAATTCTTGAACATTTTTTATATATTCCCAGAAATAGTTTTAAATCCTATCTTAAAAGTGCCTTAAAAAGTTCAGGTCAAGAATTTAACGAAAATACTCTAGAAGATGATTATGATTTTGAAGAAAGTATGCAAGAAGAGTTATGGAAAGATGCAGAGATAAGAGAGAATTTAGCTAAAAGAAAAAAGATCTATTCCTATTCAACTGAAGGAAAAGGAGAATGGGAGAATGATTATTTACAAATCGTAAATTCAGAAGAAGAGGTTATACATGAAGCAGGTTCATACTAAAAGTTAATAATGGCAAAACCAATAATTTTAAGTAAAAATAAAAAAGGTTCAATTTGCAAATCAAAAAGATGATTAATCGGCGAAGATCTCCATCCTCAGAGATTTCTAGAGATAAAAAATTGAGTGGTCATAGAAATGAGGTAATTTTTGCTGAAATGATTAACGGAAAAGTGTTAAAAGGCACTCAAAAGGGTGATGTGAAAGACCAACAAGAAAACTTATATTCTGTAAAAAGTGGGAAAAAATGGCAAATTTTCCTCTACTCGTACACAAGGATTAAATCCTCTAAATACCTTAAATTATTGCAACCATCTCTTGAGGCTTTTCCAATTGAATATGATACATATTTAAAAGACAGAACAAAATGTATAAGTTTCAAAGAAACTTATAAAGAAGAGAATGGAGATAAAGCAATTAAGATTCTCACAAACGAAGAAGTCAAAGATGCAATTGGGGAAAATACTTATATACTTGCCAAAGAAAAATTGAGAACTATTTCTATAGCTAATACTAAAAAATTAAATGATAAAAGAATCTTAAAAAATTTTTATAATGAGGCAATATTTAACAATGATGAAGTTGAATATCTTGTAATTAGGGTCGACTCAGAAAATGAAAATTTTTTAGTTTTCCATAAAGATGATGTATTAGAAACTATCTCAGATTTAACATACCCTAGCTACTCAAGAGCAGGGAGAGTTCCTATAGATTATAATGTTGAAGGACAAAAAACTCTATTATGTTATGAATTAAATGGAAGGTCTAAAAATATTGTTGAAATAGAAATTAGAAATGATAGCGCAACTCACTATCGGCAAGTGAGGTTTAATATGTACAGCAAAGATACCTATGCCATTCTTTTAAAAAATATCCCCGACAAAAAGATTCATAAGAATATAACAATCTTTGGAAAAGCAGTTGAAACTTTACAACTTTATTAGAGAGAAATAAAATCTTATTAAGAGAAAATTTGTTTAAACAAAAGGCTGGTTAAATTAATATCCCACCCATTTGCCATCATTTTACAAAGCTGTTGGTAGGATTGTTCTGATAAATTTATCTTTTCATCCTTAAAGCCCATAAATCTAAAATGTTCAGATACAGAATATCTTCTTACTCGTAGCTCATTATTTTCAGGTGGGTGTACAATCCTCATCTTATTATGGTGAGGTTCGAGAATTGTTATACTTATTCCATCAGTTCTTATGTTTTTATTATAAAGATCTGCACATGACGCCTCTTTTACTAAAAAATCAAGCTCATATAACTCTTTAAGACGCTCAATTTGTTTTTGATTTTTAAATAACTTTTTATCTGGATTTTTATCTAGTAAGTCTTTAAAAAAAATTTTTAATTCTCTTCTAATAGGTTCAAGATGAAAATTAAAGGGTAGCGTACCATTGAAACCATAAATCCAAATTCTCTCTCGATTCTGAGGTATTCCATGATGTTTTGAGTTAATTAAAGCAGTAACAACTTCGTATCCAATTTCTGATAATTTTTTTTTAATTGTTTCTAATGTTTTCCCATGTCTACTTGTCTTTAATCCTTTAACATTTTCCAGCAGAATGTGTTTTGGTTGTTTTTCCTTGCATATCCTAATAATGTCATGAAATAGTGTTCCCCTAGTGTCTTCTTCCCCAAGACCTAGACCAACTTGTGAAAAAGGTTGGCAAGGAAATCCGCCAGTGAACAAGTCAAAATCTGGGATATTTATTGGATCTATTTTTGTAATATCTCCATAATTTTTTGTGGGTGGATGATTATTGTTATAAAACTCTATTGCAAATTTATCAATTTCTGAAAACCCAATTGTCTCAAAAGGTATCTTTGATCTCTTTAATCCAAATGAAGCACCCCCATAGCCAGCGAAAGCTTCAAATAATCTAATCCTTTTATTTTTAAAATTACTACCCTCTTTTTCTTGCATTTTTAGGATCTTTGAATTTTTATCAAAAAGATTCAATTGCTCCACAGTTTAAGTTTACTAAAAATTAAAAATAACTAATAATATAATTATATCTCTAATTAATTTACATTTAGTTAAAGATTAACTTTTCTAATGACACTATCATCATACAGAATCCATAAGATTTATCTCGCAGCAACCATGAATTATGGTCTAGGTTCTAATGATCATGAGGAACTTGCCTATTACAATAAAATCTTAAAAGAAATGGATAAGATGAAAAAAGATGACGTTAAAAAAGGCATAACTTTAACTTGGGATATGCCAGATGGAATGGATTAATGAATTTGAATACTTTTCTATTGATTGATGGAAGTCTGATGCTAATAGGATTAACTTTGGTGATGATACTTAAAGGCAAAAAACAGACTCCCTGAGCAAATCACTTCACAACAAAAGTTACTCCCATTACGGCAGTAATATCTTTTTTGATAGTGCTGGTGTCATATAATCCCCAACTGCTTACTCTTGTTGAATTGGGAACTGTAATCTGAAAAACCCCTGTGTTTACTTTTTTTAAACCACCTACTTTAGATCCAGCCTGAAATGCAATAGCTTCTGCTCTTACCCTTGCATCTTTTGCAGCCTTGGCTAACATGTAAACTCTTTTGTCAGCTAGCTTGGAATAGGTGTATTGAGGAGCACTTGGTCTGACTATAATTCCTTTACCAAGTAGTCATTGGATATTATAATTAGATTTTAAGTAAATAAAATTTATAACCTTTGATATAGCTGCCATTTACTACCAGTCAGGATAAATAAAATCCTCACCCATAGGTTCTTCATAAAATTCACTGGCATTTATTCCTTTTTCATAAGTTTCTATTGCTTTAAAATAAGTTGCAACTGATGGAATTAGATCACCAATATAAGCAGGGCTTTCCTCTTTATCCATCTAATCTATCTGCATAATCTCGAAGAATCTCTGCGATTTTTTGAGGAGGAATATCTTCCTGATATTCTCGACAGAGGTCAAAGAATTTATCAAGGAAATCTTTCATTGGAGAAGACATAAAAAAGAGTTATTACACTCCCTTAATGTAAATCAGCTGTCAACAAATTTATGATAATTCAAACCAGTGAGAGTTAATAAGCTTAAACTTGACGAATTAAGGTCTTCAATAGTTAAATTCCATTTTATTCAATAAATTTTGACGATTATATATGCAAGTTTAAAAAGCATTAGAAGTATATTCCACCTAGTCTTAAATCATTTGCAGTTATCGCCAAATCCTTTATATGCATCTTCTAAAATCCTTATCTTTTCTGCAGCTCCTGTTGATAGAAACATTCATTGAGTTCCCGAATATTTTTTCAATAGTTAAAAAAACTTCTTATGCGTCTGACAATTTTTGAATTTAATTATTTCAATTCGATTAGTTGTCTGAATAATTATTTACTATATTTAGATACACAATGTTGCATGATCATTAAACCAAAAATAATAGGATTGTTTTCTGGAGCAGGAGGACTTGATTTAGGTTTTAAAGATTACTTTAATGTGATATGGGCTAATGAATATGATAAAGATATTTGGTCAACCTACGAAAATAATCATCCAGAAACAAAATTAGATAAAAGAGATATCAAGGATATTCCTTCAACTGAAATACCAGATTGCCAAGGAATTATTGGTGGTCCACCTTGTCAAAGTTGGAGTGAAGCAGGTGCTTTGAGAGGGATCAACGATGAGAGAGGTAGGCTTTTTTATGAATTTATTCGAATATTAAGAGATAAAAAACCTACATTTTTTCTGGCAGAAAATGTTTCAGGTATGCTAGCAAAAAGAAATCGTATAGCCTTAAATAATATTATTAATTTATTCAAACAATCTGGATATGATATTTTCTATAAATTAATCAATGTATCTGATTATGGAATACCTCAAGACAGGAAAAGAATAATTTTTATTGGATTTTTAAAAGAATTAAATACTAATTTTATCTTCCCAAATAAATTCCATAGCAAAGCAACTCTAAAAGAAGCAATCTGGGATATAAAAAATAATAGTATCCCCGGAAAAGAAAAGAATTATTCGAATCACCAATCTTGTCTGATACCTAATCACGAATATATGACTGGATCATTTTCTTCTATTTACATGTCAAGAAATAGAGTCAGAAGTTGGGATGAACAATCTTTTACAATACAAGCAGGAGGAAGACACGCTCCTATACATCCTAATGCCCCTAAGATGTTATTTATAGAAAAAGACAAACGCATTTTTGTACCCGGCAAAGAAAATTGCTATAGAAGACTTAGTATTAGAGAATGCGCAAGGATTCAAACTTTTCCAGATGATTTTAAATTCTATTACTCGCGCTTATCTGAAGGATATAAAATGATCGGGAATGCAGTCCCGGTAAAATTTGCAAGTATATTAGCTAAATGCATACACGAACATTTAATTACACAAAAAATCTTATATTAAAAAGATATGCAATCAGTTAATTTAAAATTCAATAAAACTAAAGATATTAAAATCAGATAAATAATGGATGTAAATTCTAAATTCAAGCAGAATATTCAAGATATAATTGAAAGTAAATTAGTAATCAAAGATGGAGACAAAATTATTTATTTCTTATCAGAAGGATCAAATGATTGTCTTCAGGAAATTGAACTAGAAAATTACAAGAAAGATAAAAATAGCAAGTATTTTATAGAAGATTTTGGAGAACGCGTTATTATAGGGTTCTATTTTTATTTGCCCCAAGATAAAGATATATTAAAAGAATATATTCTTAAAGCTTTCTTAAATAATTGCATTTTAGTTATTGATGAGGAATATGTTAAAGAATCATTAAAGTTTAATAAGAATATAGTTACTTTAAAAATATCAAATTATGAAATTAAATATAAATCTAATTGTAGTCAAGAATATTATGGCAATATATTTAATAAAATGAATAATAAATACATAAGAATTGATAAGAAGCATAAATATAATTTTGGAATAGATAATTTTACAGTATATATTTCTATTGATAAAATAATTAAAGTCATATTTATAAATTGTGAATCTTCTATCAAATATAATGTTATAGATTTAAGTTCAGAACCTATTAAAAAGATTAAGGAATTAAAACTTTTATAAAAATAGTACTTTTTATAAATATATATATAGATATATATATATATATCTATATATATAATTTTCCGAATTTAAATTAAAAATTAGTATAAAGAATTAGAAAAATTTATTTTATTTATACTTAGAGTTGAATTCCTTAAAAGAGCTTTGGCAAGAAGGAGGCTCGGGATCTTTATAACCCTTAATTTTTTTCCATCTCTGACGTAATGCTCCAAGATGCCAGGACTGTGCAAGGCTTTTAGGACCATTTTTAAGTAAATCAAGCTCAGTTTGATTACTTATATATGGTTTAATTTCATCTCTCCAATTAGAATCGTCAATCATAATTTATTTAAATAGGAATTAGTTTAATTAAGCTCGAATTAGATTTAAACACAAGTTTAGATAAATAGAATACTAACTAAAAATATGCTTAAAAAATAGTCATATTAATTTATAAGATTAGACTATTTATAGTAATAGTAGAATAGAAATTCTTCTTCTATTGCATAGAAGTTATGAATCCAATATTCCAAATAATATCTTACAGATTTTATTGATTCATAAGATAGATTTCCAATTCTATTATTTAAGATATTTTTATAATTATGAATAGATAAATTCAAATTTAAGTTTTTGAAATCAATCATTAAATGAAACCCTAATAAGGACAATAAATTGTAAATTTTTCTGATCTATGTCTTACATAACCTTTTGACCATTCGTTACCAGGGACATATTCTTCATATCTAACAATTTTGTAGCAAGTCTCAGTTCTATTTCTTATGCGGGAATAGTTCTGAGATTCTTCTACAAATGGTCTCCAAAACTCATCCCAAGTTAATGCATTAGCTGGATTAGAAAAAATTAATATAAAAGAAATTGTAAGAGCTTTCATTGTTTTTATGGATAAATAAGATCAAGTAAATTTCCATTTTCATCAAGTAATCTATACCTACGGTTTTGAATAGTTGCTCTTTTCTGAATACTTTTAAAAGCACTTGGTTGATGATGCATGGTTGTATAATGTTGCCAAGAACCGAATTGATCTTGCCACTGGATAATGATTTTTCTCATAGTATGATTCTTTGAATTGTTTAATAGATAATTGTATTAAATTTTTTATTTGAATTTTCTAAACATAGAAATGATATATGCCAAGAAAATCAAACAGTTAAGATAGAAGAGAAAGATAATATTTAATCTTCTATTGTTTATATATCAATCAAGAAAATTAAATCATTTCAAGAAAATGATTAATAATTTTAATCGATAAAATAATTTGATAAATTATAGGATTTTTATTTGATTTAATAAAATATATTTTCTTAACCTTATAGCCTGATCTCTTGAAGAGGGGTTTTTCGACAGTCAGGGTTGTCTATTAATATTATAGTACAAAAAGATATAATCGCCATAGAATATGTACTATTTTAAAATTGACAGCTTACTATGAATCTATAAATAAATTAATATCATTGCTTCTTATTCCTTTAAAGAATTTTAAAGGAAGAGATTTAACTAATTAACATTAATAATTCGGCAAAGTCTATTTATTTCGATAACCCCTTCAACACTTCCAGCAATACCTTTATACAAACTTGGTGATCCAACAACAATAGCAAGGCATTTTGCTCGACTTATAGAGACATTAAGACGATCTGGGTACAAAACGAATCCAATAACTCCTGGAGCATTTTTTCCATCACTTTCAATAAGTGGATGAATTGAGATGGGTGCTTCCTGTCATTGAAAACGATCCAGAATTCCTATTGGGGCTTCTAACAAATAATGCAAGTTCTGTAGGAGTGATTTTACGTTTATTTATTCAAAATAGGAATTATGCAATTTATCGGCTTTGTAGGATAATAATTTAGTACTTCTAAATAAGGCTTTTTAGGTAAACAATTGACACGCTTTATTCACACTGCAGATTGGCAAATAGGTAAGCCTTTTTTACAGATAAAGGATGAGGAAAAACGCTTCAAACTAAAGAGAGAAAGAATTGATGTAATTGCTCGCATTAGAGAGGCAGCTCGTACAAATGAATCAGAATTCATTTTAATCGCAGGGGACCTCTTTGATTCTCCAACTCCATCTATTTCTTCTATTACAGAAGTATTAGAAGCTATTGGAACAATGGATATTCCTGTTTTTGTTATTACTGGGAATCATGATCATGGAGCATTAGGTACTGTTTGGCATACCGATGATTTCAATCGATATCAAAATCAAATGGCTCCTAATCTAAACCTATTATTAGATTCGACTCCAATTGATACGGAAAATGCGATTATTTTCCCTTGTCCCTTATTGCGAAATCACGATTCAAGCGATCCTACTATTTGGCTCAGAGAAATTGATTGGAATACAATATCTTCTACTAAAACAAGAATTCTCCTTGCTCATGGAAATGTAAATGAATTTAGCGGACCTGATTATGCTTTTGATGATGAAGCGCAATCAGGGGCAAATAATCTAATTAACCTCGCTAATCTACCCATTGATGAAATTGATTATATTGCATTAGGAGATTGGCATAATTTAAAACAAGTCAAACAAAAAGTTTGGTATTCAGGGACTCCGGAGCCTGATCGTTTTGATCAAGGCGAAAACAATCAAAGAGGGCAAGTTCTTCAAGTTGATGCTTATCGAGGTAAAGACCCCATTGTTAAGCCTATTCTCACTGGTCGAATTAAATGGCATAACATAAGTTTCAAATTCAACATTGACGATGATGTTGAGCGTCTTGAGCGAAAAATCAATGAATTAATAGATCGTCGAGTTTCTCGTGATTTAATTAGAATTGAAATTAGTGGAGTTTTAAGTCTTGCTGGACATAATCGATATAAATTATTAATTAATGATTTGGAAAATAAATTGTTGCGTTTAAGAATCAAAGGAGAATGCCATCAGGCTCCTGAACCTTGTGAATTAGAAAAACTTACTAGAAATATTGAAGATCCTTTAATTGCTCAAGTAGCTAATCAACTTCAAGAACAATTAAAAAGAGAAGAAGATAAAGATTCTGAGCTGGCTTCAATTACTCGCGCTGCTCTTTGCGAATTATATCGATTAGCAATGGAGGAATAAATAAAGATGCGTCTAATTAACTGCAAAGTTGAAAATGTGAGGATTCATTCGAATATCTCAATTAATCTTTCTCCTAGGATCACATTGATTGGAGGAGCTAACGAGACTGGTAAAAGTACTCTTATAGAAGCTTTGCATCGTACTCTTTTTCTGAAGGCGACATCAACTGGTAGTCCTGTTGAAGCACTTAGATCAAAAATCAACTTAGGTCACCCAACTGTTGAGATTAAATTCCAAGCAAAAGAGGAAATATATTTATTGCGTAAATGTTTTACTGGTTCTTCTGGACAAATTACATTATTAAATGAAATAAGTGGTAATACTCTTTCAGGACCTAAAGCAGAAGAATACTTAGCGGGCTTGATTGGTGTAAAGGAATCTTTAGGTAGTCGGCAGGCTGGCTCTCTTCTACCAAAACGTTGGGCACATCTATGGGTAATGCAAGGATCTGCAGGGAACGATTTATTAAAAGCTGACAAATCTTCATATGAATTCGACTCTCTCTTATTGCAATTAGAGAAGAAAGGAGGCGCTGCTATTCAAATTTCTGCAAATGATCAACGTGTCTTAAAGAAAATCAATGATGAAATAAATAAGAATTTCACAAGCAAGAGTATTAGAAAAAACTCTCCTTTAGATATAAAGGCAGAGGAATTAGTTAATGCGAAAAATAAACTTGATATTGCGATTTCAAATCTTAAGGAATACGAACAATCCAGCGAGGAACTTGTTGGAATCAATGAAAAGATTGAAGAAATTCAAAATATCAGGCTCCCAGAATTATTAGAACAAAGAAATCAAATTTCAAAAGTTACAGAAGAAAGGAAACTAATTGAAGCTCAAATAAATCTTGCATCAAAGACTTTAGAACCAATAAAGTTGAGGTATGAAACATCTCAAAAAGTTCTAAAAAGATTTAATCATCTACTAGAAAATATTAAGACTAAGGAAGAAGAAAAGAAATTGCTAAAACAACGAAAGATTGAACAAGCGGCTAATGAATTGATACTTACTAATTCACTTAAAACAAAAAAAGAAATAATACCAAATCTTAAAGTTAAGCTTACTTTTCTAGAAAAGTCATTACTTCTGGCTCAGATCTTATTAGATAAATCGCGGTTATTGGAAACAATTTTAAGACTAAAGAAAGAGTTGAAAAAATCAAAAACGAATCTAGAAAAGATCAATACTATCAAAAATGAAATAGCATCTTTATCCAAAATAGAACGAATAGAACTAAATCAACTAAGAGATTTAAATCACAAAATTCAGAATAATCTTGCTCGACAAGAAATGCTGAACACTGAGATTAAATTAATACGATCAAATCAATCCATTCGAGTTGATGGTGAAGAAATTTCACCAGGCGATCAAAAGCAATTTTCTCATACTTTTGAATTGCAAATTGGGGATAATATTTCTCTAGAAATCAGACCTGGGGGTGGAGATGCTATTAATAGTTTGAAGGGTCATCATGAGAATTTATTTAAAGAATTTTCACAGATATTATCTAAATTGAACTTAGGATCTTTAAAAGATGCTGAAAATGAATTTGAGAAAAGATTATCTCTTGAACAGCAACTTTCACTTTTAGAATTACCATCAGAAGTTGATATTAAAGACAAGCAAAAACAAATCTATGAAAAGACAAACAGAATAGCTGAATTAGAAAATGATCTTTTAGAATTTGGTAACTATCAGGACAATATGTTTCATGATCAATTGATTCCATCTACAGTTGATGAACTTGAAGAATTTAAACAAAGGAATCTAACCTCAAGGAATAATATCTCTTCTTCTTTAGATCAAGCAAATCAATTAATGGAATTTGCTCAATCTGAATTACAAACATTCAGAGAATCTCTAATTGAAGAAGAAAGTAAATTAAAGATTATTGATAATGATCTGAACACCTTAAGGGAAAGTCTTCTTGAAATTCAGAAGAATCATAGCAACCAAGAAAAGTTAAAAAGTGAAATTCGTTTATTAGAAAAAGAATTATTAGAAGTCGAAAATAATCTTTCCAATTTAAATAATCGAATAATATCCTTAGAAGAAATAAATAATCTCAATGATATAGAAATAATTGACGCTAAAATCCATGCCATAGAAGAAGACAAAGAAAGACTAATTGCTGAGAAAGGTTCTGCTCAAAGAAATTGTTTCAACATTAGTTCCTCTGATCCTTATGCCGCAATTGAACAAGCCAAAGTCAATTTAGAAAATATTAAAATTGAATATCAAACACTTAGAAGAATTACTGATTCTCATAAGTTATTAAAAGATCTATTTAGTAATGTTCAGACAAATCTATCAAGTAAATATACAAAACCCTTAGCTAATGCGATTAGTAATTATTTAAAACCATTAATAGATTCAGAAACAGTTGTTCAGCTAGAATTTGATCAAGCCACTGGCTTCAATGGACTAAAAATGCGTCGAGGGAAAGAATTTTATGATTTTGATCAATTAAGTGGAGGCATGAGAGAACAGCTTGCAGCTGCATTACGCCTATCAATAGCCGATGTACTTAAATCTGAGCACAATGGATGTCTTCCACTGGTTTTTGATGATGCATTTACTAATTCAGATCCTGAAAGGATTAAAATAGTAAAACATATGATCAAATCAGCAGCAGATAATGGTTTACAGATAATTTTATTAACTTGTGAACCGAAATCTTATGAATCATTTGCTGATGAAGAAATAATATTAAGTCAATAAATTTTTTGTTTTTATTTATTCAAAAATAGTGAATTCTGGGACAAATGGACCTGATATAGCAGCATTAGGTGCTCCAGAGTTATCAAACTGAACCATATATCCAGCATCTTTGATTTTCAATTCAACTTGTAATCCAACAGAAGAATCATCGATTACAACTGAATTTCCAGCATTTGCCGAAAAGACCCCTAATAATCTTGTGACTGCTCCAGCATTGGCTGACCTTGTATTTCCATTATTAATCAAGAGTGCAGAAACACTGCCAGTACCCATAGATTCTGGTCCATATTCAGCGTCTTCTCCATCAGCCCAATTTGCTAGATCATCACCAAAAGAAGTTAGATTGAAAGTATGAGCTGCAGCAGTAGCATTACTTGAACTTAAAGTTCCATTAGTTGCTGAATTATATCTATTAGCAACATCAGATAATTTATAACTGCCTTTAAGTCCAAAAGTCTTTCCAATTATAATATACGCATAAGGATAAGTTGCATTAGGAGGTCTTCCAGCTGCAGCAGGAAGAATAACAGGTGTAGATCCTGCTAGATCAGCAGTGGCGCCCGCTGCAGATTCCATCGTAACTACACAAGATGAATAATCTGCCACTTTTAGACCAGCATCACCCGTAATGGGCAAAGAAGTACATAAACCCAATTCGTAAATAGTCAGTTCATATTTATCAGGGGTCACCATACATGCTCCTGAATTACCACTAAAAAGAGTATTCATCTGTGCTTTTGTTTTTGTCCCGTCTGCAGGACATGGATCATTTTCGTTAGCGCTTAAAATTACTGGAAAAGAAAAAAGAGCTATCAAGCTTGAGAAGGAAATAAGCTTTTTGAAGAATGAATTTTTTAACTGGAGAAGATTCATGAGAAATTAAATAATTAAAAAGCTAAGCATTACCTTTTGCTCTATTCTGGAAACCTCCTATGGATCTTTCCAAAAGAACTTCATATCTTCGCTTAACTGGTTGAGTCATTTGATTTAAAAGATTTTTCTTATAATTCTGTTTAGAAAAAATAATTGGTCTAGATGAAATTTTAAACCCTAATCCAAAAAATGTTTCGTCAATTCCAGGTAATTTAGAAATCGCTTTTACCTGAGTTGCATCAATCTCATTTGAAATCCAAATATCTAAATTTACATAGGGTGTTGCTTGCCAATTAATAGAACCTTTTAATCCTGAATTATCCTGGGTGTTTTGATAATCCCAATTAAAGCCTTTGACGTAAAAGGACAAGTTTGGTTTATTAGGCAATCGATATCCAATCTCAACGTCCCAACCAGGAACAACACGTTCCTGATATTCAGTACCATTAATCGAAATGTTTTTTTGATCAGTCATTGACATGTACCAATTATTTCTAAATTCCAAATCTTTCCACCAATATTCACCCCCTACTCCTAATCTACTATGGGCAGAACTATAGTCAGTCATTCTATAATCCCAAAATACATTACTACCAATCATCGAAACATCGCTTGGACGATGTCTAATTCCTAATCCTAAGTTTGTTGTTGCTCCGTCACTATTTGTTGCCGATGAGAATCTAACTTGAGAGAAAGCTAGTGTTCTAATATCGCCTTCATTATCAATACCCAACTCTGATAGTTTCTGTAAACTATTTAGAGAAAAACTTGTATTAGAATCTGATCCTACATTGACAGAAAAATTTGTTTGAGCAAAAAAAGGAATTTCATTAATTTTTTGGTTAATAGTAGAATTAATCAATTTATAACCAGAATCAGCAATTATATTTTTGGCATCATTTAGTATTAAATTAGAGTATTCACTGCCTTGCGAACCATTATTTAATAGAGGGATAAATCTACTTGCATAACTAAAACTTCCCAGAATAAATCTATCTAAATTATCCTGAGGCTCATAAATAGATTTAGAAGAGATACATCTTGCAGATGATTCTTGCTGATAGAATGAACAATTAGTATCTGATTTAAGTCGATTAAATCTAAAATTTCTATCATTTATCAATTCTTCTGAAAAGCTTGCAGAAGGTAATGTAAATAAAGAAAGAATAAATAACAAATAAGATCTAAAATTAATTTTTAACATTGATAAATTTAATACAAATTATTTATAGGCGAGGAAATTATTAAATGCATCTTTTACAAAGAATTGTAAATTGCATAATTATTTTAGATTAGTATTTTTTAATGCTTATAGAAACTCTAATCAAGATATTAAAAGCAAAATTTATATAAAACTAGAAATAAAAACTTGATAATTATCTTCAACAATATCTTTAGGCAAAACTTCAAGGCAATGCTTAAAATCATCTAAAGCGCCTTGAAAATCGTTCAGTTCTTTTTTTATTATTCCTCTCTCTCCTAAAGCAAAAATATTTTTTGGATTTAAATCTATAGCTTTATTAAGATCAGTTAGTGCCTCTTTATTTTTGCCAATTTTCCTTTTTATTATTCCTCTATTAATGTAGGATTCTAAATTCGTAGAATCTATATCCAATATAGAAGAGTAATCGCTTATAGCTCCTAATGGATCAATTAACGATTTAATAGATGCTCTCCTTTTGTAACTTGAGATGTCTTTACTATTACTTCTTAAAATTGAGTTTTCCATATCAATAAAGTTCTGTGACCTTGGATAAAAGGATTCTTGAAGTGCCTGTTCTGCTTTTTCATATCCTAAGGAAGAAGCTATAAACAAATCACTTCTACCACCTTCCCTATTATTACTACGAATTCTACATAAACCTCTCTTAAAATAAAGATATGAATTATCAGGTTGAATCTCAATTGCGTTTGTGAAGTCTTCTATGGCTTCAATAAATTGATTGTTTTTATATCTTAACTCCCCAGATTCTATATACTTCTCTTCAGATGAATTATCCATCGTCCCTAAATTTCTATAACGATTAAGTATCTAAATTATAAAAATATATTTATATATATAATTATAATTGTAGATAATTTTAATAAAATAATATTAAAAAATTAATTTAAATTTTACTTGCTCTCTTCTGTAGAAAGAAATTAATGCCTCCCAGAAAGAAAACCATTGCTACAGAAATAATTAATATAACTAAATATGGACCATCCAAAAGTTTTACATTCCCATTTAAGATTTGACTGATACTACTAGTTTGTAGATTAGACATAGCATAGCCAAATGAAACAAAAGGGAGATCAGAAATTGCAATACTTATAAGTAAAGCAGGCATAAAATTTTTCCAAGATATCTTAGTTAAACCAATTGCATAGCATACAAAATCAAAAAACTGTGTCATTAAAAAACCTGTCATTAGAAAGAAATTCTGCTCTAAATATTTTTTACTAATCAACTCAACTCTAACCATCTGCTTATCTCCTAAAAGTTTTTTAACAAATACCCTTCCAAAAGATCTTGAAAGAGAAAAAGAAGAAAAACATGCGAGAAAATCTGCTATAAAAATTAAGCAAAATCCATATTTAATACCAAATAGATAGCCCGAGATTACTGAGCAATATGTTCCTGGCAGGATTGGAAATATTATACTTATAACTCTAAGAAAAAATATCGCAATAACTGAATAAAATATTGAGATATTTTGACCCTTATTATTTAGAATACTAAGAAAAATATCCTTAAAATCAAAGAAAAAATAACTTATTGCCAGTAATCCTAGTATTGAAATAAAGAATAAATATCTTATAAATTTTATTTTCTTAAAATATCTCACCATAAAAGCGACACAAGATTATCTAATACAAAAGGAATCTACCCACAAAGATTCCATTCTTACAATACAGAAATTTTATTTAGTTATAAAGATATAAAAATAATCACATAAAAAGGTAACTTATCCAATTCATTACGCAAAAGATAGTTGCACAGATTCTTGCGAGGGGAAATCTTTAGATATTTTACCTTTTTTAGTACTATTCAAAAAATTTTTTTGCTTGATCTTTTTCTTAACGGATACTCTGACACAATTCCCTAAACCAATAGGAGAAGGGGGGATCTTCTCCCAATTAGAAGCCTTAAAAACGACATAAGGTGAAGAGGGTGTAAACATCTATAGAACGTATGTACTACTATTATAGTACAAAGCTACCAATGCGCAAGCAGGCTTGGGTCCTTGTCTCATAAAAAGTTTATATGATTAAAAATATATGCTTTTCCTTGAAACAATATATTAAAAGAAGCTCAAATTTATATTAAACCTATATAAACAAATGTTTATCTATTAGTTTTCGTAAATTTTGCAATGAGTATATGAGGGATTGGCTCTACATTCTTTCTCCCAATTGAATTGCATCACGTCTTGTGGAATCTCATAATTAAAATCATGCATTTTCCATGCATCGCTGAAGGTCGCAGCCAGACCCCTGAAAGGACTAGTTAATTTCATGAATCCTCCTAAGTATCTAATCTTATTGATAATTATAAAAAGAACAAATGTAAAGGCAATAAATACTTATTCACCTAAAAACTAAGGATAAGTACTCATTGTCAGTTAAGAAAGGAATGTAGATGCTTTATATATAATTACAATAATGTTTTAATGAGAGTTCTGAAGAAAAAGCAATTGGGTATTATTCAGATATATGGTTTTTTTAGTATATGTTTGATCGTTGGTTATATGACTTATTTTGGTCTTGCAGACTTACTATTTTAGAAGTGCAATGATGATTTCATTTCATATTAAATACTTTTCTTTCAGTCACTTTTTTAATTAAAACATCAATATTCTTTCTAGAATTTACATTGACTAAAGATCCGCATTTTTCATATATTAAATTTGCAGTTTTAACCTCCATATCTTTAATATCTATCTGATTGTATAATTTATTCCTTTGAATCTCTTTGTTATTTTCTCCAACTGCAAATTTCCATGAACTATCTTCTGATAATCCAAATCCCATAGAATTGCAGAATTTATTAGCAAAATTTCTTGAGAATTTATTTTCCAATTCAGTGATTCTTTCTGAAAATTGATCTTTACTTATCGCATTTGTAGATAAAGTTATTGAATTAAAATTAATAATTAAAATTGCTATAAAAACAAATAGTTTGGTTATTAAATTAATCATTTATTATCCTTTTATTCATATTTACAATAGAGAATCTTATCTTAATAACACGAATAATGCCTATACGGGAAACTTTTATTTACATTCAACTAACTTAAAAATGAAGGATATTCAGCTATTAATACATAAGTTAAAGAAAGAGAGAGAAAAGAGCCTAAAAAGATCAAATACCTAATATAACCTATCTGCCTTTTTAACTTTATCATAGAAATAGTAACAACAAATGCGACAACAAGTCCTAGAACTACTATTAGCAACTCTGATTCTCTATTTAAGTGAAAATGAATATCGCTATTCAAATTATAGAATGCAATTGAATTAAAAGTAACATCTTCAATCCTATTCTGAATTAAAAAAATAAACCCGATAATTCCAGAAGCTAAAGCTGATAATATAAACATTACAGAGATAGGCTTTGTAAGTCTATTAATCGTCCTATTAAAACTTAATAACAAAGAAAGAATTAATATTGCATTGAGAAAAGGTATTAAAGGAATCAAGAATAGATTCTTTGAGACTAATTCCATGTTCAATTATTTGAATATCTTTATAATAATAATAAATTCAATTTATATAAGGGTTTTTATTAAGTATTTCTACGCAAAAAACTTGCCTTTTGAAAGAATAGTGATCAGAATTGATAAAGAATTCAATTATTCATATGATTACATTGCTTGAGGTAAGTATTGCAAGCTTACTATTTTTAACAATCATCTATCTTGAAGTAAAAATTCTTTACAAGAAAGCCTGATGGATTACTTCATTAGTAATTAAAAGACCTCATATCATACTCGAACTTTTTGGGAAGATGGTTTTTATACCAATATCTTAAAAAAGCAAGAATCATATAAATATTCCATTAATTAAATAATTAATATTTGTTTTCTAATTCTAAATGCATCTTAAATGAAGAGATAGCTGAAAGAGAAAGACGTCAGCGCTGCTATAGTACTTAAGTACTATCCTGGCTTAAAGTGTCATTAATACCAATTTTTTTACAGGTAACCCCTGGGGACTATGTTCTAATTGAAGAAAACCTCATAGATTTAATCCCAGCAGAAGAAAGAAGCAATTGGATTGGAAAGATAATAAAATGTATTGGTGGGGCAAGAGATCCAAAGGCATGGACACTCTTTCAAGTAATCGATATTGATAAAAGTGAAATAAGAATCATTCAGGCAGATCAAGTAAAACGTATTCTAAGGAATGATCGCCAAAGATCTAAATCCAAATAGAAATATAAAATATGAAATCATCCTAGTTCTAAACAAGCTAATCCGTAAATTTGATTCATTTGCACTGGAGGTTGCAATCCTTTATACATACGAAAAGTATTTGAAATAGATTCAAACCCAAGGCTTTCTAGCAAGAAAGGTGCATATGGATTCAACCCAGGGGTATCAAGAAAGATTTTGCCATTATGTTTATTTAAAAGATTTCTCAGCAACATTTCTGCGATAGGAGGGGTATCTGCTAGCAAAGGTCCTATACGCCAAGCCTCTCCATCCTTCAACAAACAAGGTCTAATACGACCAAACCCATGACACATTCCATTTGGATCAAGGACTGTGCTCACTTTACCCAGAGGATGTGAAAGCCAATCAGAGAGGAAGTGTGGTCTAGGACTAGCCTCTCTCTGGGCGTCGTAAATTTCTACAGCCTTTCCTGGGAGAGCTCTACCATCAACAACTTCAAGGTCATATAAAGGTTCATTATAAAAACCAGTGGGCAAGAGATCAAAATTATTATCTAGTTGCCATCTAGTAGTTTTTGAAGATAGATTAAAACCCCACTTGGAATAATCTTTAATTCGGCTGGGGGCAGCTTCTAATCCAATACATTCAACCCCATCTAAATAATTTAAAGCATGCTGCCACAATGCAACTCCATATCCATTTCCTCTATATTCCTTAAGAACAATAAATAGTCCGATAAAAGCATAAGATTTATTGTATTTAATTCCAGCTATTGATCCAATAGGTTTCTGACCAATACATCCCAGCCATATTCCTTGATTATCAGTATTACTATAAATCCCAATATCTCCTAAACCGGGAATAAAGCCTTCTGTTTTGGCCCAGTCAGTAATTGCTCCGGAATCTTGTTGCTCAAATGATCTTATTGAGAATTTCTGGTTTTCTAAAATCACTTTTTAAATCAATTAAGTCCTTTGATTTTCTAAATTAAGAAAAGTATCATGCCAGATATAAGACCAGCTAAATGACCTAAAGCACTTATCCCAGGGAGAAAAGACCAAACAATACCTAAAATTATTATAGTCAATAAGATTTCCTGAATTTGTTTGTTTCTCTTTAATTCAATTTTTAAGAACAAACAATAATCTTTTCCATATTTTGAACTTAAAAGAAGAAAACCTAAAACCCCGAAAATAACTCCGCTAAAGCCCAATGACATAGAAGATAGATTCTTCGCTAAAAAAACATCAAATATAAACATAAAAAAAGACTGTAATGGAATGATTAAGGCTGAAATAAAAACAAAGAATATCCTATTAGTTAGCTTTAGATTAATTAAACAATATCTAGCAACAACAATTCCAGACATATTCGCTAGTAAATGATTCAAATCATCATGAAAAAAATGTGCAGAAATAATTCTGTAAGGCTGGGTCAAGATACCACCAGACCAATATGCGAAATTGATTTTATTTAAAATTTCGAATATATCACTCGCAATAAATATAGTTAAACAGACAATAAAAACAAATATATACTGATAATCATTACTATTAATTCTTGAAATAAATCTCATAAATATTAATTCAACCCTAATTTACTTCTTTTCTTCTTTGAATACCAAATTAGTTTCCTCGTTCTTTTCTTCAATCTGAATGTTCTCATTGGCAATCTTATCTTTCTTAATAGACTGCCATTCAGTCCACATTTGATTATAGAGCCAAGCTTGAGACTGAGTTTTGCAAGGCTGATTAAGTATTCTTAATTGATGAGGTTTCAAGTCTCTCCATTTAGTATATTCTTCAATCCAAGAATTATTTTCATCGCTATTTTTACCCCATTGAACAATTCGTGGACTCCCTATACCAGCTAAAGAATCTTGATTACTATTTCCAAAGATACTCATTATTAGAACGCATATGTATTCTAATGATAACGAAAATTACAAGCAAGTCTAACCCTAACCTGACTTCTCTTGTTAAAACTTGCATAAAAAGATAAAAAGCTATTAAATAAAACTTAATAATTAACAAAGTAGATTGGGGATTTGTAGCCTAGCTTACAAAAATAGAATTATTTTGTTGCCTAATACAATATATATTTGCTTAATTTTTAACAAGAGTAAACTTTGGTTGATTCAATATCCTGAATAAATATTATATATAAGATATGGATTAAAAACTAATGCTAATCAACAATAAGATTTCCATTTCTTATCAAGAATTAATGAGATCAAAAGGAGTAGATCAGTCGGAAGGTATAATAAAACTAAAAATCAATAATTAAATTAGGACTTTTATGAACATTAAACGCACAAATTCATTTAGCTAAATCAAATGGTAATTAAGAAAATCCTATCAAATCTTTTTATAAAAAAGAGAGAGAATAATATATTAAAAGCATCATTTCTGATTGACAATATAGAGAATGAGTTAGCCTTTTGTTCCTGGATTTTATCCTCAGATAAAAAGGAAATTATTAATGATCGCAAGATATATTGTTTATCAATAAGAATATTTGACATTACAAATGAAAATAAGTTATTTGATAAAAGTTGTATAATGAAAGAATTTGAATTTAATAAAAAAATTGAAAAGTTTCCAATACCTTTACCAATAAAAACAGGTCAATACAAAATCGAGTTGGGATATAAAACAAAAGATAATCAATGGAATTTATTAATTTCTGAATCTCTAAATTTGGGAAATAGAAAAATGCTTAATATTTATCCTAATGACTCATGGTTCTTTAATAATAGTTCAAATCCTATAGATGAAATTTCTATGCATCAGAAAATGTTTAGGTTTTCAAGCCATAAAGAAGGTAATTCTTCTAATATAATTAAAAAAGTTAATTACTAATTAGATGTTCATTCAAATTAATCCTGAAAATTTATGATTTATCTTGAATATCAATATTTAGTAGTATAATTAATAACTCTTTAGAATATTCTATGAAGTCCAATTATTCATTATCTTCATTAGATCTTGAAAAAATGAAGGATAAAGTAAGAAATTCTATTACCTTACCTTTAGAATGGAGATTAGAACAAATCACCAAAATCGGTTTACTATTAAAGGAAAATGAAGACGAAATTATTAGTGTTCTAAATCTTGATCTAGGTAAATCTCAAGAAGAAGCCTTTTTTGAAATATTGCTAATAAGAGAAGAAATTAGGCTAATTAAAAGGGACTTAAAAAAATGGATAAAGCCTATATCTACAAGAATGCCTTTATATTTAAATCCTATAAAAGCTGAGTTAATATATGAACCTTTGGGATGTATCCTAATAATAGGTCCTTATAATTACCCTTTTTTATATACCTTAAAACCTTTAATCAATGTACTTTCAGCTGGTAACACTGCCGTAATAAAACCATCAGAAAATGTAAAAGAAAGTTCTAAATTATTAAATAAATTAATTCCAAATTATTTTTCACAAGAAATTATAACTGTAATAGAAGGAGATAAGAGTATCTCTGAAGAGCTAGTCAAGAAGAAATTCGATCATATTTTTTTTACAGGAAGCACTGACTCTGGCAAATTTATAAGCAAATTAGCCTCCGAAAATTTAACCTCTTTAACTTTGGAATTAGGTGGAAAAAATCCAGCAATTATATTAGATAATTCAAATTTAGAAGCAATAAGCAGAAGACTAGTCTGGGGAAAGTTTTTAAATTCTGGTCAATCTTGTATTTCACCAAATCACATTTTTGTAAAATCCAGCATAAAAGATGAATTAATAAAAAACATAAAACAAAATATATTTAGTTTTTATGGAAAGAATTTAATTGAGTCTGAATCATTATCTAATTTGACTCAAAATAATTTTCTAAAAATATCAAATCTTTTATCTCTAGCTAAAGATAAAAATCAAATTATTTTTGGTGGTGGTATTGATAAAAATTTAAAAAAGATTGAACCTACATTAATAGAATTGACAACAATATCTGATTCATTAATGGATGAAGAGATATTTGGTCCTCTTATGCCGATTATATGTTTTGAAGACTTAGATCTTCTAATAAATACTATTAATAAAGATGCAAAACCTTTAGCAATCTATTTATTTGGAGGTAATGAAGAAGATCATCAAAAAATTATAAATAAGACAAGCTCTGGATCATTGTGTATTAATGACACAGTTTTACCCGTAGCAATTCCTAATCTTCCTTTTGGAGGAATAGGGGAAAGCGGTATAGGGAGATTCCATGGGGAAGAGGGTTTTAAGACATTTTCTAACAAAAAGTCAGTTATTCGTAGCCCCTTATGGTTTGATTTAAGACTAAGATATCCGCCATATAAAAATACTATTAGTCTCCTTAGAAAATTACTAAATATTTTTTAGGACTTATAAAATCTCACTTAATATTGATTGGCGATTCTAGGAGTATCGCTATATGCTAAAAGTATCCTTAAGTTATTAATGAATTATTCTGTATTTGTATTCTGTCTTTTATTTTTATTTCCATCAGACTATGTAAACAGTGAAGAAATGCTCAATAATAAATCAAATATTGAGAATGGAATAAATTCTTCAGATCTAAATAAGAAAAAATTAGAAAATTCAAAATCTATTATTATTCATATTGTCGAAACAGGAGAAAGTATTAGTAGTATTGCTAATAAATACTCTGTAAAAGAGATAAAGATTATTAAACTAAATAATCTTACAAACCCTAATTATATATATATAGGTCAACGCCTAAAGATATCAAATTCAATCAAATCAAGTAATTACTTAGATTCTGATTTTCATGTTATTAAGCCTGGAGAAACTTTAACTAGTATTTCTAAGTTTTACAATAAGGACATTAAATATTTAATGACAATAAATGCAATAAAAGATCCTAATAAGATAAATATAGGATCAAAATTATTTTTATCTGAAAAAAATAATTCCAAGAATAATACAACAAATAAAGAAGAGATTCCAAAGTCAGATATTAGACAATTTGGTCCGCTAGGAATTGATTGGTTAAGTCTGACTGATTCAGGAAGCAGTAAAATAGCCAGTGCAAAGAATAAAGATGGTTACGAATTTAAAATTGCTATTAATTGTAAATTAAAGTCTTTAAACGAAAAAGATCCCTTAGGAGATTGGAAAGGATGGGTAAATCCAATATTTGATTTTGAGAAGCAAATTATTAAAGAAGTTTGCCTCCTAAAAAATTAAATTAAAATCTGTGACGTAAATAGATTAATTAAGGTACTTCAGGGTAATGTTAAAAAAATATATTGGAAAAATGAGCATTAAAAGAGGAGACCAAGTACGAGTTAAAAGACCTGAATCTTACTGGTACAATGAAATTGGTAAAGTGGCTTCAGTTGACACCAGTGGCATAAAATATAATGTCACAGTCAAATTCGCTAAATGCAATTATAGCGGTATTAGTGGTACTGAAACAGGAATGACAACAAATAATTTTGCTGAAACAGAATTAGAAGCTACTTAAATATTTGCCTGAACTTCCAGAAGTAGAGACTGTAAGAAAAGGATTAATTAAACTCCTAAAAGATTTTAAAATATCTAATGTAGAAATTCTTAGAGATTCTTCAGTTTCTAATACAGTAAAAAAAATTGACTTTGTCAGAGGATTATCGGGTTCTCGTATAACTAATTGGGACAGAAGAGGAAAGTATCTCATTGGCAGATTAACAAAAACAATAGAATCTAATGAGAAATTAAACCATAAAATCATCAGCAAAAGTAGTTTAGTAATTCACTTAAGAATGACCGGTTACTTTGAATTCTTAACTAAAAACAAACCCGCTTGCAAGCATACAAGGATTAGAATCTTTGATACTTTAGGAAGGGAGCTAAGATTTATAGATATAAGAAGTTTTGGGCAAATGTGGTGGCTCCCTGAGGGGGAGAAACCAGAAGAGAAAATAAATGGAATAAAAACACTTGGACCAGAACCATTCTCAGAAAGGTTTAATTCCAAATATCTTAAAGAAATTTTCAATAATAAAACTAGAGCAATTAAATCAACACTTTTAGATCAAAAAGTTATTGCTGGAATTGGAAATATTTATGCTGATGAAAGTCTTTTTCTAGCGGGGATTAATCCAAGTAGAGCAACAGGTAAATTAACAGACAATGAAATTATCTCACTCCAAAAAAGTATTGTAATAACTTTAAGAAAGAGTATAAAGAAAGGTGGTACTAGCTTTAGTGATTTTAGAGATCTGACAGGTATTAATGGTAATTATGGTGATCAAGCATGGGTATATAGAAGAGGCACAAAAAAGTGCCGAAAATGTGGAGATATCATCGAGAAAATAAAACTAGCAGGGAGAAGCACTCATTGGTGTCCTACTTGTCAACAATAAAAAAAGGGCTTGTAAAAGCCCTTTTAAAATTTTTACCTGGCATTGAGCTATTTTCTCAGGGGGCT
>CETG01026618.1_pt1 | contig 26139 bp, 27 predicted proteins | sample 361471 | NCBI WGS metagenome assembly CETG01 (sample SAMEA2622696, study PRJEB7988) | marine metagenome | isolation source: saline water (ENVO:00002010), including | reverse complement strand
CCATAGAGGAAAGAACCTGCAACAGGCTCACGAATTCCGTCAATATCAACAGGAGGAGCAGCAATAAAAGCAACTGTGAAACAAATAGCTGCAGCAGCTAGGCAAGGAATCATCAACACACCAAACCAACCGATATAAATACGATTGTCGGTAGAAGTGACCCATTCGCAGAACTGTGGCCAGCCTTTAAGCAGCGAAGAACGCTGCTGTCTAATGGTGGTCATGAGGACGAATTGAATATCCCTTATAAGGGATTAAATAAGAGCAGGTAACCCCGCCAGGAGGAGTTTAAGGGATAAAAGCCACTTTCGCGACAAGGTTGAAGCACAATTTATTAAGAAAAAACAAAGAGTCGTCCGCAGAGTCTTAACATTTTCTTCTGATTTGTTTTCACAAAAAAGAAGTTGGTCTTAATTAAGTGGATGCAGAATGGGTTCCGAAAAGAGGAAAAAGTTCCTCTTTCTCAAGCTAGGCATAGAAGGAATCAGCTAGAGAGTGAGGGAGCAACTGTATATTGGAGTGAAAGCTGTTAATTGCTCACTTAACTAATTTTTTTTTGAAAACGAACTTAATTAAGAAAAATAATTTTAAATTTAGAGAGTCATTATTGACTGTAATGTTGATTTTATTGGTATTAGGTTGTAGCCAAAAAGAAAAATTCCAAGAAAATGATACTCTGATTGATTATCAAGCTGATATTGAATACGAAATTAATCAATTAAAAATTAAAGTTTCTCAATTAGAAGAACTAATCCAATCTAAATATAGTGAAAATAAATTTAAACCTATAGTTAATAATCCAAATCAAATCAAATCGATAACAATTAGAATAGGCTCTGAAGATGATCGAATAAGAATTTATTGGAAAGATGGTTCAAAGACTGATCTTCCCTGTACAAAAGAACAAAAAATATGGGCCTGTGGTTAAATATTCAAAAAATCTTTTAATTCTTCTGACCATAATGAATCAAATTGCCAAATCTCTTTTTTTGTAAAAGCCATTGCAATATTTTTCTCTATATAAGCTGCTTCATTTATAAAAACAGGGACTATACTATCTTTTGATAAATTAGTTATAATTTGACCTTCCAGATTTTCAAACAAAGGTTCTCCGTACTTTATTGGGAACCAATCTTTATTTTGAATATTTTCATGAATAAAAAATGTTGTTCTCCCTTCTGAATCTCTAGGATAATCTATATTTTGTAAATGCCGGTGGACGATTAAATTCTCTGGAAAAATATTCTCCCTAGAGGGTATTTTTGCTATTTCTTCAAGACAAATTTCTATACTTAATTTAGTTTGATTAATAATTTTTTGATGAATTAATCCTTGAGGAACAGGTCCAATTTCAACTACTAAGCCACAAGGCCATGATTCAACCAAAAAACCATTTTGAATTTCATCTCCTTCATGCAAATAGATAGGCACTCCAATTCGATGTTGAATCAAAGCAGCTAATGCCAAATCTTTAGGTCTCCGTCCATAAACCACTAGTGAAGTTCCCATTGATGAGGTTGTGCTATGAAAATCAATTGCTATCTGACAAGGATTAATTCCTAATGGTCCATATATATTCAATAATTGCTTAGCTCTTATCACTTCATTCTGGTTGGATGAACTTGATTGAATCAATTCAGCTTTGAAACTTCTATTCAAATCTCGCTCTATATATCTTCTGCATAAAGCTAGAGCATCAGGATTACCAATAACACGAGCTAAACTAACCCCATTACTATTAATCAGTTCTTCCTGTTCAGACCACTTCTCAAACAACCAAGGTGCATTCAACTCATTACCATGAGTTCCTGCAACCAAAAGGACTTTAACTGCTGACATCAAAGCAAAAGAACTCTCCAAACTCGAAAATAGCTACTCAAAGAAGTTTTATGCCAATCCCTCCAATAGTTGTCACTACTGCCAAAAAAAGTTTTCATTGGCAATGGAATCAATTAATGAATGGATTGGCACCTTGCGATGCTCATGGAAATTACTTAAGACCAATTAGTCAAAAATTAAATGCAGTTGTACCAGAAGCTCAGAAAATATTAGATAGACCTAAAGATCTTTTGCCAAAACTAATTATTGGACGAAGCTGTCCATGGGCTCATAGAACTTGGCTTGTATTTCAACTGAAAAACTTGAATACGTGCCTTGATTTATTAATAGCAAAACCGAATCCAAATAAAGGTCTTTGGGAAATTGAGCCCGAATGGATGGGAAGTAAATATCTTATTGATCTTTATCGTTTATGCAATACCCCTCCATCGCATAGAGCAACAGTTCCAGCGCTAATAGACCCAATAGGAAATATAAACCAAACACCAAAACTTTTAGGCAATGAAAGTGCTCAACTTGTTGAGGCTTTAAATAAGTGGCCTAGTCATAATAAAAAACTAAATCTAAATCCAAAAGAGCTCAAACAAAAAATAAAGTATTTTCAAGACCTCCTTCAAGAATCAGTAAATAACGGAGTCTATAAATGTGGCTTTGCTAGAAACCAAAATGCATATAATGAAGCTTCAATGAAACTTTTTAATGCCCTAAGTATTTTAGAAAAAGATCTTGAAGATCGAAAAAGTCCTTGGTTGTGCGGAGAACAGTTAACCATTGCAGATATAAGGTTATTTCCTACTCTTATTAGATGGGAAACAATATATGCACCACTCTTTAATTGCAGCGCTGAAGCTATCTCTGACTTCCCAAATATTTGCAATTGGCGTAAAAGATTTTTTAATTTACCAAAAGTCAAAGAAACTTGTGATTCAAAAGCATGGAGAAATGATTACTTTGGAGCTTTGTTCCCATTAAGACCAAGTAATATAATCCCTAAGGGTCCTGATATATCAAAAATAATCAATTCAACTTCTCTTTAAATCATGAATACAGTAATCAATTCTAGTCAAAAAGAATTTCAGGGTATTTATGGAAAGTATGTAATTACCCCTCAAGATGAAAAAGAAGTTTCTTTATATAGATTCTCATTGTTATTATCCGCCATAGGCTTTTTTATAGGATTAACTCAATGGATATTACTTGGATCGTCGTTAGCTTGGGTATGGCTAATAGTTATGGCAATAGGTTTAGGTGGATCTCTGAAATGGATTCATATATATATAAGTATTCTTCATAAATCACTTCAAATTCTTTGGATTATTGGATTGATTGGAATAATTGTATTAATGATCTATTTTGGTCCTCAAAACTTTTTGCACATATTATCCATCAAAAAAATATACACCCTTGCAATAGGACCTTTTTTCGCAGCTTTAACTGGAATAGGTTTTAAGGAGTTCTTCTGTTTCCGTAGATCAGAAGCAATCGGAGTAACTATAATGGTTCCTATTGCTTTATCAGGTCATATTACTAACGTAATTAGTTCTAACATTGTGATTTTGTTATTGTTTATTAGTTCGATTTTTCTATTAATACTTGCTATTCGAAAGTTTGGTATGGCGGCCTCTGATGATATAGGTGATAAAAGTGTCTTCGATTATTTAGAAATTAAAAATTCCATTATTTCTTAGTAAATTCATTAGTCCATATAAATGAGCTTTAAAGTTAATTATCTTTAAAACTTGAAAATCCTTGGCTTAACTTGTGACGACAGATACATTCTCCTCAAAAGTGTTGTAAACCAAACCAAACTAGCTTTACAGATATCGCACAAATCAACAATCTAATTATGATATGCAACAAGATCAAGATATGGCGAAAGCCACAACTCCATGAAATCTATCGAGGAACACATCCTTAAGGATCAATCTGAGATCCAATCTGCACAAGCAGAAGGAAACGCTGCCAAGGTTCGTCATCTTACTGAAGAGCTCTCTTCTCTCGAAGAATACAAAGAGCACCATAAAGATGAAATTGAAGCAGGAGATCATCATGACCCAAATGCTTTGGAATTATTTTGCGACGCAAATCCAGATGAACCAGAATGCCTAGTCTATGACGATTGATTGACTACAAAATTAAGATAAAAAACGGGCTTGAGCCCGTTTTTTATCTTAATATTCCATATTGAAATCAGAAGGGCTACTGGTTAAAGAACAAACAATCGCTTCTTCATTCTTCATCTTTCTAACTTCAGCAATTGGACGACCCATTCTTCTTAAGACTTGGATCTCCTGATCAGTTTGACAACGAGCTATCACCTGACCATGTCCATCAAAGCAACTATAGAAATTCATAATAAAAATCTTTTCATAACCTTCTTACCAACCCTGAAACATTTAACAAGTAATATTGAAAAACTATACACATAAATCTACTGAAAATAGTCAATTAAGATTCCAAGCTCTCCCAGACTTCATTCAACAATTCATCTATGCCACTATTAATTGCCGCAGAAATTAATAGTGGCGTATTTTTAGTTTTTAGAAAAATTTGCTCTAATAGCTTATCTATAGAAGATTGATCAAGAAGTTCTTTTTTGCTTACAACTAATATTCTTTGTCTCTCTATAAGTCCATTTCCATAATCAAAAAGTTCCTTTTCAATGATTCGAATATCTTCTATAGGAGAAGGTGAAGATGCATCAACTAAATGAATAAGTAATTTTGTTCTTTCAATATGTCGAAGAAACTCATGTCCTAAGCCAGCGCCCTTCGCTGCCCCAGCAATTAAGCCTGGAATATCTGCAAATAATGTTCCATCTCCTGAGGGTTTTCTCACAACACCAAGATTAGGAATCAATGTCGTAAATGGATAATCAGCTACTTTTGGTCGTGCAGCAGAAATTGAAGAAATTAGCGTGCTCTTGCCAGCATTAGGCAGACCAATAATTCCAACTTCTGCTAATAATTTCAGTTCTAATTGCAATAACCATTCTTCTCCTTCTTTCCCTTCGGTAAACTTTTCGGGTGCTCTATTTTTATTACTTAAATATCTTGCATTACCTGCACCACCTCTTCCCCCAAAAGCAATTATAAGGAATTCTCCATTCTTGATAAGATCTCCGAAAATCACCCCTGTTGGCTCATGCTTTACTTGTGTCCCAGGAGGTACTTTTAAAAGTAAATTTTTACCTGCTGCTCCAGCACATTTATTAGGGCCCCCACGCTTGCCATCTTGAGCTACAAAATTCTGCTTAAATTTAAAATCTAATAATGTTTGCAAATTAGAATCCACTTGAAAAATAATATTTCCACCATGACCACCATCGCCACCTGAAGGGCCTCCTGCTGGAACATATTTCTCTCTTCTAAAGGCGACAATTCCATCACCACCCCTACCAGCCTTTACTGTAATTTTCGCCTGATCTATAAAATGCACTGCATCTAAATAATTAGGAAGTGATTACCATAAATAGCTTACCAATAAAAAATCAGTTCATTAGAAGCGTAATTATTCTATCCAAATCACACTACAACCTGGGCCTCCATCTTTCGAATCTGCATCAACAACTTTAGTCACATACTGAATAGTCTTTAACCAATCTCGTAATCCTCTTTTTAGCTTGCCTGTCCCAATGCCATGCACGACCCAAACGGGACCAACTGCAAGACGTAATTTTTCCTCAACTACCACTTCAGCTTCGTGAACTCTAAGTCCTCTAACGTCTACCGTATTTCTTTTAGTTCGTATATTCGCTCCAACAGTTAAAGGCCTATTAACAGTCAAACTAACTACAGACTCTGGAATTATCGGTTTCAATCCATCAAGACTCTCAATTGCAGAAATCTCTACAGAACTCCGAAAAATTCCACAAAGCACTTCAAAGTGTAACCCGTCCTCAGAAATATCAACAACCTTTCCAGCTTTCCCTATAGAAATTAATCTAACCTGATCCCCAATTTTAGGGTTCCATACTCTTCTATTTTTTTGCTTCATAGTTGGGCGATGTGAATTTTCTATTTGACGCAATCTTTGACCAGTTGTTCGTGCAATTTCTCCATTAGCGCCTTCATCTCGTAAGCGACGAATTAATGTCCTAACTTCCTTCTGACCCTCACGAATAGAAATTTCTAATTTCTGACGAGCTTGTTCTTGAAAAGCTTCAGATTTCTTTTTTTGTTTTTCCCATCTATCTAATAACTCTTCATGCAATAATTCAGTTCGCGCCAAAAGAGAAGCTGCATCCTCAGCAGCTTCCTGATGTCTTTGTCTTTCAGTTTCCAAACCTTTAATAATTTCATTTATGCCCTCTACATTTTTTTCTTTTATGAGATTTTGAGCTTTTTCAATAACCACTGAATCCAAACCAAGTCTTTTTGCGATAGCAATAGCATTACTTCTACCGGGTATTCCCCATTGCAAATGATAGGTAGGTTTTATCGTCTCACTATCAAATGCAACCGAAGCATTCTCGAAACGAGAGTCATGATATTTCAATGCTTTTAATTCACCAAAATGTGTAGTCGCAACTGTGAGTCTTGCTCTATCCGCCAAAACCTTTAATAAAGCAATAGCAATAGAGGTTCCTTCAGTAGGATCAGTTCCTGCACCCACTTCATCGAGTAGCACCATTGATGGTCCAGAGTATTTAACAAGTGCCTCCATAATTCGACCAATTCTGACAATGTGACCACTAAAAGTAGAAAGGCTTTGTTGCAGAGATTGTTCATCACCAATATCTGCAAGAACTTGATTGAACCAGGGTAAAGAGGGAGTACCTGTACATGGCAATAAAAATCCACATCTTGTCATAAGAGCCGCCAATCCAATACTTTTCAATGCAACTGTCTTTCCTCCGGTGTTAGGTCCAGTAATAGCGACTACTCGTAGTCCAGGGTTAATTTCAAAACTTATTGGAACAACTGATTCACCTTGCTCATATTTTTCTTTCCATATCAATAAAGGGTGGCGAAATCGTTGGATAAAAAAAGGGGATTCATTTTGCTCTTGAATATCAGGGGTAACGCCATTCATCCACTTTCCATAACGAGCTCTTGTTAAAGCCAAATCCAAAGTAAGCATCACATAAACTAAATGATCCAACTCTTGAAAATTTTCTCCAACTGCGTTACTCCATAAAGCTAATAGCCTCTGCTCTTCTTCAAATATCGTTGCTTCTACTTGCGTAATTTGATTGCCTAGTCCAATCACAACCTTTGGCTCAAGGAAAATTGTATTCCCGGAAGATGAAGTGTCATGAACAGTTCCCGCAATTTGATCATTAGTACCTACTTTCAAAGCTATAACTGGTCGTCCATATCTTTCTGCAACAACCGTATCTTGAAGGATTGAGCTATATTTTCTTAAAAGATTTCGTAAGATTTCTCTGCGTTCTGAACGTAATTTATAAAGTTGATATCGAACTTTATATAACTTTTCACTAGCTCGATCAGCTACTCGCCCACCTTCTTCCAATCCATATTCAATTAATCTTTCTAGATCAGGTAAAGTTTTTAGATTCTCTAATAAGGATGAGGTAATAGGTCTGCTATCTGGATCATCAATCTGACGTCGCAAAGTCCTCGCACTTCTTAGTGTTTGAGAAACTTTCAATAATTCTTCTCCAGAAACAATTCCACCCTTTAAACATCTTTCAAGGATACTTTTTAAGTCATGAATTCCTTGGAAGCTGAGACCACCTTCAATTAATTCATCTAAATCTCCAATTTCGAGTGTTTCCTTTAAATGACGACGACTACTAACAATATCAACAGGGAGTACTAGATTTTTGCAATGATATTTTCCTTGTAGAGTGCTTGCGAAAGTAGACAAGTGCTCACACAATGTATCCCATTCCAATAATTCCAAAGCTTCTTGAAAAGCCACACCATATGAATTATTCATCCTTTAATTGATTGGTCGGTATGCCCTCAGGAGGTTGATAAAGCATTTCAAGCCAATTACCTTCTGGATCCCTGAAATAGAATGAAGATGTTCCATCTCGATGATCATGCAAAGCGCCAACTGACACACCTGACTCCTTAAGTTGACAATGCATTAACTTAACCTCATCTTTATTCGTAAAATGAAACGCAAAATGAGGGCCGGCAGCTTTATAACCAGGTCCTAATAACGCAAGGCCATCCTTATTAGACCCAACTTCTAAATAACACCAATCAGGAGCGTCCCAAATCAGTTTCATTCCTAAATTAATATAAAAAGATTTCGCACGATCGACATCATTAACCCGTATAGCTATATGCCCAAGCCTTTCAACATGAATCAATTTTTTTTCGTCCTTATTTTGATCCATTCTTACAAACAAAACAAATTGATAAAGATAGAGTTACTAAAGATTTTAAACCAATTCTTAGGATTCTTTGAGCCATTGAGCCGCATCGCAAGCATGATAAGTCAATATCAAATCTGCACCAGCACGCTTAAAGCTCAATAAAGTTTCAAGAACTACGGATTTTTCATTTATCCATCCTTTCTCTGCAGCAGCTTTGATCATTGAATATTCACCACTTACATTATATGCAGCGATAGGTAATTCAGATTCCTGTCTCAACCGACAAATGATATCTAAATATGCCAAACCAGGTTTAACCATCAAAATATCAGCACCTTCTTGTTCATCAAGCTGGGCTTCGGTGATAGCTTCTCTCGCATTGGCTGGATCCATTTGATAAGTATTTTTATCTTTCGGAATTGGTTTTAGACTTGTAGACCTTGGAGCAGAATCAAGAGCTTCTCGAAATGGACCATAATAAGCAGAAGAATATTTAGCTGTATAACTGATTATTCCTACATGCTCAAATCCCTCATCATCCAAAGCTTCTCTTATAGCTCCTACACGACCATCCATCATGTCACTCGGTCCAATCAAGTCAGCCCCAGCTTGAGCTTGCACCACTGCCTGTCTACACAACAATTCAACGGTCTCATCATTTAACACTATCCCTTCAGAGTTAACAATTCCATCATGGCCATCAATTGAGTAAGGATCTAAAGCGACATCAGTCATTATTGTCATCTGAGGTAATTCCCTTTTTAAAAGTTCAATCGTCTTTGGAATTAATCCTTTTTCGTTAAAACACTCAGCTCCATCTTCCGTTTTCAAAGATTCATCTACTTTTGGAAAAAGAACTATGGAGCGAACTCCTAAATTCCAAGCTCTTTCAACTTCTTGAATTACAGAATCCAACGTCCATCTATTAGCACCAGGCATTGCATGAATTGGCTGAATACCATTCCCTTCATGAATGAACAACGGATAAATAAAATCAGAAGAACTCAGAATGTTCTCCCTCACCATACTTCTCAAAGCAGATGAGCGGCGTAATCGACGAGGGCGATAAGTTAGATCCATAAGGACCAAGGGACAAGATGATAATGATCGTAAATGGAGGTTATAACTATTACTAGTCCATCGGCTCTTTTCGAAGTTCAAAATTACATATATTTCGTAATTTCCTTATAAACTGATCTTATTCTGGTCATTCTGACTTTTTAGACATTTTATAAGTAATTATCAAAGGTTCAATTTCATATTTTCATGTTTGATTCAAGTATTTTCAACCTTATCAATACTAATTAGTGAGTTGTCTGAAGAGTCTTTTCAAACACTTAACTTAAATTACTGGGATATAACAGGGCATTGCAATAATGAGCAAAACCATTGAAACCCATAATTTATCCCTATTAGAGCTTTTAGCTTGGATGGTTTCTTCGGCCGACTTCAATGATTTGCAATATTAATTGCAGAAAACCCTAACTAATTAGCCCTCAAAGAGATAGGCTTATATTTATTTCTTTGAAGAGGAGGGGGTGCGTGACATTTATTCACGGCTTTCATTTAAAAAACATTAGAGGCGACGTACTAGGAGGATTAACTGCTGCAGTTGTTGCATTACCTTTAGCGCTAGCTTTCGGTAATGCTGCATTAGGACCCGGAGGCGCTATTTATGGCCTTTACGGAGCTGTGGTTGTTGGATTTTTAGCAGCCTTATTCGGGGGGACTCCAGCTCAAGTAAGTGGTCCTACAGGGCCTATGAGTGTAACTGTTGCCGGAGTTGTCGCTAGTCTTGCTGCCGTAGGGATTCCTCGAGATCTTTCTGCTGAACAAATTTTGCCATTAGTTATGGCAGCAGTTGTAATTGGAGGATTATTTCAAATCCTCTTTGGAATTTTAAAACTAGGTAAATACATAACTCTTGTTCCTTACTCAGTAGTTTCAGGCTTCATGTCTGGAATTGGCGTAATTATTATTGCTCTTCAAATTGGACCACTACTTGGAATTAGTACAAGAGGAGGAGTTATTGAATCACTGTCAACAGTTTTTTCTAATTTTCAGCCGAATGGAGCCGCTATAGGAGTAGCGGTGATGACCCTTGGAATAGTTTTTCTTACACCAAGACGAATTAGTCAATGGGTGCCATCTCCCCTTTTAGCTTTATTAATAGTTACTCCAATCTCTATTCTCCTTTTTGGAAATACTGAAATAGATCGAATAGGTGAAATTCCAGAAGGACTTCCATCGCTAAGTATTCCTAGCTTCAATCAATATTTTCCAATCATTCTTAAAGCAGGTTTAGTTCTAGCAGTTTTAGGTGCAATAGACTCATTACTTACTTCTCTTGTCGCAGATAATATTTCACAAACAAGGCATAACTCAGATAGAGAACTAATTGGTCAGGGCATAGGTAATTCAATTGCAGGTCTTTTCTCAGGATTGCCTGGAGCTGGGGCAACTATGAGAACAGTTATAAACGTTAAGTCTGGTGGCTCCACTCCTTTATCAGGGATGGTTCATTCCATAGTTCTCCTAATAGTTTTAGTAGGCGCAGGCCCTCTTGCCGAAAAAATTCCAACAGCACTCCTTGCAGGAATTCTCATCAAAGTTGGTCTAGATATTATTGATTGGGGCTTCCTTCTAAGAGCACATAAGCTATCCATTAAAACAGCCTCAGTAATGTATGGCGTATTGTTGATGACTGTTTTTTGGGATCTTATATGGGCAGTCTTAGTAGGAGTATTTATCGCCAATATGCTCACTATTGATTCAATTACACAAACCCAACTAGAAGGAATGGATGCTGATAATCCTTTAGAGGATTCATCAAATAAAAGTGAGATAGGAATAGTTCCATTAAATAATGAAGAACAAGCTCTTTTAGATCGTTGTTCTGGCGAAGTAATGCTATTTAGACTGCGGGGTCCACTAAGTTTTGGCGCAGCTAAAGGGATTACAGAACGAATGATGTTTATCAGGAATTATAAAGTCCTGATTTTAGATATCACCGATGTCCCGCGATTAGGAGTAACTGCAACACTCGCAATAGAAGATATGGTCCAAGAGGCTAAATTAAACAATAGAAAAGCTTATGTAGCAGGGGCAAGCGGAAAAGTAAAAGAACGGCTTTCTAAATTTGGGGTAGCAGTAATTGGTTCTAGGAAAGATGCTTTAGAATCTGCACTCAATGACTTGAATTGAATAATTTAAGTCTGAAAAAGATCAACCAGAGGAAAACTTAATCAAACAAATTCATTAATTCTATGGAAGCTAATTTAATACTCCAAAATGTTTTATCTCCACCAATTCTCTTCTTTTTCTTAGGAACAATTGCTGTTGCTTTACGATCTGATTTAGAGATTCCTGCTCCATTACCAAAATTATTTTCTTTATATTTACTTCTTGCAATAGGTTTCAAAGGAGGTATAGAACTTCAAGCTAAAGGCTTTGGGGGTCAAGTTATCCCGACACTTGTCGCAGCGATAATAATGTCTCTTTTAATTCCTTTAATTTGTTTTTTAATTCTTCGTTTAAGATTTGATGTTTTTAACTCGGCCGCAATTGCTGCTGCCTATGGATCTATTAGTGCAGTCACATTTATAACAGCTGAAAGCTTCTTAGAAAGCTTGAAAATTAATTTTGATGGTTTCATGGTTGCTGCTCTAGCTCTAATGGAATCTCCAGCAATTATTGTTGGTCTTCTATTAGTCAAATATGCAGCTCCACTAAAAAGACCTAATGCCAAACCAATGAGAATTAGAGCAATTTTGCATGAATCAATGCTTAATGGCTCTGTTTATTTGCTTTTAGGAAGTCTTTTAATTGGTTTCCTTACTGCCGCTACACCAGCGGCAGATAAAATGGAACCCTTTACTGGAAAATTGTTCTATGGAGCTGAATGCTTCTTCCTTCTAGACATGGGAATTGTTGCAGCACAAAGATTACCAAGACTGAAAAAAGCAGGCTCCTTTTTAATTATTTTTGCTGTCTTAATGCCAGTATTTAATGCAATTATTGGTGTATTTATTGCAAAAGGACTATCTTTAAGTCAAGGGAATGCTCTCTTATTTGTAGTTCTTTGTGCAAGTGCTTCCTATCTCGCAGTCCCTGCAGCAATGCGAATGACTGTACCGGAAGCAAAATCAAGTTATTACATTTCGACAACGCTTGGACTTACTTTTCCTTTTAACATTGTTATCGGTATTCCTATGTATATGAGTTTGGTTAATAAGCTCATTCCTTCAGCTATTTAAATAAATGAAAAGACTTGACTTAATTTTTAGCGAAAGAGAATTAGATGAAGTTCTCACTGCTCTTGAAAAAGCAAATGCCCCAGGTTATACCGTAATGAAACATGCGACTGGTCGAGGACCAGAAAGAGTGGTTACGGAAGACATGGAGTTCACTGGTCTAGGAGCAAATGCTCATGTAATTGTTTTTTGTGAACAAGACGTAATTAACCAAATCCAAGAAAATATCAGATCAATTCTTAATTATTATGGAGGAGTAGCTTATGTTTCTGAAGCAACTCCACTTTAATAATAAAAAATATTTTATGAATGAACCCAATCAACCCTAATAGATTTGCGACTATTAATAAATCTATCTATAGCCATAGCAGCAATACATCCATCAGATGCTGCAACAACAGCTTGCTTGAAGGGAGTATTTCTAATATCACCAATAGCCCAAACACCATCTGAAGTTGTCGCCATGAAATCATCCACTACAACTCCTCCATCTTCATTTAAAGCAACTTGATCGCCAAGGAAATCAGTAATTGGTTTAGATCCACTCATATATACAAATACACCATCAAGTTTTACTAATTGTTGATCTTCAGATGATCGATTTTTAACTTTAATTTGAGTCACACCTGATTCATTACCTTCAATTATCATTAATCTTGTCTTGCTCCAATGCATAACATTATCAAGAGCAATCAGTTGCTGAGCGTGGACGTCATCATCTTTAGGGTCATTTGAAGTAATCCAATGAACCTTGGAAGCAAATTTAGTTAACACTTGTGCTTCTTCTATGGCCTCCTTATTGATTCCTACAACAGCCACCTCCTTACCTCTATAAAATGCACCATCGCAGGTTGCACAATAACTAACTCCTCTACCAAGGTAATCAGCTTCACCTTTAAATGAGGCAGGTCTACCCATAGCTCCACTAGCCAAAACAAGAGCACGGCCTTTAAAGGTTCCTTCTGGGGTGTAAACAGTTTTCCAATCTCCATTAACATCAACTCCAAAAACCTGAGCTCTCCTATAATCAGTTCCATATTGAATTGCTTGATTTCTCATTAAATCAAGCAAAGCCTCTCCACTCATTTCAGTTGAAACTCCTGGATAATTAGCTATTTGATGGGTAATGGCAAGAGCCCCAACAGCGGGATTCTTATCAAGAATAACTGTTTTCAAATCTGCTCTAGAGGTATAAAGCGCACAGGTACAACCAGCAGGCCCACCTCCAATAATTACAACATCAGTTTCTATTGTTTCCAAGGTTTTGATTTCTCCTATGAGAATTTCTTTTTAGAAGAGATGAGGGTCAAAATTTGTGGACCAATAGGTCTAGAACATTTTGCCCATCACTTATAAAGATCTTTCAATGACTCTAGTGAAATAATTGCCTTATATGGAGTAAATAGCCAGCTTCTAAATAGAATTCATAGAATAAGAACAAAAAATTGCAGAATCCACGAAAATTTGCCCTTAATTTGTTTTCAATAAACTGCTGATGAAAAAAAAAGGGCATTTCCTACGTTTCAGAGAATTCTGGGTTCAGCCTTTCTTAATCGGATCACTTATTGGAAGTGGATATGGCATTACACAAAAACTATTGATCGGAAATTCGAATCCTAATAAAAATATAATTTCATCAGACACTAACCAATTATTAGAAAACAAAAAATCGAGCTTCCCCTCAGAATATCTAAACCTTAAGAAAAAAATTGGAAAAGATTTAATTAAGACAACTTCTTCTAAAAAAGAATCTGAGTTAAATCTCATAATTTCTTTTCCTCAAGTAGAGAAGTCAAAACTTTTCAAAAACCACATTCATAAGAAAGATAAAAGTCTAATTAAAAAACCATATAAGGAAACAAGAAAAAAAATGAATCTGCAACCTTCTCAAACTAAAGAAAATATTGATCACGAAAATACATTAAGCAGAGATAGCTTCTTTCAAAGAAATCATATTGAAGAGCTTTTCAAAACACTCCCGAATGAATAATCGATCCCAATTTCACTTAAAATCTAGTATTGTACTTTTTTATAAAAAAAGGGGTCATGAACAATTCTGACACCTTGCTAAAAGCAACTATCAATCGACTAATCGCAAGACTTGGGGAAAAAATAATTGATAGCGCTGAGGAATTTGCATCTAAAGCAAAAGATGCCCCAGAAAATCTAAAAAAAGAGTGGGAGATCCTCAAAGAAGAAATTTATGAAGAAGCTGAGAGAATCAAAAATCAATCTGAAAGAAAAAATGCAGATAATTCTAATTATGATAATTCAACCACCACCAATTCTACAGTTAGAAAAATTGATCTTATTCGCTCACAAGTAGCTGATCTCAACAAAAAAATTACCACTAATAAATAAATTCTTAGTCATAATTCCTATTCATGGAAAAAATTTTTCGATCTATAAAAATTTGGCAAGTAGTAATAAGGCTTTTATTTTTTCTTTGGTGGGATTCTCGATCTTGGACATATTTAGGCGGATACAAAAAAGCAAAAAAAGAGTATAGACAACGTCTTAGAGCGAGATGGCTAACTAATCAACTCTTACATCTTGGATCTGCTTTCGTAAAACTAGGTCAATTACTCTCTGCTAGGCCTGATGTATTACCAGTTGGATGGATTGAAGAATTAGCTTCTCTTCAAGACAAAGTACCTCCATTTGATTTTGAGATCGTCGAACAAATACTTAAGAAGCAACTCCTAGCAAATTTCCAAGAAATAAAAGAACTTGAGCGCAATCAGCTAGGTGCTGCTTCTATTGCTCAAGTTCACAGAGCTACCTTAAAAAATGGCAAGGTAGTGGTTTTTAAAGTTCAACGTCCTGGACTACAAAAATTATTTAGACTGGATCTGGAAGTAATGCAGCAAGTTGCTGCTTTAATTCAAAAGAACAAAGCTTGGAGTTATGGTCGAGATTGGGTGGGCATCGCAAAAGAATGTCGAAGAGTATTAATCAGAGAGTTAGATTTTCGAATAGAAGCTCAATATGCAGCACGTTTTAGGCAACAGTTCTTAAATAATCCAAAAATAAATGTGCCTCAAGTAATTTGGGGGTTAAGCACGCAAACAGTTTTGTGCCTCGAATATATACCTGGAATAAAAATAAATGATCAATTTTTAATTAGAGAAAAAGGTATTAACCCTACCTCAATTATTGATATAGGAGCTCAAAGCTATCTACAACAACTAGTTGAATTTGGTTTTTTTCATGCAGACCCCCACCCAGGAAATCTTGCCATAGGCGTTGATGGTTCATTGATATATTACGACTTTGGCATGATGGGATTAATTTCCGATCAACTGCGAAATAGAATCGGCTCAATTGTGAGAGCAGCTGCTTTAAAAGATGCAAATGGAGTAGTCAAAGAACTCCAAATAGCAGGAATTATTGAAACTGATATTGATACAGGTCCTGTCAGAAGATTCATAAGATTAATGCTTAAAGAAGTTCTTACTCCTCCTTTCAATGCAAATATTTTCGAAAAACTATCAGGCGATCTTTATGACCTAGTCTATGACAAGCCTTTTAAGCTTCCTGTAGAATTAATTTTTGTATTTCGTGCAATATCAACTTTTGAAGGTGTTGGGCGAAGTCTTGATCCAAGCTTTAATTTGATCTCTATAGCCAAGCCATACTTAATCCCACTAATGACATCAAGCAACTCCAATCCAAATGATTTAATTAATGAAATAGGACGTCAAGTAGGTGAGATAGGAAGCCGAGCAGTTGGAATTCCAAGAAGATTGGATGAAAGTTTAGAAAGGCTTGAGCAAGGAGACCTTCAACTACAAATAAGAATGGGAGAATCTGATAGGCAATTACGTCGAATGATTAGTGCTCAGCTATCTCTAAGTCAATCAATTTTATTAGGATGTCTTAGTATTACAGCTGCTTTATTAGGCTCAAGTAATAAACCTTTATTATCATTATTGCCATTATTATTTGCTTTTCCAGTTTTTGCTAACTGGGCAAAATTACAGCTAAAAATGAAACGAGATAGTCGAATAGATCGCATATCTCAAAAAGGGAATAGTTAGTTAATAGATCTTATTTCCCTTTAGGACCAAGACCAATAGCGCCAGCATAAACTGCCTGTTCACCCAGTTCATCTTCAATTCGAAGAAGTTGATTGTATTTTGCCACCCTTTCACTACGACTTAAAGAACCTGTTTTAATTTGTCCTGCCCTAGTTGCGACAGCAAGGTCTGCAATTGTTGTATCTTCAGTTTCTCCACTACGATGACTTATAACACTTGTATAGCCTGATCTTTTTGCTAAATCTATAGCTTCTAGGGTTTCTGTTAATGATCCAATTTGATTTACCTTGATTAAAATAGAGTTTGCAGCTTGATTATCAATTCCTCTTTGAAGACGATTTGTATTAGTAACAAATAAGTCGTCTCCAACTAATTGAATCTTACTTCCTAATTGACTTGTTAAAGATTGCCATCCTTCCCAATCATCTTCTGCAAGTCCATCTTCTATAGAAATAATTGGATAATTTGAAACCAAATTAGATAATTGATCTATCATTTCTTCGCTGGAATATTGAGCACCTCCAAAGTTATACATATTTTCTTTAAAAAATTCTGTACTGGCTACATCTAAGGCCAAAGAGACTTGATCCCCTGCCTTAAATCCAGCTTTCTCAATAGATTGTAAAAGCAAATCTCCTGCAGCTTGATTACTAACAAGATCTGGAGCAAAGCCACCTTCATCTCCTACAGAAGTAGATAAACCTTGATCACTCAAAAGGCCTTTCAACGTATGAAAGACTTCTGCTCCCATTTGCAAAGCTTCTCTAAAACTATTGGCGCCATGAGGTACAAGCATAAACTCCTGGAAATCAAGATTATTGGCGGCATGAGCTCCTCCATTAATTACATTCATTAATGGAACTGGTAACAAAGAAGAAAGAGGACCGCCAAGATAACGATAAAGAGGTATCCCTAATGCATTGGCAGCAGCTCTGGCATTAGCAATACTTACCGCAAGAATTGCATTCGCTCCAAGATTGGATTTACTTTCAGTACCATCTATTTCAAGCATTACTGCATCAACCTTTATCTGATCTATTGCAGGCAATCCACATAGGGCTGGTGCAATTCTTTCTTCTATATGATTTACAGCTTTTAGGACTCCTTTACCCATATACCTATCTTCACCATCTCTTAATTCATGAGCTTCATAAGCACCTGTGCTGGCTCCACTTGGAACTATTGACCTCCCAATACCCCCTCCATCAAGAACAACTTCAGCTTCTACAGTTGGGTTCCCCCTCGAATCAAGAACTTCTCTAGCTAAAATGGTATCTATGACTAGATCAAGGGAATCGTTCACTTTCTTCAATCAACTTTTCAAGATCCTATGTTTCTATGGCTACATTGTCTCTGAGTTGTTTGATACTCCTAGTATTTCAAAATCACTATTTTGCTTATTCAAGAAGGAGAATAAATGAAATCCGAGACTAATAAAATTTACAGAACATGAACCGCAGCCTCACTCAAGAACCTGATCGATTTAGTCATGAGGCATGGAATCTGCTTCTTTCTGGAGAAGAAGCGGCAAAAAGATGGCGCCATGGAAATCTAGATGTTGAACACCTAGTTCAAGTCCTTTTTACAGATCAAGTCTATAAAAAATTTATAAATGTATTACCAATTAACAGGTCTCATTTGTTAGAAAATCTGGAAGAATTTCTTGCGGACATCCCTACCTCAAAAAACCATACGCTTTATATAGGAGATGACCTAGAAGAATTACTTGAAGATGCTGAAAAATTAAGAAGCAATTGGGGATCTAATGAAATTGATATTTCTCATCTAATCAATGCAATCAGTAGAGATCCTAGAATTGGTTCTATCTTATTTGATGAAGCTGGTTTACCAAGCGAAAAATTAGAATATGAATTACGAAACCTACCAACTCCTTCTTCATTTAATAATCCCCAAATAAATAACAACACTTCTAACTCAATTCAAGAGAAAAATAATAATCCCCAAATAAATAACAACACTTCTAACTCAATAAAAAAGAAAAGTAATCAAACACAAATACCAATAATCGAAACAATTAGCAAAAAGAAAGAAAAAGAATTAGAGAATATTAATATTACAAATATTGAATTCGAAAAGCAACAAAATGCAATTGATACATATGCTAAAGATCTAACTAAAGAAGCAAGGTCGGGGAAATTAGATCCAGTAATTGGACGCAATGAAGAGATAAAACGAGTTATCAAAGTCTTAGCAAGAAGAGGTAAAAATAATCCTGTCTTAATTGGTGCGCCCGGGGTTGGCAAAACTGCTATAGCCCAATTATTAGCTCAACAAATAATTAATGGCGATGTACCATCATCTCTTCAAGGAATAAGGCTAATTTCATTAGATATAGGTGCTCTGATTTCTGGAACAAAATTTCGAGGTCAATTTGAAGAAAGACTTCGATCTATTCTCACAGAAATCAATAACTCAGATACTGGAATAATTCTATTTATCGATGAATTACATAACGTTTTAAATAGTGATCGTTCAATGAGCGATGTAGCAAGCTTAATGAAACCTGTTTTAGCTAGTGGCGAGCTTCGTTGTATTGGAGCTACAACTCCAGAAAATTATAGGAAAACAATTGACAAAGATCAGGCCTTAAATAGACAGTTTCAGCAAATTCTTATCAAAGAACCCAATCTAGATTTAAGTCTAGATATACTTAGAGGGATCAAAGAACGATATGAAAGTCATCATGGTATCAAAATTAGTGATGAAGCTCTCATTACAGCAAATCGTTTAGCCGATCGCTATATAAGTGATCGTTGTTTACCAGACAAAGCAATAGATCTTGTGGATGAAGCCGCCGCTCAATTAAAAATAGAAACCACTTCGAAACCTCAAGTAATTGAAGATTTAGAATCTGAAGTTAGTCAATTAGAAATCTTTTTGAAAGAAGAGAATAAAGATAAGTCTTTAGAAGAAAGAGAAGCAATAACTATAGAAAGAGATAATAAAATGTTGTATTTAAAAGAAATTAAAACTAAATGGGAAAGAGAAATATCTTATTTCAATCAGCTTCAAGACTTAATTCAAAAAGAAAAGATAATAATAGATTCAATATCCAAAGAAGAAGAATTAGGCAATCTTGAAGAAGCAGCGCGTCTAAAATATGAAACACTTGAAAACTTATCTAGAGAAATAAAGACATCTCGAAATCACTTAAAATCAGAACAAGCTAATGGAACATCTTTTATTAAAGAACAAGTAGAACCTGAGGATATTGCAGACGTTGTTGCAAGATTGACAGGTATTCCTATCAATAAAGTTCTAGCAGAGGAAAGACAAAAACTCTTAGGGCTAGAGAAAGAACTAAGCAACAAAGTAATAGGTCAATCACAAGCAGTTCAAGCAGTTTCAGCCGCAATTCGAAGAGCAAGGGCTGGTATGAAAGATCCAAGCAGACCGGTTGGTTCATTTATGTTTCTTGGTCCATCAGGAGTCGGAAAAACAGAACTTGCGAAAACATTGGCAGCATCTCTATTTGATGAAGAAGATGCATTAGTAAGGCTAGATATGAGCGAATTCATGGAACGCAATGCAGTCGCAAGATTATTAGGAGCTCCTCCCGGATATGTAGGTTATGAAGAAGGTGGACAACTAACCGAAGCAGTTAGACAAAGACCATATGCTGTTCTTCTATTAGATGAAATAGAAAAAGCTCACTCAGAAGTTTTCAATATCCTCTTACAAGTTCTTGATGAAGGGAGATTAACTGATTCTCAAGGAAGAACCGTTGATTTCCGGCATACTGTAATTGTGATGACAAGCAATCTTGCTAGTAAAGAAATCCTTGATTCCACAAAAAAATTAGAACAGCAATCTATTGAATCTAAAAGTCTTAATAACTTCATCGATAATGCTTTAAGGAAACAATTTCGCCCTGAATTTATCAACCGCATCGATGAAGTTATACGTTTCAATCCTCTAACAAATAAAGACCTTAAACAAATTATCCGACTTTTATTATCAGATCTAAAAAAACTTCTCTTGGAACAAAATTTAGAGCTTATTATTGAAGATAAAGCTATAGATATGCTTGCTTCTGATGGATATCAGCCAGAATACGGAGCGCGACCGTTGCGAAGGGTTTTAAGAAGGAAACTAGAAAACCCACTTGCAACTGCACTTCTAGAAGAAACTTTCTTTAATGCGAAAGGGATAGAAGTCCAGGCTCCTGAAAATGGATCTGAATCACTAAAATTTATTGCATTCAACTAATAAATCAACTATCGATTAATGTAAAAGTTTGCAGGGCTTTAAATCTGCATTATTTCTTCAATATAGGGTTATTTAAATTGACTGAATCACCATCTCCTGAAGAAAATGAATCTTCACAGATTCCTACTGGTAGCAAAAATTCTCTTACCAACAAAGGATTTCTGAAGTCAACAATAGAAGAGTTAAAATTAGTTGTCTGGCCAACTCGGCAGCAACTTTTCAGCGAATCAATAGCTGTTATTTTAATGGTTACAGTTTCTGCTGCTTCTATTGCTGCAGTAAGCAGGTTTTATGGGTGGGCTTCCTCTCAAATCTTTTGATCTTGAGAAACCCAAACAATTTCTTCACCTATTCATTTCTTTTTTAACCAGTGACTGAGCTTGATACAAATCCCAATGCAGAGAAAGAAGTTTTGGAACTCTCTTCTTCACAAGAAGAAGAGAGTTCCTCTTCAACCAATAACCAATCCGCCAAAACCTCAATAGCTAGATGGTATGCAATACAAGTTGCTTCTAGTTGTGAGAAAAAAGTAAAAGCAACTCTTGAGCAAAGGGCTATTACTCTTGGAGTAAGTACAAAAATATTAGAAATTGAGATTCCGCAAACACCAGGAGTGAAATTAAAAAAAGATGGCAGTCGACAAACTATTGAAGAAAAAGTTTTCCCAGGTTATGTACTTCTCAGAATGATTCTTGATGAAGACACAATGATGGCTGTTCGAAGTACACCTAATGTAATCAACTTCGTAGGAGCAGAAGATAGAAGAGCTACTGGAAAATCAAGAGGTCATATCAAACCAAGACCTTTAAGCAGGCAAGAAGTAAACCGAATCTTTAAACGAGCAGCTGAAAAGAAAACTGTTGTCAAACTTGACCTTACTGAAGGAGACCAAATCATTGTTACGGCAGGACCATTTAAAGATTTCCAAGGAGAAGTTATAGAAGTTTCTGGTGAAAGAAGCAAACTAAAAGCGCTTTTATCTATTTTCGGAAGAGACACTCCAGTTGAACTTGAGTTTTCTCAAATCAGCAAACAAAACTAAATTCATATCGGCCGTTTTCCTCTGACGGTCGGCCTAGGCGCTAGGTTTGCTAATAGTTCCACAACACCTGTCTTTAATTTAATTAGTCAGGACAGCTACAGTTATTCAATTTCACCAGAAGATGGCAAAAAAAGTAGTCGCTTTAATCAAGCTTGCTCTCCAGGCAGGAAAAGCAAACCCCGCTCCTCCAGTTGGACCTGCACTTGGTCAGCATGGAGTCAATATCATGGCGTTTTGTAAGGAATACAATGCCCGGACACAAGACAAAGCAGGTTTTGTTATTCCTGTTGAAATTTCAGTCTTTGAAGATCGAAGTTTTACTTTTATAACGAAAACTCCACCTGCATCAGTTTTAATTACTAAAGCTGCAGGTATAAATAAAGGCTCAGGAGAATCTGCGAAAGGTCAAGCAGGTACTATAAGTCGCGGTCAACTTGAAGAAATTGCAAAAACAAAATTACCTGACCTTAATTGCTCTAACATTGACTCAGCAATGAAGGTTATTGAAGGGACAGCTCGTAATATGGGCGTCTCAATAAGCGATTAAAGCTTGCTCTTTCTAAAACTTTTACTCATTCACTTATTGGGGGAGACAGCTTTTGTCGAAAGAACCCCACAAATCATATGAAAAAACTTACAAAAAGAATTGCAGCCCTTAGCGCAAAAGTTGAGGATCGTGCATATGAACCAATCCAAGCAATCCAACTTGTTAAAGAAAACGCTAACGCAAAATTCGATGAAACAATCGAAGCTCACATTCGCCTAGGGATTGATCCTAAATACACAGATCAGCAACTAAGAACTACTGTTGCACTCCCTCAAGGCACTGGCCAAAACGTTCGCATTGCCGTCATTAGTCGGGGTGAAAAAGTATCAGAAGCTAAAGCAGCAGGAGCTGATTTAGCAGGAGAAGAAGAACTTATAGATTCAATCAATAAAGGTGAAATGAATTTTGATCTTCTTATCTCCACTCCTGACATGATGCCCAAAGTAGCAAAGTTGGGAAGAGTTCTTGGTCCAAGAGGCCTTATGCCTAATCCCAAAGCAGGAACTGTTACAACGGATCTAGCTAATGCCATTAAAGAATTTAAAGCAGGCAAATTAGAATTCAGAGCCGATAAAGCAGGGATTGTCCATGTGCGTTTTGGAAAAGCCAGTTTTTCCGCAGAAGCCTTGCTTGATAATTTGAAAACATTACAAGAAAATATAGATCGCAATAAACCCAGTGGAGCTAAAGGAAAGTATTGGAAAACCCTTTATATAACTTCAACTATGGGCCCTTCAGTTCAGGTTGATATAACTGCACTGCAAGATATAAAATCTGAATAATGCAACTTTTTAGTATATATTTATATCTTGGTGTTTAAACACCTTGGGCATACGCTCAGCCAAAGACAGCAGGTATCGTTCCATCTCAAAGCAATTGCATTGAGTATGAACTGAATAAAACCCGCCGAGGCATATGCAAAGATTTTTTCTACTTGGATTGAATCGACAGCGGTCTCGTCTCTACTTTGAGAACTTATGGTCGTTTGTCCGAAATCTTCACCTGATTCGATCCAATCCCTATGGGCCGCACACTGGAGAATAAGAAAAAAATCGTTCAAGAGCTCAAGGGTCTCTTAGACGATTCTGAAATGGCCTTGGTCCTTGATTACAAAGGGCTTTCCATCAAAGATATCTCGGATTTACGAACTCGTCTTGAATCCAAAAAAGGTATCTGCAAGGTAACTAAAAACACCTTAATGCGTAAAGCAATAGATGGAAACGAAACATGGTCTAAACTTGATTCCCTTTTAACTGGAACAAATGCATTTGTTTTAGTTAAAGGTGATATAGGTGGAGCCGTTAAAGCTGTACAAGCATTTCAAAAAGATACCCAAAAGTCAGAGACCAAAGGAGGTCTTTTTGAAGGGAACCTTCTCACACAAGGTGAGATAAAAGCCATTGCAAGTCTTCCTACAAAAGAGGTCATGATGGCGCAAATTGCTGGTGCACTAAACGGTATAACTACCAAAATTGCTATTGGTGTTAAGGAAGTACCTTCAGGTCTTGCTAGGTCTCTCAATCAACATAGCCAGAACACTGAAAGTTGATTCTTTCTCTAAAGAAAATTTTTCCAAACAACTGCTAATTACAACCATGTCAACCAAAACCGACGAAATTCTTGAATCGCTAAAAGCTCTCTCCCTTCTTGAAGCTTCCGAACTTGTCAAACAAATTGAAGAAGCCTTTGGAGTATCAGCTGCTGCTTCTGCAGGAGTTGTTATGGCAGCACCTGGAGCAACAAGTGGTGGTGACACTGCAGATAGTTCAGAAGAAAAAACTGAATTTGATGTTGTTCTTGAAAGCTTTGACGCAGCTGCAAAAATCAAAGTTTTAAAAGAAGTTCGCAATGCTACGGGACTTGGACTAGGTGATGCTAAAACTTTGGTTGAAGCTGCACCAAAAACAATCAAAGAAGGAGTGGCAAAAGAAGAAGCAGAAGCTTTAAAAAAAGCTATTGAAGCCGTTGGCGGTAAAGTTTCACTTAAGTAATTCAAGTAAAATTTCTTGCTTGTTCTTATTTCAGCGCCGGTCTCAACAGACCGGCCATTTTTTTAAATGTCTAATGCACAAAAAATCGTAATTGGGGGCGCCACAGATGGAGCATGTAGTGGTAATCCTGGGCCTGGTGGATGGGGAGTTTTAATACATTTCAAAGATGGCAGCATAGAAGAATTCGGAGGGTTCGAGCCACAAACAACCAATAATCGAATGGAATTACTAGCAGGTCTTAAATTCTTAACCCGAATCAAAGATCTCCCTAGAGATCAACACATAACCATTAAAACTGATAGTAAATATCTGATTGATGGATTAAATACGTGGATAAAGGGATGGAAAAAGAAAGGATGGAAAACCGCCTCTGGCAAAACAGTTTTAAATCAAGATCTTTGGAAACAATTAGATTCTGCTCGCATTGAAGGCGTGACTTTTTCATATGTCAAAGGTCATAGTGGAGATAGAGATAATGACAGAGTGGACAAAATAGCTGTTAGTTTCTCAAAAAAATTGAGATACAACTGAAACAATGAAGAATGATCCAATAATGAGTCAATCGTCCTATCCAAAGTTAATATCTACACAATTTATATATGAAAAACTTTTTAATAGGATCCTAAGTCAGGATGAAGGCTTGGATGCAGAAAAACTATCACAAATAACATTACACAGCTTAGGCATCCTAGCTATTTACAAAGGATGGCCAGGGATTTCAACAATTCTAAATCAGATCAAAAGTGAACTATATTATCGTGATCAAAGATTAGAACAACAACTTTTTGGTTGTCATTTTAGTCATCCGATTGGTCTTGCTGCAGGGTTTGACAAAAATGGAGTGGCTGCAAGTATATGGGATTGTTTTGGATTTAGCTTCGCGGAAATAGGGACAGTCACCTTGCATGGACAAAACGGCAATCCTAAGCCGCGCCTCTTTAGACTTGCGGCAGAAAAAGCTGCCCTAAATCGTATGGGTTTTAACAATGATGGTGCAAAAAGCATGAGACGTACTCTTATAAGACAAAATCTCATCAACCCAAATCAACGACCCTTAATACTAGGTATTAACTTAGGCAAATCAAAAACAACTACTTTAGAGGATGCTCCCAAGGACTACGCAACATCATTAGAAATACTATCTTCATTTGCCGATTACGCCGTTATTAATGTCAGCTCTCCTAATACCCCAGGCCTAAGACAATTACAAAGTTCTAAACAATTACGTCGATTAATACAAACACTCCAAATAATGCCGTTTTGCCCACCTCTATTAATAAAAATCGCTCCTGATCTAAAAAATTCGGAAATTGATGAAATAGGTCGTCTATCCAAAGAAGAAGAAATAGCAGGTATTATCGCTACAAATACAAGTATTGATAGGTTAGGGCTTGAACGAAGAGTCATCTCTCAAACAGGTCTTTCTCTTAAGGAAGAGGCTGGTGGCCTTAGTGGAGAACCTCTACGTAGAAGAGCTACAGAAGTTATTCGTCGGCTATACAAAACAGCAAGAGATGTTCCTCTTATAGGTGTTGGTGGAATTAGCACGCCAGAATCTGCCTGGGAGCGTATTACCGCAGGAGCATCACTACTAGAGGTTTATACAGGATGGATTTTCGAAGGGCCGAACTTAGTTCCCAATATTTTAAAAGGGTTATCAGCCCAACTCAATAATCATGGATTTCGAAATATCTATGAAGCTATTGGTAGCGAAGCACCTTGGACCTAACCAACAATTTAAAAGAGAACAACGTCAACTTGTTAATACCATTTGAACATGGTGGCAATCTTGAACAAGAAGCTAAAGCGATTGGATGTAATCCAAAGCAACTTTTAGATGCTAGTGCTTCAATCGTGCCATTCCCCCCCCCCAAGGAACTCCTTGTTTGCATTACACAAACTCTC
>CETG01010628.1_pt1 | contig 26213 bp, 22 predicted proteins | sample 361471 | NCBI WGS metagenome assembly CETG01 (sample SAMEA2622696, study PRJEB7988) | marine metagenome | isolation source: saline water (ENVO:00002010), including | reverse complement strand
ACAGACATTCAAGATCAAATAATAATTATAAAACTTAATCGACCTGAGAGACTAAATGCTCTAAGTACTGTCATCAGAGAAGGTATGGCTGATGCATTCAATAAGTTTAAGAATGATAAAAATTTAGAGGTTGCTATCTTAACTGGAGAAGGAAGAAGTTTTTGTGCCGGAGAAGATATGAAAGAATCTCTAGAAGAAGGGCAACTATCAAGTTCACCAGGTAAGGGTGAAACAATTGAGAATCCTTTTATGACAGGACATCTTGATAAACCAGTAATAGGCGCAATTAATGGTTATGCTATGGGAGGAGGTTTTATGTTAGTTGAGAGGACAGACTTGAGAGTTGCTGTCAAGGAAGCTATTTTTGAAATGTCTGAAGCAAAGAGATGGATGCTAGGCGGATACAATCATGGACATTATGCAAATCTGCCTCATCCAGTTGCTACAGAAATGGCATTAGGATTCAGATTCACTGCTGAAAGACTACATCAAGTAGGATTTATAAACAGAATTGTAGAAAAAGATGAATTGATTTCAACTTCTGTAGAAATGGCTGAACATATGCTCTCCCTACCGCCAGCAGCAAGAGTAAATACTATATATATGATGAGAGAAATGGCTCCAAAAACAGGTAAAAACTTCGAAGAGCTAGCCGAAAAATTGCACGCCCATGGTCATCTAGACGATCGGATGGAATCAAGAAGAGCTTTTGCTGAAAAAAGAAAACCCAATTTTGTTGGATGGGATAATCCAGAAGACAGATATAATCTACCAAAATTACGAGAATAGAAAGAAGGATACTTTTATGACCAAAGGACCATTATCTGGAATTAGGGCAGTTACTTGTTCAACTGCTCAAGCAGGAACAGTTCCTTACATGCTTATGGCCGATCTTGGAGCAGAAATAATAAAAATTGAACTTCCCCAAAAGGGTGATGGTGGAAGAAATGCTGGGGAAGTGATCAACGGAGTAAGTTCTTTTTTTGAAACAAACAATAGAGGAGTGAAAAGTATTACATTAAACCTTAAGAGTGAAGAAGGTAAAGAAATTTTATATAAATTAATAAAAACGGCAGATGTTTTTGGTCAAAATTTCGCTCCTGGTGCCGCTGAAAGAAATGGATTTGGTTATGAAACTCTAAAAAAATTCAATCCTGCCTTGGTTTACGCTTCCGTATCGGCTTATGGTCCAGATGGTCCTAGTACAAATCTACCAGGAACAGATGCTATAGGACAAGCTATTGGAGGTGTAACAGAAGCATTTGCAGTTCCAGGACAACAAAGAAGAACAGGAATAGCCTCAGTTGCGGATGAAACTTGTGGAATATTAACCCTGAGTGGAGTATTGGCAGCTATAATTCATGCAAAAAATACAGGAGAAGGTCAAAAAGTTGAAACTTCATTAATTGGCAGTGCTTTCAGATTGATGGGTTGGACAATGACCACTGCAATGTGGAGAGATACTCCTCCTATTACTGGAGTTAGAATTAATGGGACTCGAGAGAGGCCTGGTATTGCCGCTTGTTTTAATGATTCCGATGGAAAACCTCTTGCATTTCAACTAGAACCAGATCACTGGAAACCTACTTTAGAACTTTTAGGATTTTATGAAAAATTACAATCTAAGGGACTAGAAGACCTTGGATTGGCGTTTGAATCAGAAGAAAAAAAAGACGAGATAATAGGTACCCTTTCAAATCTTTTTTCTACAAATAAAAGGGATTACTGGATTGAAAAAATGAGAAATGCAAGAAGGATAGCAGCACCTGTAAATAGTATGATAGAAGCTTCAAATGACCCAGATATAGTTGCTAACAATTATGTAACAGAAGTATATTATCCTGAAATAAACAAAAAAATGAAAACACACGGGACTCCTTGGAAATTTTCTGAAACACCATCAGTTATAGGCACCGCTCCAAAGCTTGGAGAGCATAATAATGAAATCCTTAGTGATATAGGTTATTCAGATTTAGAAATAAAAAAATTTCAAGAAAATAAAATAATTTAGCTCAGGTAGTTTTTTTGGAAGTCAGTGCTCAGGCCCTCCGGCGGTTAATTACATTTAACTATTTCCCAGTTAATTAAAATATGTATTTCATTGAAAATCATCCTATTCCAGTAGATTTTATATAATCATATAAAAATAAATAATTAATTATGAAATACTCAAAACTGGGAAATAGCGAACTAGAAGTTTCCAATATATGCCTAGGTACTTGGCCAATAGGTGGAGGCATGGGTGCTATTGAGCAAAAAGATGCTATAAATGCTATACATGCTTCGATAGATAATGGAATAAATTTTTTAGACACTGCTCAAATGTACTTAGATAGTGAATACATTCTTGGAAAAGCAATTAAGGGAAAAAGAAATAAAATTATTCTAGCTTCTAAGCTTTCATCTTGGAAAAATATAAATGATATAGAAAAAGCCCTAGAAAATTCATTGAAAAATTTACAAACAGATGTGATTGATTTATATCAAATACATTCATGGCAGGAATCCATTCCAATGGAAGATACATTTTCAAAATTACTTGAATTGAAAGAAAAAGGTTACTTCAAATACTTAGGTGTTTCAAATTTTTCAGCAAAACAAATTGAAAAAATGAATAAATTTTCTGGTAATCAAATTATTTCTAGTCAACCTCATTTCTCAATTCTTTTTAGACATTCTGAAAAAGAAATTATCCCTCAAACTCATTCTTTAGGAATTGGATCGATAGTTTATTCTCCAATTGCGAGAGGCTTATTATCAGGAAAGTATAAACCAGGACATATTTTTAATGAGGATGACGCGAGACATAATCATCATACTTTTGAAGATGAACATCTAGAAAAAGGATTAAGAATTTATAATATATTATTAGAATGGATCAAAGACAAAGGATTCAATCCGACTCAATTAGCAATAGCTTGGACTCTTTATACGGATGGTGTTACTTCAGCTATTTGTGGATCAAAAAATCCCGAGCAAGCAATATCAAATGCTAAAGCAGGTGAAATTGACTTAACTCAGGATGATATTTCAGAAATTAATAAATTAACTGAAAATATTTCTATTTATGAACTAATTACTCCAAAGAGATTTAGCTAATTAGTGCCAATCAACACCATATTCTTCTCTTATTTCACTAAAAATCTTAGAAAGACCAATGGTTCCATATTGTAAGGAGCTACCTATGTTCATCATTGTGTAACCTTCTTTTATCCATTCTTTAGCATGGTTTACATCACCCATTGTTGTTGCTAAAGCTTTACCAGTACCCTTTACTTTTTGAGCAAGGTCTACCATAACATTCGCAGTCTTAGGATTTGTTGCATCATCTCCTGGGAATCCCAAAGATGCAGATAAATCTGCAGGACCTGCAAGAATAACTTCAAAATCAGGAATAGCTAATATTTCATCAATTTGTTCCCAAGCTTCTACAGATTCCATTTGTAAAATTAAAAGAGTTTCATCATTTGCATTATCAACAACATCTCTTGCAGAAACACCATCTAAGTATCCCGCAAAAAATGGAGCTATACCTCTTTCACCAATTGGTGGGTATTTTGCATCATGAATTGCCTGTCTAACTTCATCTGGAGTATCAACTTGAGGAATCATTACCCCTACAGCACCAACATCATAAGCTTTTTTGATGTAAGCAGGATCATTCCAAGGGATTCTAATAACTGGGGCAACACCTTTTTTTCTTCCATCAACACATAAAGTTCCCATTGATTCTGTTCCCCAAGGATTGTGTTCAGTATCGATCCATACCCAATCAGGTTTACAATTATAAGTCGCGTTAGCAATGTGTGGTTCAAAACTTGGCATACTTGTGGACAAAACAGGCTTACCTGTTGCTAGTTTTTTTCTAATATCGCTTGGATACATTTTATTCTCCTCTATAATAATGATTTTTTAAAAATTACTAGATATACTATTTTTGAAGTATAACCTTAAGAAAAAAAATTGAAAATAGGAAAGGTCGCTGTAATGAAACTATCTAATTTTGCATTTTTACCTCCAATGGATGATATTAAAAATGAACTAATCCAACGAATGAAAAAGGATTTTCCTGATTTAGATATTTTAGTTTTTGATGATGAAAATGAAGTGTTAGAAAACATACATATTATTGAAGCTGGCTATGGATGGGTAAGTCCTGAAGCAATTTCCAATGCCAAAAATTTGAAATGGTTGGCTAATCCCGATTCAGGAAGTTTCGTAAATGAGTCAGGAAAAGATGGATGGTTTTACAAAGAATTAGTTGAGCACGAAGTTATAGTGACTAATCCAAGAGGGATTTATTTTGATTACATAGGAAATCATGTGATGGCTTATCTTCTTTCATTATCAAAAAGATTCCCTGATTTTATGGATGCACAGAGAAAAAAAGATTGGAATAAAAAAGCTAATAGACATAAGGCAATACACCTGGATGAAGCAACAGTTATGATAGTGGGAGCAGGAGGTATCGGTCAAGAAGTGGGAAGACTATGTAAAGCCTTTAATATGAAGGTAATTGGAGTCGATCCAAAATTTGAAAAACTTGATAATTTCGATAAAGTTATTAAGCCTGAAAAGCTTATAAATTCTTTAGATGATATTGATGTGCTTGTTTCAACTGTGATGCATACACCAGAAACAGGAAATTTGTTCAATTTAGATTTATTCAAGAAAATGAAATCCACATCAGTTTTTATAAATGTTGGAAGAGGCAAAACAACTAATTTGAATGATCTAGTATTTGCACTAGAAAATAACATCATCTCTGGAGCAGGATTAGATGTATTTGAAGAAGAACCTTTACCTAAAGAACATAAACTTTGGGATATGAAAGGAGTGATTATTACTCCTCATGTAGCTCTTTTAGATGCAAATGAAATGATTACTAATAGAAGATACGAAATTATAAAAAAGAATGTTGAGCTATTTAATCAAGGAAAAGAATTGCACAACATTGTTGATAAAGAAAAATGGTATTAAACTAGTTTGAAAAAGAAATAATTACTGCACCAAAAAAGATAATAATTACTGAAAATATCCTAAGTTTAGTTATTTTTTCTTTCAGGAAAAAATAACTCCAAATCATTCCAACTATTATTGTTAATTCACGTGCGGTTCCAGCATAACTCATTCTAGATATATTTAATGCATATAGCATTACAGAATAAGCTAAATACATAATCGAAGAACCTAACAAAACTGATGAATAATTTTTTCTAAATTCAATTTTGAGATCATTTATTTTACTTTTACTACCAGTAAATAAAATGGCTCCTATTGAACCTCCAATTGTAATTAATATTGGGTAAACGAAAGGGTGAACTGAAGATACTGCCTGTTTATCTACAATAGTATAAAAAGAAATATTCAATCCTACTAAAATGGATAAAAAAATCCCAACAAGTAAATTTCTATTGACTCTTAATTTATTGCTTAAGATTGGAATTACAGAAATAAATATCAAACCTAAAAAAACCATCAATATTCCCACTATTGCTGATGAAGAAATAGTTTCACCTAATAATATAACACCCCATAAAGGAATAAAAAAAACAGCACTACCTCTTGCTAAAGGATAAACGATAGAGAGATCTGCAAGTTTATAGGCTTTGCCTAAAAATGCATAATAAAAAATCTGAAGTACTGAATTTATCAGAATCAATAGCCATATATCTAATGAAATAGGGTTCGAAATAACATAAATAATAGCAATAGGAGAAAAAATTATCCACGAGCCTAAAGCAATCAAAACTAACATGATCTGAGGATTATCAGATTTTTTTACTAAAAAATTCCAATAAGAATGTCCGATGCAATATAGAAGTAATAGAAAACTAGCAAATAATGTCATTTTTAATATGAATTTTTTAGATAATATCCTAAAAAATAAAAAAAAAATATATAGGAAAATTAATGAATTACAGAAAACTTGGAAGTTCAGGAATTCTAGTCTCAGAAATTGGATTAGGTACTAATAATTTTGGAAGAAGATTAGATTACAGTGAATCTGAAGAAGTAATTAATCATGCTTTGGATTCTGAGATAAATCTTCTCGATACTGCCGACATGTATTCAAATGGTTTGTCAGAAGAGTATATAGGTAAAGCAATAAAAAATAAAAGAGATCAAGTTATTATTGCAAGTAAAGGGGGTATGAATCCAATGCCCTCTCCTAATGATACGAAAGTGGCTCAGAGAGTTAACGAAGGTCCTAATAAATCAGGTTTATCTTCTGTTCATTTAAAAAGATCTGTTGAAGAAAGCTTATCCAGATTAGATACCGACTATATAGACCTATACCAAACTCATATATTTGATCCATATACAAATCAAGAAGAGACCCTTAGAGCTTTGGATGATTTGATTTCAGAAGGAAAAATAAGATACATCGGCTGCTCAAATTATATGGCATGGGAATTAGTAGAAGGAATTCATATTTCTAAAAGATATGGATGGTCTGAATTTACTACTATACAACCTGAATTTTCTATGTTCGAAAGAGAACCTGAATCTGAACTTGTTCATGCTTGTGATAAATATAATATTGGAATTCTTCCATATTTCCCATTAGCATCAGGTTTCTTAACGGGTAAATATAAAAGAGATTCAATACCTGAGGGAGGTAGACTATCTGGAGGTGTTCATTCAGCATGGAGTGAAAAATGGTTGACAGAAGAAAATTTCAATATAATTGAAAATTTAGAAAAATGGGCTTCAAATAAAGGTATAACAATGGTTCAATTAGCTTTTGCTTGGTTATTAGCTAAAAAATCTGTTTCTTCTGTAATTGCAGGTGCTACAAGCAAAGCTCAGATAGATTCAAATATTACAGGATCAGGAATTAATCTTAATGAAGAAGAAATTATAGAAATTAATAATTTACTACCCAAAAGAAATGAAGCAGGAGTAGGAAATATTTTTAGAAGAATACAAAATACTCCCTAATTTCTTTCAAGATAATCCATTGCAGCCTTAATTCCTCCTGATTTATGGTCTATCTCAGCCAATGATAATCCGATCTCCACTGCAGATAGGGTCCCTAAAAGCATCGGATCATTAAAATCACCTAGATGCCCAATTCTAATTATTCTTCCTGACCATCTTCCTAACCCTGTCCCAAGTGATGTATTAAATTTTTCCAAAATGATTTTTCTTAAATTATCAGCATTTATATTTTCTTCAAAAAGTAAACTAGTTAAAGAATTAGAATGTTCATCTTCATTTATAGGAAGAAGCTCAATTCCCCATGACTTTACTGCTTCTCGTGTAGCATTAGCATGCCTTTCATGCCTTTGAAAAATATTATCTAAGCCCTCATTCTCTATTAACCTAAGAGCCTCTTTAAGACCAAAAAGAATATTAGTGGATGGTGTATATGGAAAGAATCCACTTAAGTTAGTTTTTACCATTTCTCCCCAATCCCAATATGATCTTCTGTAATTATTTTTTGTGGAAATTTCTATAGCCTTTTTACTCACAAAATTAAAAGCAATTCCAGGAGGTAACATTAAACCTTTTTGTGACCCCGCTACAGTTACATCTACCATCCATTCGTCGTGGTAATAATCTATTGATCCTAAGGAAGAAATAGTATCTACCATTATTATTGCTGGATGATTGAGAGATTTTATATTCTTAATTGTTGAAGGAATTTTACTAGTAACTCCTGTTGAAGTTTCATTATGAACCATACAAACGGCCTTAATTTTTTGATCCTTATCTTGTTCTAAAGTTTCGATAATTTTATTTGAATCAACTCCAGTTCTCCAATCGCTTTGAATATATACAACATCAAAACCAAGTTTTTCAGCCATACTTTTCCATAAGTTAGAAAAATGACCAGTGTCATACATAAGAACCTTCTCTCCTTCGGAAAGAATATTTACAAGAGCCGCCTCCCATGCTCCAGTACCGGACGATGGAAAAATTATAGGAATGCTCTCTTCTCCTTTGACAACTTTCTTTATGCCTTCAAGTATTTCTAATGTCATTTCTGAAAATTCTGGACCTCTATGATCAATCGTTGGATTACTGATTGATCTTAGGACACTGTCTGGGACATTAGTTGGTCCTGGTATTTGCAAAAAATGCTTTCCTGTTTGCATTAATTTCTCCTGTTATGGCTTATGTGGTAAATAAATATTATATATCTCAAAAGTAATATATTATATTTACTTATTCAATAATAAAAAAATCAACCTATGACTTCAACATTATTTATACAAATAATTATTACTTGCTTTTTAGGTGCTGCATCACCAGGGCCTAGTTTAGTCCTTGTTTCAAAAAACGCAATCGTAAATGGTAAATTTAGTGGAAGCTTAACTGGATTTGGACATGCTATAGGAATATTTATTTATGCTTTTTTATCAATTATAGGTGTTGGTTTACTAAATAATATAAATACTCTACTTATAGACATCATTACGATTGTATTAGTTGTTTATATGTTATTCTTGGCCTTCAGAATTTATAAAGAACGCAAGAAAAATATTGAAAATAATAGTAACAAGGCTTTATTTCAAAATTTCTATGATGGTTTTCTTATTTGTTTTTTAAACCCTAAAATAACTGTTTTCTTTTTTGCAATTTTTTCACAACTAATAACTAATGATCTAACATTGATTGATAAAATCTTTATTGCATTAATCGCATCTTTTATTGATTATTTATGGTACACAACAGTATCTATAATGATAGGTAATTCAGCAGTTAGAAATGTATTAAATAAAGGAACCTATCTAAGTTTAGCTTCATCAATAATTTTTGTATTTTTATCAATTTTTATATTAATCAAAATTTTTATCTAAAATAGATAAAATTTCATTATTGATTTTAAAAAAATATATATTAATATCTAATCATCTCATAATAATTTTTGGAATTATTAATTTGTTCAATGCAAAGAGAATAATCCTGTCAAGCTATCGGCGACGAGAGGTTTGATTCGATTTTTTAGAAATAAAAAATAAGCCAAAAAAAAATTTTGAGATAAAAGAAGCCCGCTTCTTGGTTCTGGTTGTTGCTCAGGCAGATACTCTGGAGGTGGGTTTTTTGTTTAATTCTTTTTGTTATTAATTTAAGATTGACAAGTATGTTGTTAAGATAAAAAAAATGATCTATCCTAACCATATGGAAAATAAATATGAAACAAATTGGCTCAAAATAAAAATATAAGTGCTTATTCAATAATCGACTTCTCCCAATGTAAATATAAATCATGGTTAGATTTTGTTGAAAAACCAAAAAGTTATCCTCAAAATATTGATCCGTGGTTAGAAATTATCAGGAAAATAGGTAACGAGCATGAGAAATCTTATCTAGAAGACTTGAAAAAGTCAGAAAATGTATATGAAATTGATTCTAAACTTGACTTCAAACAAAAAGAAAAAGAAACTGATGAAGCCATAAGAAGAGGCGTGGAGTTTATTTATCAACCATTCTTAAAATTCTCAAACTTTACTGGATCTCCTGACTTTTTGATAAAAAATAAAAACTCGTACGAACCTGTTGATATAAAATCTGCATTCAAAATAAAGCCTGAAAATATAATTCAGATCTGTCATTATTCTTTTATTCTAGATAAAAAATATAATCTCCTACCAAAATTTGGGAAAATCATACTTAGAGACAGAAGCATCGAGAAAATTGAGATAGATAAATATTATGATTATTTCAAAAATATTAATTCTCGGATAAAATCATTTATTCTAGATTCAAACGAACAACCTAAAGCTGAAAAGTGTAATTTATGTAATATTTGTGAATATAGATTATATTGTGAAAATAATTGGAAGAATGCAGATAACTTAAATCAAGTTGCAAATATATCAAAAAAACAAATCAATATTTTAGAAAAAAATAATATTTCTACAATGAAAAAACTATCTGAATTAGATGTTAAGAGTCAGATAAAAGGTATTAATAAAGACTCATTAGGGATACTAATAGATCAATCTAAATTACAAAAAGATTACTTAGAAAAAAACGAATTAAGTTATAAGATAATTTTTGATAGAAAAAAGAAAATGAACGACCCATCAAAACCAATTGGTTTTGAGTTACTGCCACAACCAGATGATTCTGATTTATTTTTCGATATTGAAGGATATCCAATGTATTATGATTCACGTGAAAAATCATCTGGGTTAGAATATTTATTTGGAGTTTTCTACAGATCTTTTGATAAACATTTTTTTAAAAAATTTTTAGCAACTAATTATGCTGAAGAAAAAAAAGCTTTTGAAGATCTAATGGATTTTTTCTTTTCTCATCTAAAGAAAAATAAAAATGCTCACATTTATCATTATAATTCCTACGAAGAAACAGCCTTAAAAAAGCTTTCTCAAAAGTATGAAACAAAGATATTTGAAGTTGATTTCATACTTAGAGAAAATAAACTTGTTGATTTATATAAAGTTGTCAAAGATTCGGTAATTTTATCAAGTGAAAATTATAGATTAAAAACAATTGAAAAATTCTATAAATTAGACCGGGAAGAAGATATTTCATCGGGACAAGATAGCTTAGTTGCTTTTGAGAGATATTTAGATTCGGGATATAAGGAAATTTTAGATGAAATTATAAAGTACAATGAACAAGATTGTAGATCATTAATATATCTTCAAGAATGGTTATTTAGTATCAAACCAGATGACTTAAATACCTTTAAGATTGAACAAGAAAATATTTCAGAGAATTCTTTGGAACGAATTAAAGAAGAACTAGAAATCAAAGATCACATAAAGAATATAAATGATGAAACTGAAGATGTTATTAAAATTTTAGAAGAACTAAATTTTTATAATAAAAAAGAACAAAGATCTGATTGGTGGTCACATTTTTCTAACCTACAAAAGGATACTGAAGATTTGATTGAAGACACAAACTGCTTGGGAGGATTAATAAAAAAATCTGAAGTTGAATCAGGTGCCTATAAAATTATAGATTTTTACTATCCAGATCAAATAACTAAAATGAGAGAAGGTGAGTATGTTTTAGATCAAACAGGATCAAATAGAGCTCTAATTACCAAAATAAGTTATTCTAAAAATGAAGTCTCTCTAAGAATAAGAAAAGATAATCCTATACCATTTTCACTTACTCCTCAAACACCTCTTAACACTAGAGCAATAGATAGCGCTGTAGCTGATTTTATAAAAGGATATAATTTTACAAACTCATATCCAGCAATTAAGCAATTCTTAAAAAGAGAAAATACAAAATTAAAAAATAATATAAAAATAGATAAAAATTCTTCTAAAAATCTTATAGAAATTATCAAGAATATGAATAATTCTTACCTTGTTCTACAGGGTCCTCCAGGTACAGGTAAAACTTATACAAGCTCAAGGATAATAGTTGATTTATTAAGAAATAATTTCAAAATAGCTATTGTATGTCATTCACACAAAGCAATTATAAATTTAGTCGAAGCCATAGACTCTTATTCTTCAGAAATTGGGTACATTTTCAAAGGAGCCTATAACCCTGGATCAAGAAAACAAGATTTAGATTTTAAAAACATTGAAGTAATAAATACAAGTAAGATTGATTCAAAAAAATATAACTTAATTGCCGGTACTGCTTGGGCTCTTTCAAATAAAATACACAGACAAAACAGCGAAAAAGAAAAGAATTTTGATTATATATTTTTTGACGAAGCAGGACAATTAAGTATTTCAAAGTTAATTGCATCCTCCATGTCCTCAAAGAATATAATTATGATCGGTGACCATATGCAACTACCTCAACCTACCACGGGAAATCTCGAGGGTGAATCTACCTACTCTCCAATAGAGTATTTACTCAAAGAAAAAAATACAATAAGTGATCATAATGGAATTTTCTTAGATAGAACTTTCAGAATGCACAAAAATATATGTGATTTCATATCAAAAAGCTTTTATGAAAATAGATTAATTAGTGATGAAACAACTCAAAATCAAAAAGTTATTTTAGAAAACGGCAAATCTATTGATAATGGAATTTATTTAATAGATCTAAATCATGCTGATTATTCTGTTCAAAATGAGGAAGAGGCAAAATATATAAAAAAAATATATGATGAACTAATTTTAGGAAATTGGCTTGATAGAGAAAAAAAAGTTTCAGAAATTACAACAAAAGATATTTTAGTTGTAAGCCCATTTAATGCTCAAGTTAATCTAATTAAGCAATCTCTTGGAGAAAATGCAATGGTTGGTACAATTGATAACTTTCAAGGTCAAGAAGCTCCTATTGTTATAATTTCTTATGTTAGTTCTAATCCTAACAACATCCCAAGAGGATCAGATTTTTTCTTTGACTATAGAAGATTGAATGTTTCTCTCTCAAGAGCCAAATGCCTAGCTATAATTATTCTAAATCAAGAATTACTCGATTATCATTGCAACACAATTGAAGACATGGAAAGAGTAAATTATTTTTGTAAACTTAAGCCATTTGAAAAGCATTTTTTAGAATAATCTAAAATTCAACAACACTGTGAATATCAATTCCAGCCTTTTTCAATTTTAATTCACCTTTTAATTCTGGAAGGTTTACAATAAACCCTGCACCAATAATCTTCTTTGATTCAAACTTTCTTACAAGATCTATCGCAGCAAGTGCAGTACCTCCAGTTGCTAGTAAATCATCTATTATTAATAGATTTGTATGACCATCCAATGCATCCTTATGAATATGCATTTCAGTAGATCCATATTCTAAATCAAAAGATACACTATACGTATCATAGGGTAATTTATCTGGTTTTCTTAGAGGAATAAAAGCAGTACTCAATTTATAAGCAATCGCGCCCGCAATAATAAATCCTCTTGATTCAATACTTAGTACTGCATCAATATTTTTATCTGACCATGGTTCGGTCATTTTATCAATAAGTTCAGAAAATAAATCAGGGTCTTTTAATAATGTAGTTATATCTCTATACTTAATTCCTTTGATAGGAAAATCAAAAATAGTTCTAATATGTTCTTTCATTTGGATATTATATTGGAATTAGTAAGTTTTGGCACGCCCGGGAGGACTCGAACCCCCGACCCTCTGGTTCGAAGCCAGATGCTCTATCCAGCTGAGCTACGGGCGCATAATGGGGTGGGCGGAGGGGTTCGAACCCTCGATCTACCGGGTCACAGCCGGTCGTGTTAACCACTACACCACGCCCACCATGTAGAAAATCCTTAGTGATCAGTTGGTCCTTTCCCTACAGATTTTCGATACTCATTAATTGTATCGCTAGTTGGAGGATAATATTTACCTGGAATAGCGTTTTCTTTAACAATTTTCTCTTTTATAAAGGCTTCTGCACCCTCATGATCTTCTACCCACTCAATACATTCTTCTGCAAACCATGATGGTACTACTACCACTCCATCATTGTCGCCCACAATAACATCTCCTGGTCTAACTAATACACCACCACATTGAATATCAATATTTTCTTCAGCAGGTTCAGCCCAAGGTCTTCCTCCATAAGGGGTTCTTTCCTGAGCATAAACTATGAGATTATAATTCTCTTCCTCTAGTACATCTAAATCTCTAATTGCTCCATCTGTAACGATTCCAGCTGCTTTATTCATCTTTAGTAGAAGTAACTTAACGTCTCCACCTATTGCTGAGTACTTTGCACCCATCATATCAGCAACAAGAACATCATCCTCACCACATCTCGACATCGCAAGCATTTCTGGTGATTTTTCGCCTAGCTTTGTTTCAGAATCAATATCTAATCTAGGAGGTAAAAATCTTAGAGTTCTAGCTCTACCTGCAAGTCGTTTATTTGGAGTCATTATTTTTACATTCTCCATAAATGGTAATGGAACGCCCAAAAAATTATGCAAACATGACCAAACAGTAGCAACAGGCACTTTCTTATATCTTTCTAATAATTCTTTACTAACCTCAACTGGTTTATATGATCTTTCCATTTGTCTCCTCTTACTTTTCAAAAATATAAGCTAATTCTATCAATAATCGTGTAGGTATCCCAGTAGCACCTTTATTATGCCATCCTTCGTTCGAGCTAGTCATAGAGTTAGCTGCAATATCTAGATGAACCCAAGGAACTTCATCAACAAAGTGATTTATGAAATGTGCAGCAGTGATAGTTCCTGCTAATCTTCCACCAGTATTTTTTATATCTGCGACAGTGGAATTATTTTGCTTTTTTGAAGTAGAATCCAGAGGGAGTTGCCAAACAAAGTCTCCAGTTTTATCGCCTGCAATTTTTACATTATCAATAAAAACTTTATTATTTGAAAAAGCAGAAATATTTCCTTTTCCAAGACCAATTGATGCGGCTCCAGTTAGAGTTGCAATATCTATAATAAACTTTGGGTCAAAACCTTTAGCATAAGTTATTGCGTCTGCTAAGGTTAACCTCCCCTCAGCGTCTGTATTTTCAACTTCGATATAAGTTCCATCCATTGCTTGTACCACATCACTAGGTCTCTGAGCAGATCCACTAGGCATATTTTCGGTTGCTAAACACAAAACATCAATATTAACTTTTATCCCTAGATTAGCAATTGCATTAATTGCAGCAATTACTGCAGCAGATCCTCCCATATCACCTTTCATTGAGAACATTGAACCTGATGGTTTTAAGGATAACCCCCCACTATCAAATGTAATTGCTTTACCAATATACCAGTAAGAATTTTCATTTTTTACTGGCCTATATGATAAGTGTATAAGTTTAGGCTCTTCTACTGACCCTTGAGAAACTCCAAGAAAAGCGTTCATTCCGAGCTTAGCACATTCATCCTTGTTCAATATTTTACAAGCAATAGTTTTATTTAATTTTTCCTTTGCCCTAATAGACAATTCTGTTGGTGTAAGGACATTTGCTGGTTCATTAACTAAATCTCTAGCAAATTTTTCTGCTTCACTTTTTTCATTAGATCTCTTAACAATTTCTTCAATGTTAGAAATTTCTTTTGAGATCACCTCAAAAAAAATATTCTTTTTTTCTATTTTCTTACTTTTATATTTATCAAAAGAATAATTACCCAGAAAAAAACCTTCAAAAAAAGATTCTAAAAGAAACTCATTGTTTTTTGTTGATCGAATATTATCAACGAAAAAATTCAAGTCAGTTAATTTAGAATTTAGAAAATATCTACCAAGCGATCCCGCCGATCTTCTTATTTTATTTGAATCAAGTTCACTTAACTTCCCTACTCCAACACAAATAATTCTCAGAAAATTAAATTTTTTATATAAATTATCTGGAGTATGAAGTATATTAATTTCACCTAACGTTGACAAATCTTCATTCGATAGACTTTCAGAAAATAATAAGTTTACTTTTTCATCTAAAAAATTTATGCTGCTAGAATCTTCAGCAACTAATACCACCAAACTATTTGATTTAGATTTTTCTAAAATATTTTTATAGAATTTCATTTTGTTTTTACTCTCAATTTTTCATTTTTACATAATTAGATAATTATTAGATAATTAATCATTTAAGTATTATAACTCCTAATATTCTCAAAAAAATCAAATCATAAATAATTGAGAATTAATTCTATATTTTTGAATTTGTTCAAAACTTTAACTAAAAAAGTTCAAAAATAAGTACTTTGGTACCTTGTTTATTCTAATAAATAATATTAAGTTTTTATTTATATTCATAAATTACTGGGGGGTAAATAATGAAAAATATAAATTCTGTAAGTGTTGTTAGTGATGGATCTTACTTACTTGACGGAGGCCCTTTTTTTGGACCAGTTCCAAAAGTGTTATGGGAAAAACAAGCAAAACCCGACAGAAAAAACAGAGTAAGATTAGGATTAAATTCTCTCCTTATTAGGAGTGGAGAAGAAAACATACTCGTAAATACAGGTATAGGATCTAAAGAACCTGAAATTAATAGAGAAATTTACGGACATGCGTCTTCTAGATTAATAAGAAACCTTAAAAATAATGGAGTTTCGGCTAAAGATGTGCATAAAGTAGTGCTTACTCAACTCCATTTTGATCACTCAGGCGGATCAACATCTCTTGATCGTGAAGGAAAATTAATACCTACCTTTCCAAAAGCCAAATATCTTGTTCAAAAATCTGCCTGGGATGAAGCTTTTAATCAAGATGAAAGACTACTCCCAGCATATGGGCATCCAGTTGATCACCTGAATATTTTACATGAAAGAGATATGGTTGAATTTTTAGATGGAAATACTGAGGTCAGCCCTGGAGTTCAATGTGAATTAATAGATGGATACTCACAAGGTCATCAAATAGTAAAAGTTAATGCTGGGTCCGAAAGAATTGTTTATTTATCTGAACTTATTCCTGCGCCTTCGCATTTGCCTTTAGCATACATAACAGCTTATGATAGATATCCTGATCAAACTCTTGAGATTAAGAGAAGAATTATTGCTCAATGTGAACAAGAAGGTTGGCTAATGGTTTTTGCTCATGGTTATAAAGAATATGCAGGATACATCAAAAGAAATAATCAATCCTTAAATTTAGAACCTATTAATATTTAGGACAGCCTACCTATTAGATTATTTTCATTGTCTATTGACTCAATAGTAACTTGAGATATTGAGTCGGTAGGAATATTTTCTTCTACTAATTTAAAATAAGAATAATTTTCTGTATATCCTGAAAAAGGTCTCTTATTTTCCCAAAGAATATTCTGCTTAGTAGATAAAAGTGTGTTTAAGTATTTAATCTTTAATCTTAATGCAATCTCTCTAATTTCCTTTGCTCTATTTGTTATTGTCGAAGAATGAACTTTTTTGCTCAAATAAAATGCTGTTGTACCAGGTCTTACAGAATAAGGAAAAACGTGAATATCTGAAATATTTAATTTGTTTAGTAATTCCTTAGTATTCTTATGGTCTTCATCTGTCTCTCCCGGAAAACCAACTATCAAATCAGTTGTGATAGATGAGTTTTCTAGCTCTGCACTAATAAATGAGACAATCTGACTAAAATCTTGTGTTGTGTACTTTCTTCTCATGCTCTTCAAAATTTCATTTGATCCACTTTGCAAAGGGATATGAAAATGTGGACATAACCTGTTTTTATATTCATTTTCTTTCCACAATTGTAATAGTTCTTCATTAAATTCATGAGGCTGTACAGACGAAACTCTCAATCTCTCTACATCAGTTTTTTTTAAAATGTTTTTCAAAAGATTGGATAAATTAATTTTATCTAAATCATAACCATAAGTTCCTAATTGCGTTCCAGTCAAAACTACCTCTTTGCAACCTCTACTAACCAAATAAGAAATTCTACTAATAATCTCTGATGGTTCAATTGATTTTTCTCTTCCTCTAACCTTAGGAACTATACAATAACTGCAAATTTGATTACAACCTTTTTGTATAGCGACTGATGCACGGGTTCTTCCCAAAAGGATTTGATTTATTTTATTCTCATTGGCTTCTTTGGATAAACTTATTCCTAGGTCATTTGAGAGTTTATCCAAAAATTTATCTTTTTCCTTATTATTTATTATTGAATCTACTACTCCAATATTCGATATCTCATCACTATCTCTTTCTGCATAACAACCCGTAGCAACTATCTTCAAATTTGGGTTAGTTTTTCTTATATTTCTAAGTTTATTTCTAGCCTTTTTGTCTGCTGATTTTGTTACAGTACATGTATTAAGAATATATATATCAGTCGAACCTATATCATCAGAAATATTTAATCCTGAAGATTGTAACTGATCTGATATTTTTTGCGAATCAGATATATTTAATTTACATCCATGAGTTTCTATATAGACATTCATAAGATTATTAATATCATTAGATTATAGTTATCAAGTATATAACTCTTGAAACTTGAAAGACTAATTTACTCTGATAAGATTTATCAAATTTTAAGGAAAAAAAATGAAAAAGAAAGTTGTAGTAACTGGTATAGGATTAATGACTCCAATTGGTTTAGATAGAGATTCAACTTGGAAATCTATAACCACAGGAAAAAGCGGAATAAAAAAAATTTCATCATTTGACACAGAGAATTTCCAAACAAAAATTGCTGCTGAAATAACAGATTTTTCACCCGATGATATTTTAGGACGCAAGTTTGCAAGCCGGTTAGACAGATTTGCTCAGTTTGCTTGTGTTACTGCAAAGGAAGCAATAAAGGATTCTGGAATATATCTTGATGCAGTTGATTTAGAAAGATTTGCAGTCTTAATAGGAAGTGGAATAGGAGGTATAAAAACGCTAAGTGATCAATACAGTGTTTTATCGGAAAAAGGACCATCAAGGATAAGCCCCTTTCTTGTTCCAATGATGCTTTCAGATATGGCTTCAGGTCAAGTATCCATGATGTTAGGAACTAAAGGTCCCAACTTTTCAACAGTTTCTGCGTGTGCATCGGCTGCTGATTCTATTGGTCAAGGATTACATATGATAAGAAGAGGTGAGGCTGATATTGTTCTTGCTGGAGGAAGCGAAGCAGCAATCTGTCCTATTGGTATTGCAGGCTTTAATTCTGCAAGAGCATTATCAACAAATAATGATAATCCTAAAGAAGCATCAAGGCCTTTTGACGCAAAAAGAGATGGATTCGTACTGGGAGAAGGTGCTGGACTAATTGTATTGGAAGAAGAAGAACATGCAATCAAGAGAGGAGCAACAATAATATGTGAGTTATCAGGATATGGGGCAACTTCTGATGCTCACCATGTAACACAACCTCATCCTGAAGGAGAAGGAGCATCTAAAGCAATGGATATTGCGATCAGTGATGCAGGTATAGAGAAAGAAAAGGTAGCATATATAAATGCTCATGGAACATCCACTCAATTAAATGATAAATTTGAAACAATAGCTATAAAAAAATCTTTCGGTTCTCATGCTAAAAAATTAAAAATTTCGTCCACAAAATCTATGACTGGTCATTTACTAGGAGCAGCTGGAGGCATTGAGGCAGCATTTACCTGCCTAGCAATAAATGAAAAAGTAGTACCTCCTACCATTAATTTATTGAACCCTGATCCAGAATGTGATCTAGATTATGTAGCCAATCATGCATTAAAAGGGAATGTTCCTGCAGCTATTTCAAACTCTCTTGGTTTTGGAGGGCATAATGCTTCTTTACTATTTCAAGATTATCCAAATCAATAATGATTTATGAGAATGAAAATTATAATATTATTATTGATGACAATAATATAGATCCTTCAAATTTATCAAACCCAAAAATCTTAAAAATTATTTTACATAATAGAAATGTATCTGATGATAAAGTAAGTGATTTTCTACATAATTGTAATATCGATAAAATTAATCCTTATGAATTTCCTGACATGGAAAAATCTATTGAAATAATTTCTGATTTTATAAATCAAGGGAAAAAAATTGGAGTTTATGGCGACTTTGATGCAGATGGACTTACAGGAACTGCAATACTAATTGAAACAATTGAAAATTTAGGTGGAGTCGCTAAACCATTTATACCTCACCGTGAGGAAGAAGGACATGGAATTTCAAAAAATGGATTAATGAGCCTAATTGATTTTGGTTGTGAACTGATAATAACTGTTGATACTGGAACAAACTCTTTTGACTTAATAGAAAAAATAATCGATGAAAAGAAGATTAATTTCATAATTACAGATCATCATATTCCTGAAAAAAATTCTTTTAGTTACCCAATTTTAAATCCTGTTTTAGATAAAAATATTACTGATTACTCTGGTGCAGGAGTTGCTTGGATTTTGGCTAAAGCAATTTATCAACACTTCGATAAACCTATGAAAGAAGGATTAACATCTCTTGCAACAATTGGTACAGTAGCTGATGTCGCCCCCCTTCTAAAAAATAATAGAATAATAGTAAAAAACGGACTAGTCGAAATAAGCAAATCAAAAAATTTTGCTATAAGTGCATTAAACAATATTTCAGGGAAAAAATTCTTTTTTGAGCCTCCTGAAACAGAATATATTTCCTTTTCTTTAGCTCCAAGAATTAATACTCCTGGAAGAATTTCTGATGCCTACACTTCTTTAAATTTGTTAACCGCTAAAACATCAAAAATTGCTCATAACATTTCACAAAAAATAGAACAAATGAATAATAAAAGAAAATCTTTATCATTAGAATTATGGGAAAAAAAACAGGAAGAAATAGAATCTCAAAAAAACCTTCCAATAATATTTTTAGACTGTAGTGGCTATCCTTTGGGTTTGCTTGGTCCGTTAGCAGGAAGATTAGTAGATGACTTATCAAAACCTGTATTTTGTTTTGCTAAAAAAGAAAATTTATATAAGTTTTCTTCTAGATCAAATGAATCATATAATTTATTCAATTCCTTATCAAAACTTGAAAAATATTTCATTAACTTTGGAGGTCATTCATTAGCAGCAGGTTTCTCAATAAAATCAAATGACTACAAAGACTTTTATAAAGAAATAATAGAAGCTCATGAGCTTAAGTTTCAGAAATCGAAAAAAAATTATAATGTTGATCTAGAAATTAAAATAAATTACCTCAACTATAGTTTATGGGATGAACTCAAGAAACTTTCACCATTTGGAGAAAAAAACCCTGAGCCCATTTTTTTCAGTAAAAACATAAAATTAGATAGTATTAGATCTATTGGTTCAAATAAAAATCATATTTCTGGTAAGCTATCGAATAAACAGGGATGCTTCGATTTTATAGGTTTCAACATCAAGAATCAAAACAAATTTTCAAATTCTAAAGTTAATATTCTATTTAAACTTAGAACTGACTACTGGAATGGTAAAAAACAAAAAAAAATTCAGATAATAGAAATTACAAAAGCCTAGTTTGATGGTCTTGTTTTTACTGAAATAAAAACTACTGAAACAAAAAAACAAATAATAGCTATAAAATGCGCCTCTTGCAATCCCCAAAAATATACTCTGTCTAATCTCACCCATTGTATTAAGAATCTACCAAGGCTATACCAAGCTAAATATACAAACCACAGACTACCATTCGGTTGTAACCTATTTCTAAAAACAACCAAAACTACAAGACCAATAATATCCCATATGAATTCGTAGAGAGCAGCTGGATGCACAGCTGTAGACAGATCCGAACCTAGTGGGAAATGACCATTACTCCAGCTTTCACTTCTAGTTATACATGACATTCCAGGAGAATCAGGATTTGTATAATACCAACCAAAGAAAAAATCTGTTGCTCGAGAACAATGTTCTCCATTGATAATGTCCCCTATTCTTCCAATTGCTTGAGCAGCTAATAGAGCTGGAGCTGCAAAGTCCATCAATCTTCCTATCATACTTCTATCAAGCTTTATGTATTTAGCGTATAAGACTCCTCCAAGTAAACCTCCAAGAATGCCACCCCAAAGTCCTATTCCGCCTCTCCAGATATACAAAAAATTTACGGGGTTTTCAATGTAATAATCTAGGTTATCTAAAATGTGAACAAGTCTAGCTCCAATTATTCCTCCAATAACTCCCCATGATGCTACATTAAAAATCAAATCGTCCTCTATACCATCTTTTCTCGACTGCTTTATAACTAAATAAACAGCCACAGCAACCCCTATTACCGAAAAGAAACCATGCCAAGAGAGAGAGATAATGTCTGTCTCAAAAATCATTGGGTGGAACGGTATTTTAATCATAATTTATAATATTTAATATAAGTTGGTTTGTAACAATAATATGATAAACAATAAATTTCGCTTAATAAAGAAATAATATGAGCTTAGATAGAGAATTAGAAAAATTTTATAATTATATTTCAACTGAAAAAGGATATAGTCTAAATACTCTAGATTCATATTCAAATGACCTAAAATTGCTATCAAATTATTTAGAAAGTAAAAACAAAAAAAGTTGGGAAAAAATTGAAACTTCAGATATTAATAATTATTTTTCATCAATTTCAAATAATTCAAAGACAACATTGAAAAGAAAACATGCTTCTATAAGATCTTTTTTTAAGTTTTTAGAGAATGAAAATCAAGACGTCAATAATATTTTAGAAAAAATAAAAACACCCAAAATAGGATCCCCAATTCCTAAACCTCTTTCAATAAAAGAAATAGAAAAAATAATAAATTTTAAAAATATTAATGAGGAAGATTTTACTAATACTAGTATATTTATATTGATGTATGCATCAGGTCTTAGAGTGAGTGAGGTTATTTTTGTCAAACTAGGCGAGATTGACTTGAAGCAAAAAACAATAAAAGTAACTGGAAAAGGTAATAAACAAAGAGTCTTGCCTATTTACGATGACGCTGCTAATTACATTTATAGTTATATAAATTCTGTGAGAAAAAACTTAACTAACAACCATAGCTATTCTTCAAAACTTTTTGTTAGGAAAAACTCCAAAAAAATAACACGTCAATATGTCTGGAGAAAGTTAAAGGAAAGAACTATTAAGGTTGGAATTAGTAAGAATGTTACTCCACATATGATAAGGCACAGCTTCGCTACACATCTTCTTCAGGGTGGTGCTAGTATAAGACATGTACAAGAATTCTTAGGACACAATTCTGTAGAATCAACTCAGATTTATACAAAAATACCAAATGAAAAATTAATAAAAGATTATAATCTTGCGCACCCTAGAGGAAATAAATAAAATAATATTATAAGGAGAAAAATTTTGCCGGTAATAGCTATAGAAGGTTATCTTGGATCTGGATACCAAACAATTGGTAGGTCAGTTGCTGAGAAATTAGGTATAGATTTCGTTGATCGAGTTATTCTTTCAGAAATTGCGAAAGAAATGGATAAACATCTTGCTGAAATTGTCGACTTACAAACAAAACCTGAAGAAAAATCATTCACTCAAAGAATTACTGATGGATTATTAGGAGCTTTAGAAAAATCCGCACTATCAGGTGGAGGAGCTGATCCATTCTTCGGTCATGGTATTGAAAACCTATTATCATCTCCATACAAAGATTTTCCACATAAAGAAGATTTAGTAGAAAATTTGGACTTTACTAATGCTATAAGAAAAGTAATAACAGAAATAGCAAAACAAGGAAGCGTACTTATTTTAGGAAGAGGAGCCTCAGGAGTTCTAAGAGATGATGAAACTACACTGAAAGTTGGAATTTATTGTGATTTTGATGTACGTATAAAAAAATATGCGCAAAGAGAAGGAATTACAGAGGAAGAATCTAGAAAAAAAATATTAGAATATGATGAAGGGAAAAAAAATTACTATTTGAATATTTTTCAGAAACAACCTTTAGACCCTTCAATATTTAACATAATTTTTAATTCAGAGTTACTTCCTGAAGAAGAAATAATTGATGACATTTGTGATAATGCAAAAAAATATATAAGTAAGAGAAAATAATATGCCAAAAAAGAATAAAAAAAGTAAAAAGAAGACTAAGCCTAATGTTTTTGTTCAGGCAAATAATAACGAAATAAAAAATGAAATAGTTCCTGATGAATCTACAAATGTTGTTATACCAGAAGCTGTAAATAAAAAAATTACAAACGATATAACTATAGTAAATTATTTCCCCAGTGAATTAAAAAAAATGGGTGTTATAACTACTGCAATGATAATAATATTAGGAATCCTAACAGTTTTACTTGGATAGCATAAATTCATACAAAAATAGAATTACTGAGGTCCCTAAAAAACCAGGGGTGTATATTCATTCTGATATTAATAAAAAAGCAATTTATGTTGGTAAAGCCATATCGCTCCATGACAGATTAAAATTTTATTTTTCTAACCCAAAGGATGTAACTCCAAAAGTTAGTGAGTTAATTTCTAGAATATACGATTTCGATTATATAGTCACAGATTCAGAACAAGAGGCATTATTGCTAGAAAATCAACTAATTAAGAAATATAAACCGAAGTACAATGCGAGGTTAAAGGACGATAAATCCTATCCTTATATTAAGATTACAAAATCAGAAAAATTTCCTAAAGTTCTACTAACTAGAAATCCTAATATAAATGATAAAAATAAATACTTTGGTCCTTACACATCAGTAAGTAGTGTAAGGCAAACTTTAGATTTAATATCGAAGATATTTCCTTATCGAACCTGTGATAAAAAAAATGAATATAACTCAAGAGGTTGTTTTAATCTAGAAATTGGAAGATGCTCTGAGGCTTATCATAATAATAATAAAAATATGTATGATAAAACAATTTCTAGCGTTGAAAAATTCTTATCGGGTAAAACTAAATCAATAGTAAAAAATATCAAAAAAAATATGGAGATTGCTTCAGAAGAGCAAAATTATGAAAGAGCCGCCGTTCTAAGAGATAGAATAAATGCTATTGAAAAAATGCTAGAAAGACAGAAGGTTTCAGGAATAAAGAATGAAACTTTCGATATGATTTCGTGTTTTAAGATAAAAAATGAAGGAATGATAATCGTTTTTAATATAATCCAAGGAAGCCTTTTAGCTCATGAAAAATTCAGATTTGAAAATGTAGAAGGAACAGATTCTAACGAATTATTAAGATTGTTTATTTTTGACTATTACTCAAAAAATATTAATATTCCAAATAAAATTTATGTTTCTCATATACCAAGTGAAGATGATGTAATTAGAAAGTTTTTACAAACAAAAATAAATAAAAAAATTTCCTTAATTATTCCAAAAAAAGGATCAAAAAAAAATATTTTGGAGATGGCTACAAGAAATGCAAAAGAGTCTATAAAACAGTGGCAAGTAAAATGGATTAATGACACAAAAAAAACGCAAAAAGCATTGATTGAACTTCAACAAGAAATAGGACTGGATGATATTCCAAAAAGAATAGAATGTTATGATATTTCCCATATCCAAGGTTCAAATGTTGTGGCATCAATGTCTGTTTTTGAAAATGGAGTACCAAAAAAATCTGATTATAGAAGATTTAAAATTTCTGAGGATAAGAACGATGATTTTGAAGCTATGAGAGAAGTGATAACTAGAAGATTTAATAGATTAATAAATAAAGAAAAAAATATAGAAAAAAAAATCGATTCTTTTAATAAAAGACCAGATCTTGTATTAATTGATGGAGGTAAAGGACAGTTAAGCTCTGCTCTACAAAGTATGAATAAGTTAGGAATATCTAACGTACCAATAGCTGGTATTGCTAAGAAAGAAGAGGAATTATTTCTTCCTTTTTCTGAAGAATCTATTATTTTAGATAAAAGCTCTCAAGGTCTCTATCTTATTCAAAGAATTAGGGACGAAGCACATAGATTTGCAATAACATATCATAGAAATCTAAGACAAAAAAAATCTAATAAATCTAAATTAGATCTTATAGAAGGGGTTGGATTAAAAAGAAAAAAAGCTCTAATAAGTCATTTTAAGAGGGTAGAAAAAATAAAAAACTCAAGTATCGAAGAAATTTCTAGTATCAAAAATATAAATAAAAGTTTAGCCGAAAAAATACTTAACGAATTAAACTCTAAATAAATCTAATCTAGACTCCAGAAGCTTAATTGCTGCTAATAAAGATTCTCTAGATTCTTCAACATCTAATTGAACACCACTTAATTCTAACTTAAGGTCTTTAGAAGAAACTTTGGTAATCTCATTTGGCGAAAAATTAGAGTGATGAAGCCTATTATCAATAATAATATTTTTTATTTTTCTGAGAACTTTATTATCAAAATTTTCATCTAATAATCTAGAAATATCCACTAGAGTCGGGGTCATAGATAAATCCCTAGATAATTTATTAAAAATAATGAAATTTCTAGAGGTATTATAAATTTTTTCTAACCTAAGAAAATTATTTGAATTTTTTAGTATTTCTGACGCAAGAAAGGTTGGAGTTATAGGGTTTCCATCTGATATTAGGCCCCAGAGCCTACAGGAAGAGAGCCTAAGGTTGAAAGCACCACCAGATGGGTTATAAGACCTTATTTTAGCAAATTGGTCTTTAGAAATTTCAGTAAGATTTGAAAAAACTAAAGGTTCGACAAATTTTATACTTTCTGAAAGTGAATATTCAGGCAATTTTTGATTTTGTATTATCATAGGTCTCCTTTTTAATGATGTAGGAATTTTAGAGGCATTATGGAGGAAAGTATAATAAATAAGAAAAAAAACAGCAGTAAGAATATTGAACAGATTTAAACCAAAATAAAAAATAATCAAAAACACAAGAGCTCCAAATTAAAACAAAAAATGACAGAAAAACATATTTTTATGTATTTGTATATTAAATTAGCTTGAATTGTTATAGTAATAATTTTTCTAACTTATAATTTATTTATTTTTT
>CETG01100183.1_pt1 | contig 26305 bp, 31 predicted proteins | sample 361471 | NCBI WGS metagenome assembly CETG01 (sample SAMEA2622696, study PRJEB7988) | marine metagenome | isolation source: saline water (ENVO:00002010), including | reverse complement strand
AAGGACGTAATTTCCCTGCTGAACAGAGACAACCATAGATCCTTGCGTTGTTCGGGCAGTAGAACCTTTATCCCTCAACATATTAATTATAACAGATCAAGGTTACCATGCAATACCCTGCGTGACACTTTCTGAACTGTCTCTACACCCAGTAATTCACGCCACAATGGTTTACACTGCTTAATGTATGCAAAGTACTCCTCGCATGTAAATGGTGCATCAACGACCTCTAGTATGTCCTTGACACCATAGACTGTAATACCCTTGTTCTTATACTTGTTGTATAGACTGTTAGGTATTACATCTAGCATAGGACAGAAGTATCCTGATACCTGAGCATTGAGTGCAACCACTAATTCTTGGATGCCTAGATTTGCCGCCTTGGTCTTCTGACTATCAAATGCAAGATTGTTCTTACATTCAAGATACCATTTCTCCACTTGATCTACTTGGAAGAAATGATCTATCTGACGTTCAGCACCATTGACAGTGCACATATTACTCTCTTCTATGAGGTTGTCAGCACGTTCAGAATCTGATATGACCTTATTCCAGAATGCTTCAATTTCATTGCCATACTGGATCCATACAGATGGATGTGAGACTATATCAGCACAGTCATGTGCCAAACAGATAAAGCTTTCAGTAAGCTTTGCCTTAATGTTCGTATAGATTGGAAGGTAGTTTGCTTCCAAGTATTCAGTGGATAATGACATTGGAAAAATTGTAAGTAGGAATAGAGCGTATTCGTATAACATTATAACCTCTTTCTCTCTTTATTTCAACTATACTGTAATCCTCGTCCTTGTCGTAGTCCACAACACAAATACTCTCTTCAGGTTCAAACTGTTCGAGATGGTGGATTAACTGTCGTACTAGCATCTTGTAGCAAGTTCAAGTACTAATTGACGATGGATGTAGAATAGTTTACCTAGGTCAACATCCTCTAGTTCAGTCCACTCAGATACAAGATCACTTTGATCTAAATCAGGTGTACCATCAGTAAATGTAGGGCATGAGCAGAACTCATCCTCCTCATCCAACCAGAAGTGACGACCGAAGTGCAATGAAGCAAGCATGTGAACTGTGTAACTATGAATATTATACTCTCTATGCAGCATTTTGCAGCATAGGCAGTGCCACTCTATGAAGTGTCATATCATTCTCGTAATTGGTCACGTACATGTGCTTTACTGAAGCATTGGCATGGTTCTTACCCTTGCCCCACCGTTGAGCATACTGATGAGGTTTAATCATTATATGATAGTCCTTAAGGGCATTCATATAATAATCATCCTCAGTATGAACAAACAACCATTTGGAATTAGTATCAATCATACATTTAACTAAACGTTCATGTAAATCTTCACCACCATCACCAGTGGTATATCCTAAACGGTTGAGATAAGGTGGATCTATGAATATCCAGTCATTCTCATTAGCAATGGCAAATATATCCTCAAAAGATCCATCATTTAAAATGCAGTGCCTAAGCATTTGCATGTGCTCCCAATTTAGATTACATGAAAATTTCTTGTAATGACCAAATGGTACATTGAATTTACCATCTTTGTTGTATCTCTCCATACCAGAGAAACACAACTGCCTTACAGTAATGTAACTGACTGCCCATTTGTATGGATCACGTTCATCACCATTAATGTAATCTCTTGATTCATAGTACTCTTTCTCTAATGCATCATGATCTAATGTTTTTAGATAGCATACGTGAGAGAATACTTCTTGGAACATAATAGGATCTTTAACCTGCCTGTACATGTTCATCAAGGCAGCATTGATATCACTTAACACTGAAGGTTTATTCAATGCAAATGATACAGCACCACCACCACAGAAGGGTTCTAAGACCCTATCAAATGTATCTGGTAGCATTTGTCTTATCAGTGGTAGTTCTTTAGTCTTACCACCTTGATATTTGACAATTGGTTTCATGTATTCAATACCCAGATCAATCTGATGACCATACCTGCGAACAACACATAGTATGTCCACATGATCCACATACCCACCTTATTGTGAAGTGAACCTCGTTTGTATGGATGTACTGCTAAATGTGGGGAACTGTCCCATCCATCTTGCATGTATTCTTTAGGATCTATTCTTGCCACGATGATTAGTAATGTAATTACGTGCAGACTGTTCGTTTCTACACTCCTTTATTATAGCACCATTATGGATTAAAGCCAACTTGGTCTTGCTACCCATTACAGGTACAGCATAGTATCCATCGTTAGTGGCAAATCCTTCAGTACTATTCTTGTAGAACCTAGCAATAGATTCTAATTCTTTCTGTTCAGGTGTTTTGGTCGATTTTCTTGTTGTGCTCATCCCAAGGGTGTACATAATCATGGTTTTCAATTGTGTGGATGGATAGATGAGCATCTTTGCCCCATCTATTCATTTGACGGATCCCACCGAACCCTAGTTCTAAATCTTTATCAGTCCAACCCAGTTCCTTAACTAACTCTTCTCGTATGTAAATGTGTAGTTCACCTTCAACATACTTGTAGTCAAAGTACTGGTCAATGTTTGGATCAATTGCCATAGTTATCTGTAAGCACCTCGATATTTATACCAATCCTTGTTGATAAAAATCCTCTTCTTGTGTTGATTCAGGAACTGTCACAAGATTACCAGACACCACTATTCTATCATGCGAACATGTATGTGGGGTTACGTAATGTATGCGTTCTCCATCAAACACATGTAGATTACCAACTTTAGGTTTAACAACTTCAGGTGGTAACCATGGATGTTTTATGTCAGGGAAGATAAGAGGAGAGCATTTACTACAGGCATCCAGATACCACACAAAAGACCAAACAGAACCGTTATGGTTATGAGCCTCTGCGTAGTCGCCTTGTCTGTAGATGCTGATCCAAAGATCTTCGACTTCCAACGTTGGGTAGATGACATTTAATTGTCCTAAGAGTTCATCGAAAATATAACATTCAGACACGTCCCAGTCGGTCAAATATGCTTTGACTGGTGCGTCCTCCCTTCGATATAAAGAGAGTTCCTTAATAATCTCTTTATAATTTATAGGTGGACGTACGTAGAACTTGTCAATCGTTAAGTTTTGCATCCTGATACTCTTTGAAGAAGACTGATTCCATCTTATATGCATCAATCTCCCATGGTTCATCCATGTACTCTGTTTCAGGGGGTACTGGTACTCCCTTCCACTTATTTACTACCTTACTATGACGAGAAGAGAACCGTTGTACGTGAGTACCACGTAGTCTCTGCTCTACATGACGTAGTTCATGGAATAATGTGGTTAGATACTGTTCTTTGTTATCTAACCTATTCTCTATTTCAATTTCAAAATAGCGTGGGCGTGATAGTTCATCAATTGATAAACAAGTACCATCGTTACCCTGATGCCACAACCTCTTGTCTATAATATGGACAAACGTGTTGAAGCGATTGAGTTTACGATGCTTGAAGAACCACTCGACTGCAGCGCGAGCGATCCGCTTGCGATTGCGATACCCACCAAACGTAACATAACAAGACATGACCAATGAAGAAAGTAAATGAATGAGGAAATAAAGACTAATTTTTCAAGTCCAGACATATCTTTTGCGTTCATGTTATACACACCTCCCATTCTGATTTGTTTACTGAGGCATCACAATGTATGCAGTTAAGTGCACTCCAACTAAAGTGGAATACCCTAGCGTGACTGTTACATTGTGGGCAGATAATCAACTTGCCGTTGTTACCTGCACGAGTGTATCTGTTAACCTTGGTCATTTGATTAACCTCCCTAACCTATCAAACTCTTTGTTAAGGACTGGCACATATAATATGCCATCATCTTTTAACATAGAGAGTGTATCCATGAACCAATTGTTATTGGCAATGTGTTCATCTAATGTTAGATTAGTGAAGTAAGTCTGTGACCAATTGGAGAAGAATGGTGAATCAGCGTAAGTTAATTTCATTCTTGTATCTCATCTAGGCGTAGACCACGATAACCTGATGCTGGTGCATCAAGTTCATCCAAAGCTCGACCTAGTTCTTTGGTAAGGTGCTTTTCTAAATGTATATCATCAACATTATGCCTTGAGGCAATGCTACTTCCTAGGGTTGGATCTGTAGACCACATGAGATCGATAAGATACTTGATCTGCTGTGTGTCCAGTTCAACCATCGTTACTACGCTGTCCATTTCTGGTTGCTCCGTGATGATTACTTCCATATTATAATGGTAATTGTGCGGGAATGGTACTAATACGGTCAGTTTGCAAACTGGCATAGTCCTCATGCAATTCGCAACCGATATATGATCTACTTAGTTTCTTAGCAACCATAGCAGTGGTTCCTGATCCCATGAAGGGATCTAATATTATATCACTTGGTTTGCTCCCTGCCAAGATGCATGGTTCAATGAGTTCTGGGGGGAACACTGCAAAATGCGCTCCCTTGTACGGTTTAGGTGGAATTGACCATACGGAACGCTTATTCTTCTTTGGATAAGACTTGGTGAGACCACTATGTGGCTGTAACCCCGACCCTTGATTATGATACTTCCCTTTAGATCTATCTCTTGTGCCCCAGTCTTTCGCTGGTTCCTTGATTGCTTCATTGTCATAATAATATTTTCTATTCTTTGATAATAAGAACATGTATTCATGTGCCTTAGTACATCTATCACGAACACTCTCAGGCATGGGGTTGGGCTTGTGCCAGATTATATCCTGTCTCAAGTACCATCCATCCGCACGTAGTGCAAATGCTAACATCCATGGTATACCAATTAGATCCTTTTCTTTCAATCCATCTAATTTGTTACCACGTCTAGCACATTTCTGTGGTAGATCCTGATCATTTGATGCGACAGTCTGCTTATTAAGAGCTTGTCCTTTACCTGGTCTGTAATTATAGTAACTATCTCCTATGTTTAACCACAACGTACCATCATCAGTTAGTACATCACGTACCTTCCTGAATACTTTCACTAAGTTTTCAATATATTCTTCAGGTGTCTCCTCCTGACCAATTTGATTCTCCTCATCACCATAGTTCCTTAATCCGTAGTATGGTGGTGATGTTACGCACATCTGTGCATAATCCACAATACCAGTTGTAATCTGTGCACGTAGTGTACTCAGAGTATTTCTACAGTCACCAAATAATACTGTGTTTCTCATTTACCAATGCCGAATGACACCACTAACAATAAAGATATTAGTGATAAGGTAAGTAGCAAGTATGATGCTACGGACAATAATAATTGCATTGTCGTATCGTTTTGTGGTTTCGTCATTGAATGATCCTAATGAATACTTCCATACTCTAATCCATCTCCTCACTTCTTCTTAAATGCTCCTGCATATACTAGCAGTCCCATTGTAAGTGCTGTCCAGAAAATAATATACCACATGATTAAGCAAAGTTTAGGGCAATTGTAATACGCTCCCCATCAAATGTTGAAGGTGGAACTGAGTGTTGCAAGTTAGATCTGAAGATAACAACAGCTTTCTCTTGCGGTGGTGCAATCAATACATCCTGATTTAATGGTGTTGGTTGCACTTTATTCTTAGGTGGTAGCATACTTCCCATATCAGGACGTTTAAAGTACGTACCAGCAGCACCTTTAGGTACTTTCACATAATATATTGCGGAGAATATGTTATATGGGTGCATGTGAAACTCTTGATATTTCCCACTCTGATATACATTATACCATGATTCTGTGCATTCGTAAACATCATCCGAACCATAGTGTCTAGCGAAGTCATGTACACACTCAGTTACCTTACTAATGAGCGTAGTGAATTCCAAATACTCCGTAAGATCAACAACATGAAAGCAATTATCTGGTGATGACGCACCACTCAACCAACTCTCAGTGTTACCCTGCTTGAATATGCCATGTAATTCATGTATCTTCTTATCTATTGCCGCATTCTCTTTATCAGTCAATAGGTTAGTAGCAGCATATAGTCCCACTGGGAACACATGCGTTACATTATTATTAACTTGATGCACATTTATATTATTCATCTAAATCTTTCAAGTGTGGTTCTACCCAATGCTCCGTGTTATCAATACCAGCAGCGTTAACATACCGCATAATATGCTCATCAACCTGATGAAATATTGGATGAAGATCCAAGTCCATGTTAATATCATGTGCTATCTCTGCAACCTGAGCTTCAGTTAAGCAATGGTCTTTATGTAAGAGATCACATGTGGGTATTCTTTTCTCAATAAGCTCATTGAGATTAATTCTAATTTCGTAGTCTCTGTATACAGGCATAGTATTAAAGGGTTCTAAAAGGGGTCTAGGAGACCCCAGAAGGGGTCTATCTTAGATAAAGATATGATCCTGCCCAGTCTGCTCTAGTTAAGCATTGGGCATAAGATGCATCATCTAAAAGGTTGTAGCGCACATGCTTGGCGGGTTTCGCCCATGATGCTGGTTTGTACACATCACCAGTCTTTCTATCTATGAAAGCATGTACTGTTGACTGGTTATCGTCCGCAGTAATCTTGATGTACTTGCGTCCTTCTTTGATGTTGAACACGGTACCACAGGTAGGATACTTGCTGTTTACGTCCTCCTGAAGGATTTGTCCAAGCTTATGCGCTCTTTCGTAAACTGTGTCAACAAATAGTGCTTTAGTCATTGGGTTCCTTGATTGATATACTTAGTATAATACACCAATCTGAGTATGGGGGACAGAGTGTGCCACTTTATTCAGTGTCCTCATCATCCCAATCCTCATCCCAGTCTATACTATCATCAGCATCTTCCCAAAATGCCTCGTAACAATCCGCATCCTCCTCATCAAACATAGAGAGATGGTGGTTTAATGTTATCTTACCTTCTAAGGATCCAACACTTATGGTACTATCTCCCTCATTGATACAGAACCCACGCATCAACCAACGTGTTAGTTCATGCTCTGGATATGCTTCCATCATAAGATCAACCAACTCTTCAAACTGTTCGCGTTGTAAATGCTTGTACTCAGTCCATGGGTGACCTACATTCTCCTTCCAACACGGAATATAACCATCACGAAGCTCAAGCACGTTCAAATACCTCTATTCTACCGCTTATCCATTGATGAGCATAGTTAATTAGTTCATCCTCTAGTACCATAGGTTCATTAGTAAACTCAATCAGATATCCTGGTTTCTCAAATTGTAGCAAATCAAAATCATTTAGGACACGTCTTGGAGATCCCATAGGCAATTCAACATTACCAAACGTAGCATCCTCCGTAGGAACCAATATAGAATCAGAAGACATGGGCATAAAATGCGTCTCTTTATCTATCTTGTGTACTTGTCTGCGTAGATTTGGTATATGATCTGCATCTGGATCCCATCCAACACAAATGGCACCGCAATTATTTGTCAGTGCCGTAAACCTAGTGATACCAGACACTCTCATTGATGTATGAGATCCTGGTCTATAACGTAGATACTGCGGATATGCAGCAGTTTCGCTCATCCATACACCATCAGTGAACAGTAAGCATCTACTATGTAAGTAAAAACGTGTAAGGAATTCCCATGGATACTCTACATGTTCCCTCTCAAACATTTGTTTGATCATGTCAACATGATGATCCTTAACATATACCTTGTGCTCTTCAGGGTCATCCCCAAAGAACTTAAAAGCTTGTTGGCATCCTTTATGATATAGTACGGTGAGGTTCTCGAAAGTATCCCTCACTGTGATCGCTGGCATCATCTATCTACAATTTCAATAAGACCATCTTCGATTTGTTGTAACCATGTTCTACCAAACTCAGCAACGTCTGGTTCTTCTCTTGTAAACTCTATCACTATTGTGGGTTTGTCTACTGTGATTTGAACCATTGTTGAATCTGTTATAGAAAATGGAAAATGTTGTGCTAATTTCTGTTGATTGTACCAACAGTCATGCATAGGTACCAGTATACTACCATTTCCTGTCGGTGTAAAGGCCCCACTTTTCTCATAGAAATATACTCTTCTGTTAGTAGCGTGTAAATCCTCAAAACCTTGACATGAGGCTACACCACCTTCCTCTTGAGATATTAATCTTGCAAGACCTGGAAATCTAAAGTGCGTGTATGCACCATTGTTATACACAAAAGATTTATGTGCGGGCCGCAAACTGTCACTCTTCCATGTACTTCCGAACATTACTGTTCTATGATGTACCTGTAATGTTTTACCGAATTCTCTTATTAACTCCTCATTCTTAGCAACAATGCCTTTCTTATTCTTCTTAATATGATCTGCAAGAACATCACTCTGTGTGAATAGAGGTATCTCCTTAAAAGGATCTGGATCGTTACCAAATATCTTCTTACCTTTGCGTGCGTCTGTTGTACTAAAAACAGTTAAACCATGCGAAGTAATACTCCTACCAAAGGAGTATTGTGCTATCCTTGAGTCCTGAGTTTCTGCAAATTGATACATGCTTACTCCTCAGTTGTGGCATCTTCTTCTGCTAGTGCTTGTGTAAGTGCTTCAAACTGAAGGTCGAAGTCATCTTCATTATAAACATTAACAACTTGTGTTGTGTTTATTGCACCAACAACAGGATCAACATGAGTAGAATCTGCTCTTGCTACTGTTTCTCTATGACGCATCAAGTCTTCCATTGGAACTACTTGCTCTGTGTCTAGTATATTATTGAGAGCAATAAGAGTACCAGACATATCAGCTTCTTCAAGTTGTCCATTTTTAACAGCCTGATATACTGCTTCAGCAATCTGAAATCTTAATGGTTCCTTATCTTCAGGCTCTAATGAATCTAGATCCATAGGAATAGGTCCATACCATTCATCATTCTTAAGCGTACCATCATTAAAGTACACTTCAAATGTATTGTCTTCTGGATTAAAGTTAGTTGCTTTATAAGTTGGAGCTACGTCAGCGTCCAATCTAAATTGTACGTCGATGTTCTCGACATTTGTTGTAGTCATTAGTTTACTTGTCCACCGTTGATTGTACCAGAGGTCAACTTAGTTATATAGGAGACTCCATCAATGGCATTTCCACCAGAGCCAGGTGTTCCTCTTCCAGATCCACCTTGAGCAGTGGATCCCCATCCACCACCTCTACCTCCTGCTCTTGAACCACATCCTGAAGCTCCTCCACCATTTCCTGGTGAATTTATTGAACCGTTCTGCCCATTGTTTCCTCCTGTTCCTCTCTGACCTCCTGGATAGCCAATACCACCACCTCCACCGCCTCCTTGTGACGTTGAGAAATTTTGATATGTTGCTTGACACTGACTTCCCTTCATACAACCATATTGTCCTGTGTTTTGGTAGGTACATTGACCACCACGGCCACCGCCGCCGCCTCCACCGCCTCCAGCGATTTGACCATTATTAATTAAAATAGATTCTTCTCTTACATATAATCCAGTTTGTCCGTTCTGTCCACCATTGGTATTAGATGTGTTTTGTCCAGCTGAACCATTACCACCTTTACCCACTACACGTTTACCACCGCCAACAACGATTAATACCTTAGACGCACCAGTTATATTGTTTATAGTTACATTTCTCTGAAGTGAATTTATATTTACAACACCGTAAACATCAGCACCACCTTGAGTATTATATCCAGAATATGATAGAGCAGTATCTAATTCAAATGTATAACCATCAGCTGCTATTGTGGTATAAGATCCTGTTTGCAAAACATCTGTAGATCCTCCTGTACACTCCATCCATCTAGTATTAACTGTCTTACCTGATGAACCATTGTTATTACTATTCAGATCAAATTGAAATCTATACACATTACCTTTATGTACTTCTCTCCAAGTTCCACCACTCTTAATATAATGTTGCTTGGCTCTTCTCCAAGTACCACCATCTTTTACGTGGATAGAATGAGTTGGTTCCCAAGTACCACTCCTTTTTATCCATGCATTACCACCAAGTAGCTCTGCATATTGATCAGAATAAGGTAATGCCATTAGTATCTATACCAAACATCTCCATTTGAACCACCAGAAGGTGCATTTGTACTTATCCATCTTCTACCGTATGCATTTGATTCATCACCGATAGTAAATGTAACTCCACCTGTAGTTGAGTTAACAGATCCATCGTGGAAACCTGAAGGATTAGCAAATGATGTGACACCACTGTTAGCAATGGTGATGGAGTTTGCACCATTACTAATACTAATACCAGAACCTTGAGTGATAGTTGATTTAGCAAATCCACTCGCAGAACCAATCAATAATTGACCGTTTGATAGTGTTGATGTATTTATTCCAGTACCACCATACTGTCTACTGATCGTAGTTGCATTCCAAGTACCAGTTGTGACAGTACCAATAGTAGCAAGACTAGATGCAGATGTTAATGATCCGAGAGAATCTATTGCTGATTCTATAGTAGCTTCAGTAGTAGCATCAAGAGCATCAATACCCTTTAATGTACATGTACCAGAACTATCAGATATACAATTTGTACTACCAACTGTTAGATCTCCTCCTCCAATGGTGAAATCACCACTTATTTCAAGAGTATTTCTTATAGTAGTTGTACCAGTTGTAGCACCAATTTGAACATCAGTAGCAGCACCACCAATATTCAATGTTGTTGCGGTAGTTTGAATTAAGTTAAAGGTTGTCTGGTTAGTAGTAATATCACCACCATTAACAGCTATGTCATTACTGAATGTAGCAACATCAGTAACACCTAGTGTGCCACCTAAAGTAGTGGCACCTGTTCCAACTTGTAAGGTTCCTAAGTTGTTAATCTTAAGACCTAGGTTGTTACTCAATTCTAGATCACCAGTACTAGAACCAGTACCAGTACCACCAGTAATGGACATGTTACCAGTATCACTTAATCCAAACTTAACCCAGTTACCACCTAGATATGCACTACCTAGATATCCTCCTCGTGCTGGATTCTCAAGTAATTTCCAGTCACCTGTAGCACCTTGTGTGGTATTTGATGGGTCAGTACCTAAAACATCAATGTTCTTTTGTGATTCAGATGCAGTACCAATAGTAATATCGGCAACTGTCATCTCAGAATTAAAGGTTGATAGTCCTTCTACCCTGAATTTACCTCTAATTTCAGTCTCAAGACTATTAGATTCAACAGTAATCTTATCCCTAACAATGATCTCATCATAGGTAGGACGTAAGTTTGCAGTCTCACCAACAATGGATAGTGTAGGAGTATCAAGGTTTGCTTCTTCACCAGTAACAGAACTAACCTTAGTATTACCAATGAATAGGTCACCATTACTGTTAAGTCCAGAGTAGAATGCAATACCTCCATTCTCTTTCTGTGACTGTGAAACAAGAACTTCAGGTTCAGTTAGAACTCTATTCTGTACTGAAGGTAGACCAGTTGAGTAGTTACCTGGACCATAACCAACATATTCAAATGTATGGTTACCAGATCTTAGAATACTTGGTCGTCTAAGTTCAGTATCAGTACCACCTGTTGCATTAACAGGTATCATTCTTACTGCTTGATCTAACTCAGTCGCATCACCATCTCTTGCTTCAAGAGTAATAAAGTTTGCTTGCTGAGGATCAGTTGTGTTTGCATTGGTATAATTATTCCTTGATTCCTCAATGAAATCACCAATTGATTCTTTAGTGGTTGATAAGGTCTTATCCTCAAGTCCTGTGGCCACATCAGTTGTTGTAACTAAACCAATAGTAGTATTACTTGCAGCAGATGTTGCTTCAGCTGGATCCTCTGTTGGATTATCCTTATCTAAAGTAGGATATAAGTCATTAATATTCTGAGAGAATGAGAATGCATTAACACTAGCATTGGTTGGTGATACACTACCTTTCAATACAGTACAGTAATAGATACCATTTTGTACTGACTTCTTAAGTTCCTTCGCTGTTTCAATATCATAGATGTAATAAACATCACCATATGACTGACCAGTAGGTACGTTTCGTGGTTGAATAATATATCCATTGATAGGATCTCTTTGTAGATCAACTGAACTATCTACAACATAACGTAATCTATATGTTCTATCCCTAGAAGTTCTGTTATCAGGAACACGTCTCATGTATCCTGCACCAGTGAATAGTGAATTAGTATAGAAATTATCATCAGCAAGATGATAATGTATACCTTTATATCCAGTGGTTGCAGATGCATTCTGTGAACCAGATGTAGCTGCAGTAACTCTCAAATACCAGTTACCTAATGTTGCATCCCATTGTATTGGATGATTTGGATCTCCAGCAACAAATGAATTTGCAGTAACATCAGTGAATACACTATCAGCTGGTGAAGCACTACCATCAGGTGTGATTAATGCAGCAAATATAGTTGGTACAGAGTTATTACCAGAATCTATAAGAGATACTAATATTTTATCTTGTATTCTGGCACCAATATTGAAACCTTGTAGTTTATATGGTGGTTTGGTTGCTTGTGATGTATATCCATAGAGATATAATCTTGTATCTACAGCACCAATATGAGCCCATGTAACATTACCAGTACCACTTTCAGTTTGGCTACCACTAGTATGAACTGGACCACTTCCAGCACCAGCGGTTGTTCCACCAGCAATAGTGTAGTATGCCTGTCCAGAGTTTGTACATGTTGCTCCAGCAGCAATAGTCTGGTTAAATGCCCATGCTGTGTTGTTTCTAGCAGCATTCTGCTGTACCTTTTGTACGTCAAATGCTACATAACCAACAGGAATTTCATTAATAACACCTTTCCATACACTTACACCAGTAGCAGTTGATCCACGATAACCTCTATTTAAGGTTAATTGACCACTAGTTCCATTAACAGCAGTTACCTTATATGCTTCTTGAGCATCAGATTGTATGAATTTAATATAATCATTAACTTCTATACCATGGTTATCATTGTTATTAACACAAGCAACAATCCAATTGTTTTCTGTAACATTGAAAGTGTATGCACCAACAGCACCATAGGTTCTTGCTAACTTTTTAGGTGGAATAACATGAGTTATCTTACCAGCTTTATCCTGTGTAAATGGTGCTCCCTTAAATCCTTTTGCTCTTAATGCACAGGATCCAAAGTTACTGTTAGAGTTAGTAATTGACTGGTCACCACCACTTAGGGCTACGAAATGATCAGCAAATCCAACAGCGAACACTGATACTGCCTGTATAACAGCATCATTTGAACATTTTACATGGAAGTTTCTATATGCAGCTTTAAATATACTATCTCCATCAGTGTGGCCACCTGCTTCGTATGCAGATCCATTCCACTTGATGAATGCGTTATCATCTTTCTGTAGTGATACACCAGTAAACTGAGCAACAACCATGGATTTGAATCCAGTTGCTTTGCTACCATCAGCGTGCATACCACAGGTTCCCCAAGTAGATCTTAGAGAACAGTTGAATATGTATGGTGATGATGAATCTACGTTATCAACTTCTACCTGAACTTGGCAACTATCTGTTGTTGGGTTACCAGATGGTGCACCTGATCCAGGATCTTTAATAATGTATCTAAATTTAGTTGGTGATACAACTTCACTAACAAAATATGATCCATTAAATCTTGAAGCATCAGTTCCTGTGACACCACTAATAAGAATAGGAGTACCAACAGATAGATTATGATTAGCTGTTGTAGTTACCTGAGCAGTTGTTGTGAATACGTTCACATTAACATAGTCAGTTATAATACCACTAGATGCTGTATTAGCAATAGTTACAGGTCCAGCTAAGTTAGGACCAACAATTCTATTTTCTTCTACTCTTGCTTGTAATTCATCAGCACTTTGTGTACCAGTAGCATCAGGAATATCAGCATATGCCTTAGCAATCTTCTGATAGTATAACTCTAGATCATTCTCTGTTAATGCTTGACCATCAGTTCCAGTAACACCTGCCTGTATATTATTACCATCAGCATACTCAAAACAAGTTAGTTTATGGTGAGAGAATGTTGGTGGTGATGATGCAGATGGCTGTGCAGGGTCTTTGTATACACCTGTAGAAGGTCCATCAAAGAAACTAAATTGCCAGAAATAGCAACCACCAGTTACCCTGAAGATTGCAGATCTATCAATAGCACCAGCAGTAGGATCGGGAATATATAACGGTCTAATCTTAGTCTTTCTAAGATCCATACCAACAAGTGATGTACCTCTAGGTACTATTACACCACCCTCAACTGAGTTAAATCGGTATAATACATTGTTTGGATTAGGATTACCACTAGCATCTGTTAAATCAAAGTTAGTGGATGAACTTAATTCTGTAATATCTGCAGGTAGATAAGCATTACCTGAAGTATTTGTGCCTGGTCTATTATCTATAAGATAATCACCAGGATATAATACGATAGTAAATGATTCATAGGCATCATTAAATTGACCAGCCCTATAAGAAAATCTGGCAGATTCTATTAGTGCCCTTTGTATAGTTTTAAAAGGACGGTTAGGTGAGTTACCTCTATTGTCAAATGAGTCAGATGCATCAAAATCATCAGGGTTGACATATAGGCAACGGCCAGTTTTTGATGTAAAGACGTTCTTAAGTCTGGTTAGTGCCATCTTTTACTATCTCTATGTTATGAAGGAATTTCAGCAGTATCTTCAAACCCTATTAGAGTTGCAGATACAGCAGCAGTTGATTTAACATAAAGTGATTGATAAGTACCAAGTACTAATCCTGTCAATTCAAAAGTTTTTTGGTCATCAATGGATACATTACGAGCAATATACTGTGATGTTTCAACATCACGAACTGCAGAGATTAACAATTCAACGCCAGCAGCATCAATAAATTCTGTTGCAGGAGTTGTATTACCAGCAGCAGCATACCTAGTTTGTGTAGTAGCTACTGGTGCATTATTAAATGCAGTAGACTTTGCAGCACTGTTGTTGTTCTCAGCAACAACCTCATTATTCATGTCATAGATGTTCTTATAGTCGATATTATTTTTATACTCATAGTTTTGGAAGTATACTACTCCAAGTTGTGAGTCATAATACCTAATTCTACCTGACCACCCATCAGTTGCACCAGTACCAGCATAAGAAGGACCAGCAGATATTGTTCCACCATTGGCTCCAGTTACAGTAGTATCACCTGGAAGATCAAGTCCCTTTGGATGGCTCATGTTTCTCAACCAAAGTTTACTATTGGCAGCATCCCAGAGCTCAACAATGGCAGTCTGTGCAGTAGGAGTAAGTCCACTATTCGTCCAACTGACACTTTCACCAGGTGTAAATGATCCTGTAACACCACCACCCTCTATTACAACTGAAGTTGTGTATGAAAACTCAGGAAATGAAAATGCACTAAAGGTAGATGGTGCACCTGGTTGGTTACCTGGTGCATCTAGTTGCAATGCTTGAGTTTGTTCAGTTACTGCAATATCTACAGTAGCTGCACTACCAGTATTATTAGCAATTATTAATTTACCACTCATCAGAGTAGCACCAGGACATGTATAGATGTTGAATCCCTGAGTTGCAGTTGCAGATGTAGTTCTTGAATTTGAGTACGGGGTAACGGATGGGGTGAAGTTTGCCAGTACTCCTACTTGTTTGACGGCCATGAGTTTTAATTAAATGAGTGGAAGTAGACTTTTGCCATTGATACACCGCTTCCAGTTCCAGAATTCAGCGTGGCAGTTGATCCTGTCTGTGGATCTGTTAGAACAATTTCTCTGGCAGAGATTTTACCACCAGTTTTATTAACGGGATCAGTTGTATTAATAGTTATATCACCATCAAACCAACCATCTCCAGATACATCTAACTTGTAACCTGGAGTTTTCCCAATACCAAATTGACCACTACCATCTAAGATAGCTTGGTCAGCACCAGTATCATCAGTAAAGTTTAAACTTGAACTTGCTACACGCTTCTGAATAACCGATTTCGATGTTCCAGCATCTCCAATTATAAGTGAAGAACCTGTAGCATATATAGATCCTTCAACTTCAAGATTGTATGTTGCAGCAGCTCTACCAATACCTAATTGACCATCTAATTGATGTGCAGTACCAGAACTTACAATATTACCAGTGGATGTGATATTAGTAACAGAATCTACAGCACCATTAATTGTTATACCTGTTGCTGTTGTATCAATACGTAAATCAGTAGCAAGTGTTGACTGACTTCCACTATGATAGATTCTTGTTGATGTGTTGTCCGCTTGTAACCATACTCCTACACTAGACTCACTTCCTAATTGAATTGTACCAGAACTACCAATAGAAAATCTACTGGACTGGTCAATAATATAAAAAGTGTCATTATAAATTCCACCAAGACCACTGATTGCTGTAAAACCAAATGATGTAAACCCAGTGTTACCATCGTCATTAGCATGAGAGAATCTAAAATCAGATGTTTCTGGTAACCTAATGCTACCACTAGTTCCAAACTGCAAATCACCAGTTAAGGTTAATCCTTGGTTTTGAACTACTGTGTTGTTAAATGTTGCAGCAGCACTAAAGGAAGCTGAACCATTAACAGTTACAGTATCTACAGAAGTTGTTCCCAATACTCCACTACCTGTGGAAGTAAAATCAACAATACTAAAAGTGCCTGTAAAGGCAGCACTGTCAAGGGTTTTATTTGTGAGCGTTTGAGTGGCACCTAAAGTTACAAGTGTATCACTTGCAGCAGTTTGACCATTAGAAGGTAACACATATGTATGAGTTACACCTGCAGGTATTGATTCTGTACTAAACTTACCTACCTTACTATTATCAGATGAGTTTGGTATTACAAACAAACTATCTGTAATTGCTAGAATAGAACCTAAACGAATAACACCAGTACCCTGTGCGGATATGGTGAAGTCTAAGTTAGTATCAGCAGCATCTTGTGCAGCAATGTTGAGTGTATTACCTACCTTTTGCAAGTTCAGTCGTGCATCACCCATTGCTAGGCCGACTTGGCCTTGAGTTTCTGAGAATATACCAGTCGCGGTTTTTCCTTCAAAAGATAAACCTGGAGTAGTATATGTACCTGAAGGTACAGCTCGGAATATACTACCTACAGCCGATCTTTTATTTTGATCTGTTGGATCCGAATTATCTAGAAGTAAGAGAGTATCAGAGCTAGATACGCTTCCTGCTTCCAATAATGTTAGGTCAGATATCTTACGTGTTGCCACACTAAGTCCACAATAAAACGTTCAAGTCTATTTATAACTTCTTCTTGAATGTAAAAAATCCCTCACTACCATGCCAGTACCCTTTGTCCCAACTATGGTACTCAGTAGCATATAATTTTGCTTGACTTTCCAACTTTTTACCTTTATATGTACAATCTGGCATAGATGCACCATAAAATGCCATATCATCAGGCACAAAAGAGAATATCATATCACATGCTGGATTCTTTACTATTAATATACCCGTATTATCATTTAATATTAAAGGTGCGGTAACCTCCACTTCCATCTCTCTGTATGGTTTGTCAGTATAATTGTATCGAGATTTAGTAAGAAACTTATGTTCATCTACTTTCTCATGAGTTACTATTATATGTGCCCACTTTGTAGGGTTTGATGATGCTTGATGCCAATTATCAAAGGTTCCTTCAAACCATTGGCAAAATAAATCTAATTCCATTTGATTGGACATTTTCCTTCATTGGTTACTCTTTTCATAATTATATCCCATGCGTCAAACATAGTAAATGACCTGAACCTATTGTTCTGATTAAGTTCTTTAATCAAACGTTCAGGTGGATCCTTCTTATCTAATTTAAAATTAGAATCAGACTTCTTAGAATATAGTCTGAAATAATACAGTGGTGTTCCTTTTGGTAAGTATACATCTTTCTGTAATACTTTTACTCCAACTACAAGGGGTCTATACCATACAGATATAGGAAAGGTAGCAGGTACCAAGTCCAACCCAAACCTAGAAAGCAAAGGATGAGGAATCTGTTCAATCCATACATCTTTATCATTTGTCCATATAGACATTGTATACTTCATTTGAAGTTCTGGCAAGTCCCCACTTAGCCAATTTTCACCTAAGTGAAAGTAATCATCATATGATTCTTGACTTAGACTGGTTTCTATGTTATTATCCTTGATCTTAAATCCAAGATCAAATGGTTGTGTAACTACCCATGTATTATCACCCCACTTCTTCCATGCAGGACATTTGGCATGATCATATTTCATATCATACCCAGTTCTATATTTCGTTGGTGGATCTACAAATTCAGGTGGAAATGGATCAGTTTCCTGTCCTTCTCCTATTCTATAGGACCAATATACTTGCTTCACTTTTCAAAGTAACTGATATTTAATACCATCCTACGATCTACATCAGTAGCGGGAACACCTCTATGTTTCAAGTTAGTGTCAAATATAACTGCAGTGTTTGATTCACTATACACCTTCTCACCAGTTTCAAACTCAGTATATCCATTATTAGTATTCAAATAAAGAACACAAGTCTTGCTTGGTGTGGATATCTGCCAATCAGTATGCCATTCTTGCTCTGGTGCTTTAGATGGTGTAGCATTTAATTTTACTCTTAATATTGCAATCACCCCTAACTTATTAGTTGCTTCCATGAGACACCTATTAATGGTAGGATTCATTGCACTAGAAAATTGGTGATCAAAATACAGTAAATTTATATACTGCTCTGGTTCTCCTTGTGATTGTGTCCAAAACCATGGAAAGTTTGGACTATTAAACTGAGTGTATAACTCATTAAACGTGGCTTGATGGAGAAAGTGACTAATCACTTGCATCTTCTTTCTCCTCTTCTTCAATCGCTTTATCCAATTCTTCAGCAGTTATTGTATTCGCAGAACCAATACCTTTACCTGGTGGGTTCTTCATAAAAGGACTATCAGGATGAGGTACTTTAGTTGGTGCACTCGTAGTTTTGAGATACTTAGCCTTCAATGCCTTCTTACTTGGCTTCTTACCTTTATTTGCTTTCGCTTTCTTAATAACTTCTATGGCATCACCAACTGTGACGATCTCACCCGCCATCTCATCTGGTATCTCAACTCCAAAACATTCTTCTAAGAACATAACGAGTTCAACCATATCCAATGAGTCTAGCATTAGGTCATCACCTAACTTAGAATCCCAAGTAACTTCTATCTCATTACCATCTTCATCTTTGGCTCTATCCATCAAGGTTTCCTTGATAGCCATCTTTGCTATCTTAAGCATAGTTTGCTTAGATATGCGTTTTGATGCTTTGAGCATCGCTCTGATTTCAGAGTATGTCTTGTTATAAGCCATTAAACGTAAACTACTTCATCATTTTGACACTGATCTCGAACGACATCGAGAATACGAATGAATTGGTCACCATCGTCACAATTTATGACTTTGGTATTTCCTTCACTACTTAGTAGTGTAAACCTTTTAGATGGAATGTCAACCGTCACCTTATCAAGGTATTCATCTCCAAGATCTAGATACATAGGGCAAAAAGGCGATTGATATAATTGTAGCAGATTAAGAGAGGTTTGTAAAGTAGGGTGTGTCACTTACACGACTGGCACGTCTGTTCACTTCTTTTGCTTTATCTAAAAGGGCTAGACCTGCGTTTCTATTGTCCTGCATCGTTCTTACAATATTTTCTCTATTTGTTTCTTCTTTTACAATTTCTTCGACGTATTCGTCTAAATGTTTAGCAAGAATAGCTTTTAGGAACACAGCCTCTTGCTTGGTTACTGACATGTGAAAAGTTGTCATCTTGTGTGTTGTAAACAATCATCAATTCAAATATATCTCCTCACCAGCAACATTTACGTTGCCACCTGCAGAAATATTAAAATTGCCACTAGTACTCAGTGAGTTATTACCAGTGACGCTAACGTCATAACTACTGTTTGGAGGGGGTGTATCAACCATATCTACTGGTTGCCCTCCATCTATACAGTCATAGGAATTACCAACCACTTTTTCTGTGTGTTTTCCTTTCACTTCAGTGAATTTATTACCCACTGTTTTGTCATAACGACATCCGACTGCTTCTGATCTTATGTTGCCCTCGGCATATGTATCGATTGCACCAATAGGATCCAATTGGTTAATTGAGTGGAATTTTTGTACATATTCCTCACGAATTGTATGTCTTGATTCATACAACTTACTAATATTCTCATATTTAGCAGATTCGACCCTAAAAGTCTTGTCTGTTTTAAATGCTAGACTAGTTTTTGTATTAAGGCTATACACTCCACCCACTGTTAAATTGTAATCACCGTCACATGTCGTATTCAAATCACCTTCACATTCTATCTCAGTATTACCTTCAACAGTCATTCTAACATCACCTTTGATGTTAATTACTAACATATGTTTTGTTGGATCTTCACCCACATCCAAAGTCATGCTTTCTTTAGCAAGCATATGGATATCCTTATGAGCAAAGATGTCAGTACTACCCTTGACATCCATGTCAATATAGTTTTTAGTAGTACCATGAATTAGACGAACCCTTTCACCTTTCGGTGTATTGTTCATCTCTATCATATGACCACATGATGTGCTTTGCACAAAATTCTTTGGCCATACAATAGGGTTATTTACTGAAGAACCACTCTCCTCTGTACCATCTTTAAATCCTGTTAGTTCTGTCATACCTGTTTCTCCAATGCTGGATGACCTACACAATCAATATATGATTCTAGTCCTAGGAGTTTTTCCCTAACCTTAATAGGTCCAGCATAACTATAACCCAGTATAACAGTACCACCTGCTCCTTGTCCACCCTCAGTGTCCTCAACTTTTGCTGTAACAAAACCAATAACCTTTTCTGATAGAACAGGCTTGACTAATCTACCCTGTTCATCTATAGTCATTTCACCAATTTTCTTCTTATCAGGGCCAGTACCTATTGTTATAATAGGTTTCTTATAACCAGTACCCACATTAACAGGTTTAATCTCTTCAACTATAGGAATAAGATCACCACACTCAGCATATACTGCCTTAGCATCATCTGGTACAACCAAATCAGCATACTTTTCAGTATAGTTAAGTGTGAAAGTATCCCCAGATACTGTCTGTAACACCATACCATTTTGAATATTAACATGATATGTTGGATCTAAAGTAGCAATAATCATGTTATCTTCTGAATAATCAACATCAACTACCTGCATTACATCTGGTTTACTGGGATTCTCTTGACCATCTGCAGACGATACTAAGAATAATGGTTGACCATTCTCAACTACTTGTGCTACATTACCTTTTGGTATTATATAATTATACTGTTCTTTAGGACAGTATGTTTCAGCAGGATCAAATCCATATCCAATACCAGGTTCTATAACATCAATAGATTCTATCTTACCATCTTTAATGTTAGGTTTAAAGACAGCACCACCACCTTCAGGTTCATTACATGTGAACTGTGCACGAACTGTAGCTTCAAGACTTACATTTTTACCTTTCTTCCTTACCCATGAACCAACAATAGATCCAATTCTATCAACAATAGGTAATGCTTTGATAGGGGCAGTGGATTGTAAATTATCCCATACCATTTCAGGGAAACATGGTTTCTTATTCTTATTACCAGAATTACAATTCAAAGATGCTGATGGGAAACCACCAAGAGGATTAAGTTTAAAGTTTTCAAACGCTTCAAGTGGACCTCCAATCTTGAAATCCATAGAAGCAATACCACTAAGTTTTCCAGCAGCTGACGCTAAAGGAACTAAAGCACCAGTCTTTACATTAAATACTGACTTCACTCCACCCATCATTCCAGCAGCAAATGCTCCTTTCAGATTACCTGTTGTAGGAACAAAACCCATAGGTGGTTTAGTTGGCCAAGTATCCATCTTCTTAGCAGCTGCATCTTTACCTTTGGCTTTAGGTCCATGACATGTTTCATATGTACTAGCACCAACAGCACATGATAATGAACCTTCGCAGAAAAGATCCAAGATTGATAAAGCATCTTTAAGTAATGATTGAATCTTATCCATAGCACCCTTAATAGCTGACATCAAACCATCAATCATTCCTAATGCCTTGTCAATCAGATCCATTAACTTATTCATAATGGCATTAATAAAATCTTGTATCAAACAAAGGAACATATCAAGGACATTATTAAAGAGATCGGTGAGTAAGCCTTTAATAAAATCTTTGAGTTGATTCAATAAATCACCAAACACACAATTAACTACCTTGGCAAGACCTTCAAGATTAGCTTTAATAGGGCCAGTTAACTTAGGATTTGGTGTAGGGATCTTCATCAGCTGATCATCAATTATGTCACCGACTCTCGCTAGAGCAACACCTTTAATCTTACCTGTTATACCTCTAAGTTTAGTAGTAACACGACTAGTTATAGTGTTGATCTTACCTGTAACATCCGCAACCCTACCTGTTGCCTTGTCAACAAATTCACCAATAGCGTTCTTTTCAACACCACGGGAAAACTTCATAAACTCAAGTAGTGGTCCTTCTAGTTTAGTTGCAACATCTGTACCACATTTACCATTACCCATTTGTACGGTATAACATTTAGATGATTCAGCATAATCTTGAAGTTTGCTTGTTATTTCACCTTCACCTCTTGGATTGATTGTTGAATCTTCACTTTCACCTTCAGTTGTTTGTGCTTCTTCTACAGGTACTTGATTGCCAGTCTTTGAATCTACAGTAACATTAGATCCACTTCCAGGTACACCAGTACCTTGACCAGCGTGAACATTAGGAACATAATCAGCTGCTACTAACTTAGGAAATAACTCCTCCTCTCCTTCTTTTTCTGCAGTTTTATATGCACCTTTAGGATTCTCATCACCAACAGAACCCAACACTATTGGTACTTGTGCAGCAGCACCATCCATAAAGAAACCAACAACCCAACCATTAATTTGAAGTTGATGTACTGTACCAATTCCAGATCTTTGTGGGAACATATTGGGCATCATTACCATAGACCATGGTAAATCTTTAGTAGGAAGTTCCTTTCTACTTGGATTATGATATCCTACAATTCTAACTTTTACTTTATTAGTTTCATCCTTATCATCTGGCTCATCTTTCGTACCTCCACCACTATTCTCCACCTGGCCAACCCACCAGTTGAACCCATCCTTTCCAATAAAATTAGCAGTTGCTTCGTTCATCACTTCAAAGTATCATCAGTTTTGGTTTGAGAAGTCTCTTTAATATTACCTGGACTATCAGTATATAATGTAGCCTTAGTAGTCATTTGATCATTACTAGAGATAAATTCTCTTTCTATTTGACCTACAACATATATTCCACTATTATCCCCATCCAATTCCTTATCTTTACCTTTATATGTTGTAAGTTCTACATTATCCCCAACATACAAATCTAAATCACCAACAAACTCTACTTCTACTTCTTTACTGTAGAATAGTTTTTCTCTCAATGCTGACTGTGCTACTTGTTTAGTACTATCTTGTGTCATAGTACCCTCAGTGAATAATGCAGTATCCATTATCTTAGACATGATTCTAGTAGGTGCTGTAGTTTTCTCAAATTTTTCAAAATATGTAGGTAGATCTACATCACCATTCATTTTGGGAACATCCTTGTAATATTTAGATATGTTAAAGCTATGTTCTATGTAAGACATATCCTTCACATCGAATGTCATAAACTTACTGCTATATGATCCATAGTTCAATCCCCTTAGTACATCTCCAGCATGTTTCACTCTTAAAGACATAATAGGTATGATAGTTTTATCTGGTTCTCCCAACTCTGGTTCATCATAACCAACGATCATTTTCCTTCTATATGCCTTTTCTGCAAAAGAATCATACGATAAAAAATTATATCCTAGAGCATTCTCAAAGAAAGCATATCCAGCACTAGCATTTGAACCACTACCACTAGAAGGTATTGCTTTAGTTGATAACCACTTAATTATTGTATAAGGTGACCAATAACATGCTACAAAAGAAAATTTATTCTTAGTTGGAGATATTTCTACAATAGCTCTATCAGTTCCTAGAATATCTGTTAATATATCATCCTCAACTATCTTATCAATACTTTTTCCTCCACCAGTCCCGAATCTCCGAGAAATTTTTGCAGCTGCATTGTTTATAAGATCTGGAGAACAGCATAGCAAGCTTGCTTTTGACTTTCCATCAACTACTAATCTATCTTGAAGATCATACACAACCAAATTCATAGAAAAAACATTCTCTAAATGATCTTCAAACTCAAAATAGATAGGCTCCATACCTTGTACAGCAGATAAAGCACCATCTTTACTATCAGTCAATTGAACTTCAATTCTAACTGAAGCACTCTTAATACTCTCAGTATATTTTAAAGAAAGTAATTGATTAATGGTGAAACCATAATCGGTTCCTTCAACACCAATAGCTATATTCTTAAGTTTAAAATTACCGCTTTTCATTTATCCAAACTGTGACATTAATGCGTATTCATCAAACACATGAGACTTAATAGTACTGGCGATAGCATCTGCAAATCCACTCTCAGCTTTCATATTTGGTACGGATGGTTGTGGTTTATTAGCAGCTATTTGTTCTACTTCTTTTTGAACCTGTGTATTCTCTATCATTAGAAGATCATTAGCTTCATTTATAACAGTGTCAGTTAAAATAGCTATCTTACTATCTCCAGTAGCTAGAGAAGCCATTGAATTGAGTATATTATCACCACCAACGTTATTAACACTACTCATCAACTGATTCATCAACTGATTAGTAGTATTAGTACGATTAAGCATCTGTCCAAGTGGAGTACTTGTATCAGTGCTGGTTCTAGTACCAGTACGAGCTTTATTCCCTTCTTCTAATCCCTTCTGTGTACCACCAAAAGGATTAAGAATACTAAATCTATTACCACCACTAGTCCTGCTATCAGCAATATTAGTTGAATTTGTAATACTCTTCATCCAAGTATTATCACCAGCAATAGAAGAACCAGTAGATCCAGGTGAACCGTTAGCACCATTGGCACCGTTAATACCTGGTGCACCATTTTTACCCATACCTAAGAAATTATTAACCCCATTATTAACTACACTCTGGAACAAATTATTAGATGCAGTATCACCAACCTGTGTAACATTCTCACTAGAAATACCAAGACTCTTACTAATGCTATTAAGATTGTTGTTTACAATATTGTTTATATTCCCACCAATGCCTATTTGTGGAATCATCTTAAAGACTTGCATCAATCCAGCAGCTGCAGCCTTCATAGGTAGTGCTAGTGATGCACCAAATGCTTCTTTTAAACGTCCATCTATTTGGAAATCTTTTTCTATCTTATCTGATATATTCTTTTGGAAGGTATCATCAAATCCACTCTCTGCTAGTGATAGATTAGATGGATTATCAACTGGTGAAAATGCACTATCAAGACCAGCACCACCAGTTAAACCACCTCGTGCAAATTTCTGAGTAGGTGCACTATTATCACCAAGGCTTGTACCTAGATCACTACCTTCTGCACTAGGTCCACCATCATCCCAATGTTTATCTGGAGTCCCACCCTGAACATTATTAAAGCTAACCTCATCAGGCATTGCAGGAGAGTTTGGAGAAATATCTGGACCTCCTCCTTCCATAGCAGCAATCATTGGAGCTGACTGCTCTTGTTCTCGCATGAGAAAATCCTGATAGCGATCCTGCTGGAACATAGATTGCAATAGAGCCTCTCTATCTTCTATAAGTTCCTTAATGTTTAGAAGACATTTATATATGTGAGATAAGGATATATCACTCTTATCATCTGAATCTGGTGCCGTTGATGGTGGTGCTACTGGTAATGTCATGATAATCTAACTCCTTTGCCTTGATCAGATATAATCAAAGAACTCAATTTGGCTATTGGTACTTCCTTCTCAACAGTTTTTGTAACCAATTGTGGTATATACTCTGGTACTGGTACAACCACTGACTTTACCATCGCTTTCTTTGTTTGTAATACTGGAGTTTGATTAATATTTTCAACATTTTTCTTAGGACTTGGTTTTATATTTGGTGACATAGAAGATTTACTCGGCGATGGTCCAACAAGACCACCACCATTAAATCCTTGAACTAAACCACCACCATTCATTTTAGCACTAGCAGATATATCAGCACTTAAAGCATCTAGTTCAAGTTGCTCCTTGAGTTCTAGTGCAAATCTTGCTTCAGGGTTTGATGCAAGATACGCTTGCTTATCTTCTTCTGTCAGTACACCCATTGATCCTCGGAAAATAGTTTCAGCACCTTTTGTTTTTTGCTCCCATGTGGATTTCGTCATGGTATTAAAATCCATATCAGTATGTGATGTTTCTTTTATTCCACCACCATAATATTCTGC
>CETG01017653.1_pt1 | contig 26444 bp, 19 predicted proteins | sample 361471 | NCBI WGS metagenome assembly CETG01 (sample SAMEA2622696, study PRJEB7988) | marine metagenome | isolation source: saline water (ENVO:00002010), including | reverse complement strand
GAAATTGGATCGCCTGATCTGTTGTATTAAGGGAGTTTGAAATTTGCGTCATATTAAACAAACTCATTCTGGTATGGTTATAAATTTTGTTACCGCTAACACCATTAAAATTTAAACCTAAATAGAAATTTTTATAATTAAATTTCGTGTAGAAAGCATAAAGAAAATCTGGAACGGCACTTCCTGAAGATACACGATCACTATCATCGATCTGACCATCACCATTAATATCTTTAAACTGGTTTAAGCCGTCTGGGCCAATACCTTCAAACTGTCTTACAAAAAAGTTACCAATTGGTTGATTGTTCATATACCCATTAATGGTTGCGCCTGTTTGCCCCGAGCCTTGTGCAGTACCGGTAGTTACAATCGTAAATGGAGAATCGGTAATTTCGTTTTTGATATAAGAGAAATTCCCTCCTATATTATAAGAGAAATCTTTTGTTTGATCGCTCTGGTAATCTAAAGAAAATTCTAATCCTGAATTTTCAATTTTCATATTAGGAATATTTTGCCAGGTATATCCAACCTCATCGATAGGATCCTGCGTAGAGAAATAAAGCAAAACATCTGTGGTTTCCTTTAGGAAATAATCTACTGTTCCTGTTAATTTTTGATCAAAAAGTCCAAAATCGATCCCGATATTTGTTTGTGCAGTTTCTTCCCATTGTAGGTCTGGATTTGCGGTACGTGCGAAAACTAAACCATAAGGATAATCTTCTCTGGTCGTTTCGTTTCCATTTATGGGGTAAATATCATTGTCCTGGAAACTTTCGCCGTAACTCAAATTGGTTTGCTTAGAAGGAATTTCCTGGTTACCTGATTTTCCCCAACTTGCTCTTAGCTTTAAGTTGCTGAAAACTGAATCATCCATAAAATCTTCTTTGTAGATATTCCAACCTAAGGCGAAAGATGGAAATACGGCATACTCATTATTTTTACCAAATTTGGTAGAACCATCAGAACGTACTGTTGCCGTTACCAAATATTTGTCGGCATACTCGTAATTTACCCTTCCAAAGAAAGACTGTAACTCATTTTGGACAGCATCTGAAGATTGAGTATTATCTTCTCCTCTTGCTTCTCCAAGTTGATATCTAGGCTCGATACCATTATCAGGAAAATTTGTAAAATAGAAGCTTTTATTATGAACGTAGAACTTCTGATAAGAATGTCCTGCTAAAAGACCTAAATCATGATCCCCAAAAGCTGTTTCATAATTTAAAGTATTTTCAACTAAGGTATTTCGATTAGTAGTAAACGAAGATCTTATAGAGCCCTCTGCATAATCCGGATCTGCAGAGTATGGTATTAATTGTTCATCTCTATCTGTTTTGGAATAATCCACCCCTAAGTTTAATTTGTAAGTTAAGCCATCAATGATCTCTAGAGAAGGAGAAATATTCGCAATCATTCTATTATTGAAAGCATAATCCCCATATATATCTTCGATAATCAACGGATTGATTCCTGTACCGAAAATTGTGGGCTCCCAATCAGTATACGCAGGTGTTGTTGGGTTTAATGACAACATATTACTCACCATAGTCTGGATATCCGGGCGTTCATTTTCGGTTCTGGTAGCAGATAAGTTTAAATCTACCTTTAAACGATCATTTAATCCTTTTTGGGTGACATTTACTCTACCCGAATAACGTTTTAAATTACTATTATTTAATATCCCTTCCTGATCTCTGGCACCTAAGGATGCGAAATAAGAAGTTTGAGAAGTTCCCCCGCTCATCGAAAAATTGACATCATTGGTAATGGCGGTTCTGGTAAGTTCATCCTGCCAATCGGTATCAGCACCATTATCACTTAAACTTCCTCCGATTTCCTGAACTACTCTTCTAAATTCATCTGCAGAAAATACATCTATTTTATTGGCAATAGAAGAAATAGCGGTAGAAGCAGATACATTCATTTGTGTTCTTCCTGCCTTTCCTTTTTTAGTGGTGATTACTACCACACCATTTGCCGCACGAGAACCATAAATTGCTGCAGCTGAAGCATCTTTCAATACGTTAATCGATTCAATATCTTCCGTATTAATAAAATTTAATGGATTTGTAGGCATTCCCGTAGAGGAATTATCCAGTACAAAACCATCAATAACATATAATGGAGAAGTACCGGAACGAAGTGTCCCTACACCTCTAATCACAATATCCTGACCTGAGCCTGGTTCACCACTGGCATTAGTGACATTTAATCCGGAAACCTTACCCTGTAATAAATTACCGGGGTTCGTATTGATACCTTTATTGAATTCTTCTTCACCTACAGAACTTACAGCGCCGGTTAAATCTGATTTTTTTTGAGTACCATATCCAACGACAAGAACCTCGTCTAAAGAAGCGCTATCTGTTTCTAACTGGATATCATAATTGGTTTGTCCGGTTACTCTTTTTTCGAAAGTTTTAAAGCCTACAAAAGATATCTGAAGAATATCTCCTTCCTGAACTTCGATTGTATATTCCCCATCAAAATTAGTGGTTACCCCATTGCTGGTACCTTTAACCATTACGGTTGCTCCAGGAAGTGGCACACCCTGATCGTCAGTGACCACACCACTAATTGAGCGCTGAATGGATTTATTGGTAATCGTAAAGTCTCTTGAAGGCATACTTAAAGAAGTAGCTTCAGTAGCTTGCGAAAAAAGTAAAACTGAAAGTCCAAATAATACCTTTTTCGATTTTAATTGTGTAATTTTAAAATACATTTAGTTAAGTAATTGGTTGCACAATGCTTAATTTTAATAACCGCAGTTGTTGGTAGCTTCTGCGGTTTAGTGTTTTTTAGAGTTTGCTTTGGATGAAAATCACATAAGATTTTTAAGTTATCATTAACACGATGCAAATTAATGAAGAAAGAAAAGAAGCTGTTTTAAATGAAGATTATGTATAGTTTAATTAGTGCAAAAACGTTTTAATAAAGAAATTGATGAATTTTCACTAAAAATAATTACTAAAAATTATTATATCAAAAATTTAAATCACCAAAAAATAACACATCACTAATAAGTTGGACATTATTACATTTCGTTTTTTTGTTTAAAAATTTAAAAAGGTTAACATAGATTAAATCAAAGCTAACATTGGAGTAAAACACTGTTAACTTAAAATTAAAAGTAAATTTTACGTGGATGTTATATATCTAACCACTAAAGCAGTAATTATATATTTTCGTGCCTATACTTCTATTAGGATTAACAGATCAACTGCCACAGAATTATTTATATCCTGAATATTAATTATGCTACTGATTTGAGCACTACTCCTGTTTTCAATATATCATTAATAAGCTTGTGGAAGTGGAATTAAAAGATTCTTACTCTTTCTAAACAAACCTCTGAATATTATATTTCTTTTTGTCGACACCAATAAATATTATTCGGCTATTTATACTATTTTTTAGACCATAACGTTATTTTCATATGTTTAAAAATATTAAGTTTGAAATATTCTTTAATAGTATTGTTTTTAATGAGTTTCCCTTGCTTATATGGACAGCAAGAAAATTTTTTTAAAGAAGAAACATCGCTTAGATTGAGCCAAAGCAAATTGTCTGATCGGATCTATGGAGTTGGGAAGTACAAGCATTTTAAAAATAATTTTGAATTTATGAAGCAAAATTTTTTAAAACTTGAAGTATTCGTAGGAATTTTAGAACACTATGATTTTATGACTGCCGATCGTTTATTAAAATACTCTTATGGTGCTAAATTAAATGCCCAGTTATCCTCAAAAAGCCTGCTATATATTTCTGGGCAATATATTTCAAATCCTTTTAGTAGCATTTATGAAAATACAAGGATACCTATGGATCCGCTTTTTCCTACTTCAGGAATAAGTTTTGGCATAGACTTTCAGCTCAAAAATAATATTAACCTAGATATTGGCAACAAAACATTATTACCAGATGACGATACTTCAATTTTTAATCCTACTCCTTTAAACATGACACGTGCAAAACTCAAAATTGGTTTTTGAACTTGAAAAAGAAAAAGCTCTCAGATATATAATTCTGAGAGCTTTTTCGGCAATTTAAATAAACAAACAATAAAACAAAAAATTAATCTTTATTCCAGCCGCCACCAAGCGCCTGATACATATTCACAACAGCCGTCATTTGTTGCATTTTAGTTTCTACAAGATCAAATTTAGATTCCAGGGCATCCCTTTGGGTCATTAACACCTCCATATATTCTGCTCTTGCATTTCTAAACAATTTATTCGAGATCTTTATCGACTCCGTTAAGGCATCTACTTCCGCAGCTCTTAAATCATAACTCTTCTTAAGATTATCGATTTTAGACAATTGATTGGCCACTTCTATATAGGCTTTCAAAACGGTTTGTTCGTAATCGAAAGCCGCCTGAATTTGCTTGGCATTTGCAGTTTTATAGGCTGCTTTTATGGCATTTCGGTTCACTAAAGGTGCTACCAGATCCCCTGCAACAGAATAAATTAAGGATTCTGGTGTATTTAACAGGTAATCCGGATTAAAAGCCTGATACCCGATATTCGCTGAAATCCCGAATGAAGGATAAAATCGGGCTTTTGCAACTTTAATATCAAGTTTTGATGCCTGAAGCTCAAATTCTGCCTGACGTATATCCGGCCTGTTCTGTAATAATTGCGCCGGTAAACCAGCATCGATTTGCTTTGGAAGTATCGTTGCAAATGCTTCAGTACTACGCGCTATTGGTTGTGGATAACGACCAACAAGGAAATTCAGCTTATTTTCTGTTTCCGTAATTCTTTGCTGAATATCATATTGTAAGCTTTTGGTATGTAAGACTTCTGCATTAAATTTACTTACCGCAAGCTGGGTAACACGAGCGGCCTGCATCTGTAATTTTACAATCCTGTATGCTCTTTCCTGAATTTCGATATTATTTTTCACAATCTGGAGCTGATTATCTAAAGCCAGTAATTCGTAATAAGAATTAGCAATTTCAGCTATCAAATTGGTTACCATAAAATTTCTTCCCTCTACGCTGGATAAATAGCGCATCACGGCAGATTTTTTAGCGTTATGAAGTTTGTTCCAAATATCTACTTCCCACTGCGCATTTAAGCCTATCATGTAATCAGGAAGTGGATCCGGAAAGGCCTTTCCTTCTTTAATCTCCAAATTCTCTTCTACTGCTCCATCGCGTGTATATTTACCCACTTTATCAACTCCAGCACCTGCTTTTAATCCAATTGATGGTAAATATTCACCTTTTCTAGCCTGTACTTCACTTTGAGCGACCTTTAGCTCCTGCAGCATAATATTTAACTCCTGATTATTTTCAAGCGCGGTATCAATTAAAGCTATCAGGTTGGGATCATCAAAAAATGTTTTCCAATCTATAGAAGCCGAGCTTGTAGTATCTGCGGAATTAAAACTTTTAGTAGCAAGAGAATCCTGGGAATTATGATAATTCCCGGGAACCTCTTTACTTGCGGTTTTCTCTGATAATGAAGGTACACAAGACGTAATACTCAGCATAATTCCTGCTGTAACGCCTAAATAAGAGAAACGCTTATATTTTTTAAATCTATTTATCATAATCAAAATCTTCTGTTAATGGATTTTCGTCTTCGTATTTAATCAATGATTTTCCTTCAGCAAGACTTCCGAAAATGTAGTATAGTCCTGGTACGATAATTACACCGAATATGGTTCCAAAGAGCATTCCTCCAAGTGCCGAAGCTCCTAAGGTTCTGTTACCTACAGCTCCTGCTCCGGTAGCAATGATCAACGGAATTAAACCGGCAATAAATGCGAAAGACGTCATTAAAATGGGTCTAAAACGCACTTTAGCTCCTTCTATGGCCGCTTCTAATACACTAAGGCCTTCACTATGTTTCATAACGGCAAATTCAACGATTAACACAGCATTTTTACCCAGAAGCCCTACCAGCATGATTAAACCAATTTGGGCATAGATATCGTTTTGAAGTCCCATTAACTTTAACAGCATAAACGAACCAAACACTCCTACAGGTAATGAAAATATTACCGATAACGGAATTATAAAACTTTCGTACTGGGCAGCAAGCACAAAATACACAAAGACCAATACGATTAAGAAAATGTAAATCGATTCGTTCCCTCTTCGCGCTTCATCATACGATAATCCTTCCCAGGCGATGTCGTAGTTTTTAGGAAGCGTTTCTTTGGCAACTTGTTTAATAGCATCAATAGCGTCTGCTGTGGTATATCCTTCAGCCGGTAATCCACGAATTGCAGCCGAATTGTACATATTAAAACGAGTTACCTCATTTGGACCCTGTAGTTTTTTCAGTTTCATAAATGCAGAATACGGGACCATTTCACCATGATCATTTTTCACGTACATGTCCAGAATATCTGAAGGTAGACGTCTAAACTGAGGGTCTGACTGTACATACACCTTAAAGAAACGGTTGTATTTAATAAATCCCTGCTCGTAAGTACTACCAATTAAAATATTCAGGTTTTCCATAGCATCGCCAATGGATACTCCTTTTTGCATGGCCAGTTCATTATTGAACTCTAATTCGTACTGTGGATAGTTGGCGGCAAAGAAAGTAAACAGCCCTTTTAGCTCCGGACGTTTTCTTAAATTCTCCATAAACTCCTGATTGATCTTATCGAAATCCTGATAATCGGTTTCCGTATTTTCATCTAATAGACGCATAGAGAAGCCTCCAGAAGAACCGAAACCTGGAATTGCCGGTGGCTCAAAGAATTCGATAACCGCACCTAGGTCTTTGGATTTTTCCTCCAGCTCTTCCATAATTTCGGTAACTGTATGTTTACGGTCAGACCAGTTTTTAAGGTTAATTAAACAGGTACCTGCGTTAGATCCACGCCCTTCAGTCATAATTTCATAACCTGCCAACGAGGATACCGATTCTATTCCTTCTACTTCTTCACAAATACTCTGTAACTTTCTGGAAACTTCATTAGTTCGCTCCAAGGTTGCTCCCGGAGGTGTTTGAATAATGGCATAAATAGTTCCCTGGTCTTCACTAGGCACAAAACCAGAAGGTAAGACCTGACTTTCAAGATAAATACCGGCACAAAAGGCTACTAAAATCCCGAAGGTTAACCATCTACGACTTACCATTCTTTTTAATATACCAACGTATTTACCGGTAAGCTTATCGAATCCTGAATTGAATTTATCTAATCCTTTAGTAAGGAAATTTTGTTTATGCTCTTTACCATGGTGATTTTTAAGCAGCATCGCACATAAAACCGGCGTAAGGGTAAGTGCTATAATTGCTGAAATCACAATGGAACTGGCCATGGTGATCGAAAACTGTCTGTAGAATGTACCAACTGGTCCAGACATAAATGAAATAGGCAGGAATACCGAAACCATTACTGCCGTAATAGCAATAATTGCACCCCCTATTTCTCCAAGCACCTGTTTTACGGCTACATAAGGAGAAATATCCGGATATTCATCAAATTTTGCGTGCACGGCCTCGACGACCACAATGGCATCATCTACCACGATACCAATGGCAAGTACTAAAGCAAACAAGGTTACCAGGTTAATTGAAATTCCGAAGAATTGAATCACGAAAAATGCCCCTACCAAAGACACCGGAACCGCCAAAATAGGAATTAAGGTAGAACGCCAGTCTCCCAAGAAAATAAACACTACAATAGCTACCAGGATAAAAGCATCACGTAGGGTGTGAACCACCTGTTCTATTGAGGCATCCAAAAATTGAGATACATCATAGCTAAGCTTATAATCCATACCAGGAGGGAAATCTTCTTTCATTTTCTCCAGTTCGGCCTTAACTTCTTCAATTACATCACTGGCATTACTACCATAACTTTGTTTTAATACGATCGCCGCTGATGGATGACCGTCCAGATTAGAATAGATATCAAAAAACTCACTTCCTAACTCTACCCTACCAATATCTTTTAATCGCAAACTTTGCCCATCGGGGTTTGCCCTAACAATAATATTCTCGTATTCTTCAGGTTCGCTATAGCGACCTTTGTAGGTAAGTACGTATTCTAAAGACTGTGCCTTTATTCCTGAACTTCTACCTAAACGTCCTGGCCTACCTACGATACTTTGCTCTTTCATTGCCTCCATAACTTCATCTACAGAAACATTATAAGCACGCATTCTATCTGGGTTTAACCAAACACGCATGGCATATTTACGGCTACCCAAAATAGTAGATCTCGCGATCCCTTTAATCCTGTTTATTTCAGGAATCATTTTTACGTTGGCGTAATTGTATAGAAATTTTTCATCCATACTTTCCTTTTTCGAGTAGAGGTTTACATACATTAACATACTCGGCTGGATAGGTGTAATCACTACCCCTTCCCTTTGTACCAACTCTGGTAATAAAGGCATTACCTGATCGACCCGTGTTTTTACCCTTACCACGGCATCATTAGGATCCGTCCCAGGTTCAAAGATCACTCGTAATGTGGCCTCACCGGCACTGGTTGCATCTGTTGCCAGATAACGCATTCCCTGCACCCCATTTATTGAATTCTCCAAAGTAATAAGGGTAGATTTTACCAATACATCTGCACTGGCGCCCGGATAGGCTACAAATATATTTACTGTGGTAGGCGCAATTTGGGGAAACTGCGATATAGGCAGTTGTTTTATTGCTAAAGACCCCATAAATACAATTATAATAGAAATAACAATTGCAAATACGGGTCTATGTATAAATCGTTTAAACATAGTCTTATTAAATTTTACTCGGTATCGAGATTTAAGTGATGATTATTAACACATGCCTCATTTCGAAACGAAACAAAAACCATCAAAACATTTTTTATAAATGCCTATACAGATTAACCTATAATGTTCAATCTGTCAGGAATTTGAAAGGTTCTTGAAATTTTAATTCTAAAAAAACCTTCCAATTGCCAATTTTCATGAAAATAAATTACTCGGCATAAAGTTCAAGGTGACCTATAACCTCCTGAGGATCTTCAAATTCGTACTCGATCTCATCTCCTTCTCTAACTTTACGAAGTCCTTCTAAAAGAATTTTATCATCCTCAGTAATTCCATCACTTATGGCATAAATATGCGGAAGCTCACCGGCAAGACTAATTTCTCTTGCTTCGATTTTATCATCTTCGTTTATAACATATACATAATGCTTACTTAGCACCTCGAATGTGGCTTTTTGGGGAATTAGTAATGAGTTATTAAAGGGGACTTTGGTAAGAACACTACCGGTTTCACCATGTCTTAAAAGACCTTCTGGGTTCGGAAAACTTGCTCTAAAAGCAATATTCCCGGTTTCGTTATTAAATTCTCCTTCGATAGTTTGTACATAACCATCATGCTTGTAAACCTGGTTATTGGCCATCAGCAATTCTACTTTTACCGTATCATCTTCGTGAATGGCTTGCTGATAGTCCAAATATTCGGCTTCAGGAACATTATAATAAACCCACATATCGCTGTTATCGGATAAACTGGTAAGTAATTCTCCTTCTTCCACCAAACTTCCTAACTTTAAATGAAGTCTGTCTACAATTCCGTCAAAGGGAGCTCTAATTTCAGTGAATTCTAAATGTACCTGCGCTAGCGACTTTTCAGCCTTTGCTTTTTCTAACTTAGCTTTTGACATTGCTAATTCGTTAGGAGCAACAACATTACTATCGGCTAATTGTTTGGTATTTTCGTATTCTATTTCGGCAAAATGGGCTTCAGCCTCAGCCTTTTGTAATTCGGCTTTGTAAAGCTTAGGCATAATTTTAAACATTAACTGCCCTTTTTTCACAAACTGTCCTTCATCTACATAGATATCTTCAAGATAACCTCTCTCCTGCGCCCGCACTTCTATATTTCTTATAGATTGAATTTGCGCTACGTATTGATTGACGACCAGGGTATCTTTACGAAGCGGGCTTGTTACCAGATACCTGGATTTTTCTTCTTTCTTTTCTTTGTGGGATTCACAGCCCATGCCTAAAAACATAGCACACAGACTAACAATCATGAGAATTCTACTCATCATAATTTCAAATTTAAAAGTGATAAAAATTAGGGGAAACCTTATGAAAGTCTATAAATCACCGCTAAACATAAACCGATAGACAAATGCTTTAATAGACTATTTTTAAAAATTGAAGTTTGCTGGATTGTAGATAAATAATCCAGACTTAGAAAATCATATTCTAAACACGCAATATCTCACACAAATAGATGGGTAAGATGAAATTTTTTGGTGCTTTGAAAAATAAGGTTCGTAATCACGAAGACTGTTATCGTGATAAGCAGAAAGTACAATGTAGAAAAGACCGGTAACGTAATCGCCAGTCTCTATATTTTTTTTTGAAGCATCAGTATCTGAATCCGAATCATTTTGTGCTTCTTCAATTTCGATCTCTTCAGTTTCAGAAAATTTTTTGTCTGGATTGGATCTTGATTTTTCATGAATTAGTGCATCACTATCATCAAAATAATCAAAACCTAAATCCAGTTGATCCTGAAAACAAAAGTCGTCTACAATAAAATCATTATTCTCCTGTAGATTACTGGCATGAAGATGGCCATAACCATTAAGGAGGAGTAGAAAAAACGATATGTATTTAAACAATGATTTCATTTGCAGCGCCAAAGCTATAGAATCTTTGGATTACCTACAAGAACTTCTACATTATTTTACATAAAGCAAATAATTATTTAATATTCAGTAAAATAAGGTTGTATTTTTTTAGAATAAACAAGATTTAAAGAGGGGTTTCTAAGCAAAAATTCAATAAAAAACATCAATAACTTAAAAAATTCCATAATTTTTCCAGTTTCTTGACATGGTATAATAAGTTGAAGGTTTGAAAGTTTGAAAGTTTAAAGTGCAAGAGTTCAAAATTCTAGATTCAAGGTCTTAGCTTGTTATATAGCCGTCGGTCTTCAGCTTTAAGTATTCACCACAAACATTTAAAATTCAAAATTTTATGTGCAAAACTCTATTCTCTACATTCTAACTGCTAACAGCAGAGCGAATATAACATTGGCAAATCGGCAAATCGCAACCGTGGGTTTTATATCCTTAAACGATATCAATAAAATACTTCTACTAAGTAACTCATGAGCTTGACATGAGCTACTTAGTAGAAGTTATTTTTCATGGATCCAAATATCGATAGTTTGGAACGGAACCGCAACACCTAATCTAGATTATCAAGCAAAACTATATTAAAAACTTGTCACTTTTTAACCTGGAAAACAATTGTTTATCTTCCAGTACATATTTAAGATGACTTTCTAAAGTATGACGCTCCTGTTGATCAGAAATATTAGGTATTAAATCACGGTAAAGGGATTCTAATTCAGATTGTAATTCTAAGCCTCTTTTAACGACAAAGTCCCTTCCCTTATTTCTTAATTCCTTACATTTTAATCCATTTTGCTTTCTCCTGTAATTGGCAAGTTTATACTGAGATTTTAATCCTGATATGTAAGCTTTTTTATGAAAGCAAAGATTTTTAAATAGCGTCTTAAAATATAAACGGTTTGATTCATCCAATGCCTGAGAATAAAAGCAAAAAGCATCTTCGATTTTTTGGTATAAGGCATTGATCTGGAAATCGATAGGAATATCCTCTATTTCTTTCTCTAATTTATTTAGGATCAACACTTTTTCTTTTGCTGTGTACTGATCCTGGTAATTAATACGAATGGTACCAAGCCCTGCTTCCAGATTTTTATAAAAATTGCCTTTTTCACAAAAGCCACCATCAGTAGTAAATGCCAAACATCTAATATTAGCATGTTTTAATTCTTTTAAAAAATGCCGCTCATTTGGTTTAATTTGATGTTTCTGCCTAATTTTTCGTAAGGTTTCGCGGTAGGATATATTCCCGTTATTTGCTAATGAGTTCATGCTGGTTAGATTTTTTCTGGTTATTTTACAAATCTAATTAATCACTACGCTTTAAACTCTTTCAGAAAACACAAGCTTTACTTAATATCCGGTTAAAATTTTAATCAAACTGATTAAAAAAGAGAAAAAAAACACACAAATTAGTGTCTTTAATGAATTAAAAAAGTTATTAACAATATATCAAATCAAAAGATATAATCAATATTTTGGTTATATTGTTAAATAAATTAACACTTAATTAGTTATTCCTCAAATTGGAAGTAATGAGATGTATAATTGTTGATGACGAAGAATTACAGGTTTCTTTATGTAAAATGCTAATTCAGGAGCATACCAATTTAAAGCTTGCAGGAACTTTTGGGAGTGCGCTTGAAGCATTGAAGTTTATTAAGTCGAATCAAAATATTGATTTAATATTTTTAGACATAATGCTTCCTGATATTAGTGGATTTGAATTGCTATCTCTACTGAAAGATTCTCCTCAGGTTATTTTAATATCATCGACTACAGAATATGCTATTGAAGCATTTGATTTTGATCATGTTCTTGATTATCTTCTAAAACCAATTAAAAAGAACAGGTTCTTAAAAGCAGTCGATAAGGCTATTGGCAAACGGAAAGTACAAATGAGCATCCCTAAATCATTCTATGTACAAAGTGATAAGCGCCTAATAAAAATTAATCCTAACGACATTAATTATGTTGAAGCTTGTGGAAATTATGTTTTTATTCATCTCGAAGCTCAAAAAATTTTTACTTACTGCAGCTTAAGAAAGTTGATTGAAAAATTAGACTGCGAAAATTTTGTACAAACACATCGCTCTTATATTATTAATATCAATAAAATAAAAGATATCGAAGATAATAGTGTCTTAATAGGGAATAAAGTAATACCTATTAGTAGGAGATTTCGGAAAAACGTATTAAATAGCATTGATGTGATTTAACTACTTACATATAAAATCCTACCGCTTATCCTAAAAATATAACCGCCTGCATAATAAATATCTTAGAAGATGAATTGATTTGTAATTTAACGATAAGAAATGTACGTAGGAATGGCTACAAATGGGAAAAATCACTTAATTAAAATATCTGGTGTGTTGAATGCTTCCATTAAAAGTATTGAGACTGAGTTACAATCACATTTAGAAAAGGCGAAAGATATTTTAAACATAGATATTAATAGTATCTCTGAAATAGATTTGCCAGCCGCTTTCACACTTTATTCTCTTAAAGAAAAAGCCAAACAAATGGGTAAAATTATCGATATCAATAAAGAAAAATGTTATGCTCTTAAAAAGTTACAAAATTATAAGATAGAAAAATTATTATAGTTGAGATTACATTGGTTAGATCAAGATCCGGAAGCGGAAACAAATCCCATAACTCCTGCTTCCGGAAATTTTAAACCAACGTATAAAATACTAGATTTTAAAATTTTGTTTTGTTTTTATTTTTATATCAATCGTTAGTTCGTTATTAGTTATATTAACTAAAATGAGATCCCCGAAATGCAAAAAGCCTGAAATCATTTTTCAGGCTTTTTTAATTTGAAATCTGGATAGATATCCATCAAGAATTTTTATTTTTTGATCTTTTTAAAAGAATATAAAAAATAACTACCGCAAGCACGTCAACAATGGCGACAATCAAAGTTATTTTTTCAATAGTACTCATCAATTATTAATTTCGGAATTTCAAAATTACATATAATACTTATAAATTAACGAAATTTTAGGAGAGAAATTTTAAGTAAATATCATTACAAACTCTGGATTTCCATAATTTATCATTTCTACAAAAATGGTAAAACTAAAAAGGGAGCAAATGTGCTCCCTTTTACCATATTATTCCAGTTTGTAGGCTAATACAAATTAACGAAACAATGATTAGGTTCAACAAACATACGGTTTCACATAAAATATAATAAGTCCTTTGTGTTAAAATCAACTATAAAAATAGTTAAAATTTCTTATTCCCTTCTGTAAACCTTCTTATTCCTAAACTACCAGAAATAGTAATTATTGTATTAGCGACTGCTTAATTTTTAAAATATCATTTTTTTAACTTAGGATGTAACCATAAAAAGCTCACGCATCCTATAAAAATAAAATAAAACCAGTATACATTAATTGGCTTTAATAACAGCTCCTTTTCTTGAGCTTCTGCAACATTATTAAAGTACGATTGACTATTTTTTAGTAAATTACTACGCCTTTTTGTACTCCAATCATCATCCTTAAATACATAAAATTTAAAATTTAAAATGCTATCATCAGCTGATAATTTTAAATGATTCCAGCCCTCTTTCTCAGGATAAATCCTTGCTACATACTCGTCTGATATATCCGCATGTTGGAGTAATGCAATATGATGTTCTAAATTATCGGTTAGTGCTGGTCTTGCCAAAGCTGTTTTAATACGAATATCTACTGGGACATTAACTAAACCGATATCAGTTACTAATTGCCAGTTTACACTTTCCCATGATGGCTTAGAGATCTCTTTAAAAATACCTGTCCAAATTTCCCTGTACACCGGTTTGTTACCCTTTAAAAGCAATTGATACGTATTCTGAAAAACACCGCTACCCACTTTCCCCCTACCTAAATACTGATAAACTGCCAGATTATCTTCGACCTCTAATAAAGAGTAAGTATTTGCTGTTTTCTGAAAGATATATGGATATTTATAAAGCTCAATCTGCGACTCATTATGCCACTTCATTTCTGGCAAACCATCAAATTGAGTGACAAAATTTACAAATGTTTTTTCCTTAAAATTATCTTCAACTTGCTGGACATAAATACCTAAACCATCTTTTTTAACGGCCGATTCCAAAATCTGCTTTTCATTTACAGAAAGCTGGCTAAAACCAGGTGTATCGAGGACTAAAACATCAAAATCCTTAAGAGAATCCTCAGTGATACCGGAAAAAACTTGTGTTTTAGTATTCAAATATTCATATTTAAAGCGATTGCTTGTTAACTGTGTTCTAAGGGTAATTTGATGTCCCTCTTCTGCTAAGAAATTCTTGAGATACCGGGTTTCAAAATTTGGAAAATTATTGAGGATTAATATTCGCAATTTTTTGGGGGCATTAATCTTAACGGGAAGGGGCTCCTGTATTACCTGCTCCCCTATCGAATCTATAACTGTTAATTGATAAACAAATTCACCTGTAAGTTTAGTCACCGCATTCAGTTTAAATTCACCATCTCTTATCACGGCTGAATCAAGCTTATTGCCGCCAAAATCCTCTAAATAAACTTTATTACCAGGTTTTGATTTATAAAAATGAGCCCGAATGTTTACATTTTCACCTTGAAAAACTGTTTTTGAATATTTTATTTTATCAATTCCAGGTGGCAATTTAGAAGGTAGGTAAACTACATCCTTATTTTCAAATTGAAACAGGTCGTATTCTTCAATACCATAACCCAATAGAAAAACCTTGGCCGTCCCTTCTAATTTTGGCTTTATAAAATCTCCTGATTTATAATCGACGGTCGTTATTTTTGGATATATTTTTTTTAAACTATCTAATTGGGTTTTATCGGCTCCACCAGTAATTACAATAGCTTTGTTACTATTTTTCTTATTTGGATAAGCCGGTCTTAATGCAATCGCCAGCAACGAAAAAATAGCTATTAAACCTATCGAAACTCTTAGATAAAAAACGCTTTTTCGAGTATTACCATATTCCTTATAGACCAAAGCGATGAACAAAACCACCCCACCTAAAAGGTAAAAACTTAAAAGCCGATCATTTAGAAATGTAATTTCACTGTTCATAAGCCTCCAATTCTTCCAACATTAATTGATCCAGATTGTTTTGATATGATCTGGATGGTATTGCTTTATCTTTTGGCTTTGGTAAGGCTTCCCACAAAGCATGCTGAATTTCCTGTAGATTAAAACCTTCAAGCTGGCCACCACTTAGCTTCTTTAAAGCTTTTAAAGTACCTAAAAATTGTCCGGGCTTTTCAATGGCTTCTCTTGCCAGCTCTATACCGGCTTCATTAAATATTTCTTTACTCCTTTCGCTTAATTTATCAGATTTACTTTCCTGTAATTTGCCCAATTCAGCAATTGCTTTCCTAATTCCTTCAAATATTAAATCCTGCTCATAATCCTGCGTTGTTTGATAGCTCCCCACATCTTTCAATTCACCCGTTAAACGCTTATCTTCTTTCAATGGTGGCGGATCAAAACCTATGCGATGTACATAGATGCGTGAACTATTTTTAATATTCTGGATTAATTCTAAGGCGCGATATTGGTACTCGAGTGAAGCTTTTGGCTCATAAATCCGTAACTGTAATTCGGCATCCCACATCTGGTTTATCGCCTGCCGCAACTGCGTTTTTAATGATTTTGCAAACAAAGTAGATTCTTCTGGATCTTCGTGATTATGTACATATTTTTCTAATGGATCTTCTTCCTCTTCTTTATGCCCATGTTCATGTTCTTCGACCAAGTTATGCTCATTATCACTATCGTGTCTATGCGAATATGCCGCAAGTAAATCCTCTTCGCCATCCAGACTTTCAGCATTTTCAGACGCCAGGCTTCCTTCGGCTTCATCTCCCATAAACTGCCCGTATTTTAAGCGCAAGGTTTTTTGATCAAAACCAAGATTATTGCTTCTGCTCTCAAATTCCTTTCGGCTAATCTCAGGTTTTTCATTGATTAGTTTTTCAGTATCAATAATAAGTTGACGTTGACTCCTAAAATAATCCGGCAACAAATCAACCCCCATACCACTGGATTCCATATAATCCATTTTTACAGTGTCTTTAATCTCCGCAAAATAGGTTTCACTTCGCGTTACATTGGCTATTGGTTCCTTAAGATCTAAAGCTTCAACATAAAAATAAAGTTCATCTCCGGGTTCCATGTTCAGGCGATCCATATCTATCTCCTGAAAAATTTCCTGGCTTTTTGCACCCGAATTAATCGATTGCTGAAATTCTATTCTTTCTTCCCTAAATTTCACCGATTCCCCACTACCCTTGCTTACCGTAGCAATAATATATGCCTCGTCAATTCCGAAATCATCTTTTATTCTCGAGCTAAACTGAAGCTTTTTTTCATCGGAAAAATTAAATGATGTAAATTGATCTAAATTTTCAATCTCGATCACCGGGTTTTCATCCTCAAAAACGCTAATACCATGAAGATCTGAAATATATTCGTTACCCAACGAATCAAAATACCGGAAATTATAAACTACAGGTTCGTTGATTTTCTTGCCGATTTCAAATCGCTGTTTGTCGCCCTTCATTTTATAAGAATGAGATTGAAACTCTAGAATAACCGAATCAATTTTTTGATCAAAATCCACCGTCCAGTGTACCTGCGAATTTTCTAGGACTTCAATATCCATTTTATCACTGCGAAAGCTGCCGATTCCCGTATAATTTGGATACCGAATATCCACAGCAGCATTTGCTATAGCCGGAGTATCGTTTTCTACAGAAGTTGAATCTACTGCAGTAAACTTCACTGAAGGTTTTATCTGATTGTGTTGAAATTCAGTCATAGTACGCAGTCCAATTCCAAAATACTGAAGGCCAAAACCAATTAGCAGGCAACAAAACAATAGAATCACAAGACTTTTAAATGATACCGGCGGTTGAAGTGTTTGAGACCGCTTCTGAAATCGCTGTGCAATTTTCTCCTTCTGTAATCGCCCAATATTGGATAACTCAACATCCTTTTTTAGAAGCAAAGCTGCACTATATTCAGCCTCAATAAAACGGGTATCTATAAATTTTACAACCTGCGTAAGCCCTATTTTAAATGGTTTTAATAACAAAATTGAAACGATCAATAGCACTATAAAAACAATTGGCAAAATCCAAAATTTGATCTCTAGGCCACATAAAACAATTAATGGAGCCATGGCAAACCCTATAACTTTTAACCAGGCATAAAGCTGCCAGCGTTTTTTAAAATCTAAAAGAACTTTTGCTCCCTTTCTCATTGCTCCCTATGTTTTGAAACGATTCGTTCTATACTAAAAAACAATAAAAAGGCTAGCCAAAGCCAGGGTGTCAAATCCAATCGCACTATATAGCTTTTTTTAGATTGGGAGTTAAAAACAGGCGCTAAAAGTTCTTTGTCTATATTTCGAATATCAAACTCTGTAATTTTAGAATCTATTTTAGGATGTAAACCAATAAGCGGTAAAAGATTTTCAGCCAGATGCTCTTCTAAAATATTTTTTCTGTGTAGTGTATCTGTAAGCTTAAAAACACTGGGTTTTTCGGTCTTTTCGATTAATTTTTCAGCGTAGGCATCCGGCTTAAAAATTAAAATAGTATTACTAAATTCCGGTAATTCCTTTGCACTTAACCATATCAAAATTCCAGGATTTCTAACTGAATTTTCAATTTCAAAATCATTAAAAACAACCGGTCTTTTTAGATATTTCCCCAGTGCAGTAAATGAAGTTTTCAAATATTTAACCTGAGCTTCAATCATCAAATCGTCATAAAACTGAACACGTATCGTATCTAATTCATGGCGCAATACATTTTTAGTAATATGATAATTAGTGCTATCTATAGCAGCTATTCTTATTTTTGAAAATCGCCCTAAATTTTGTTGAATATTGAATTCTAATAACTCTAGCGAATCTTTAAACGAAGTCATTTCTATGATTTCACTAGTACTTTCTGTAGAATCGATAACAATCCAGTTTACTTTTTGCGCAATTTCGGGTCTTTTGCCATTAATTCCGTTTAATCTAGCTTTACTAAAAACGACAAGACTATCGCTATGCAGCTTAAAAAACTGCTGCGCCAATTGCCAATATTGGGGATTTTCAAATGCTCTTTCTCCAATATTAGACACTAAATTTTCTTTGTCATATTCAGGAAAATTTTCAGCGAATAAATACACTTCATTTTTATCCATTATCGAATCCAAGGCTTCTCTTAAGCTTTTTAACTTCAATAGCGATGGTTCAACCACATATGCAATTTTAAGATTTGAACGTTTTGCAATCGATACAGGAGATGCCAGAATAAAACAGACCAAACTGATTAAAATTAGCCGTAAAATCAATAAAAAAAATTCATTAAACTGCAATCTACTGCTCTTAGACGTCTGGCTTTCTTTAATTAGCCTTATGCTTCCTACTTTTATGGTTTTTCCCTCGCTCCTATTCCATAAATGAATAGCAATAGGAACCAAAAGCCCTAAAAGACTCCATAAATAAGTGGGGTTTACAAAAGACATTTACGCTAATTTAATTCGTTTTTTGAGGTATAATTTTAGAGTTTCCGTTAATGGTTCGTTCATTTTAAACAATTGATAATCGATCCCATTTCCAAGGAAGAAATCTTCGTTATCCTTTATACTCTTTTTCAGGTCTTTTAAATATTGGGCTTTAGCTTCTTTGGCAGTAATTTTTACTTTTTCGCCAGTTTCCATATCCTCAAAAGTAAGTGTGCCCTTATACTCAAATTCCATTTCCTGCTCCCCTATTATTTGGAGTACAACAACTTCATTTCGATCTGTTTTTAGAGCTTTTGCAAATTCCTGCAACTCGCATGTATGCTGATGCATATCAGTAATAAAAAACACGATCTCTTTGCGATGATGACTATGAATTTGATTGAAAGAAGCCGAACTTTCCGGCCACTTTCCACGATTGTCGATAGCAATTAATTCGTGTAATAATCGGTTAAAATCTTTTTTTACGGCCCTGGGATAAACAGCCCGTAATTCATGCTGATTCAATGCAAAAAGTCCAACATCATCTCCCTGGTCATACGCCAAATATGAAATAGATGCCACCATAATTCTCAAAAAATCCATTTTGGTAATCTTATGCTCACTGTGTCCCATCGAAGCGCTGGCATCCATAATAAATTTTACACTAATCTGAGATTCGATCTCCGATTGTTTGATGTAATAGCGTCCAGATCTGGCCAGCATCTTCCAGTCTAGCAAACGTAGGTCGTCACCAGCTTCGTAACCGCGATATTGACTAAATTCCATCCCGACACCAAGATGCCGACTTTTATTCAGGCCTTGCAAATAACTATCAACGATCACACGGGACATCAGGCTCAATCCTGAAATTTCCCGAACGATCTCTGGTTTTAAAAGTTCCTGATACGTATCCATCTAAAAAGCGATATTCTTTAATAGATCTTTAGTAACATGATCTGAAGTAATTCTTGCCGCTTCAGCTTTAAAATTTACGATTACCCGATGTCGCAGCACAGGGTAAGCTACCACATTAATATCTTCCTTCGTTACTGCCAGTCTTTTTTGGGATAATGCCCTGGCTTTTGCAGTTAAAATCATTGCCTGTCCTGCACGTGGTCCCGCACCCCAACTTACCCACTCTTTTACAAAATCAATGGTCGTTGTTTCTGGGCGTGTTGCCCTTACTATTTTACTTACGTAACCAATTAGATCATCGCTTATAGGCAGCTCTCTTACCAATTCCTGCAAACGCAAAATTTCTTCTCCGCTAATAACCGGATTGACCTTCTTTTTTACGGAACTCGTTGTACTTTTTAAAATACTGGTTTCTTCCTGCTCGCTTGGATATCCAATTTTAATGTATAAAAGAAAGCGGTCCTGCTGGGCTTCCGGCAAGGGGAATGTTCCCGATTGTTCAATAGGGTTTTGAGTGGCCAGAATAAAAAATGGCTTGTCCAGCTTATAGGTTTTTCCTGAGTAGGTAACTTCAAACTCCTGCATAGCTTCCAACAAAGCGGCCTGGGTTTTAGGGGGCGTTCTGTTAATTTCATCAGCCAGAATAATATTCGAGAAAATAGGGCCTTTATTAAACTCAAAAAACTTTTTACCGGTCGTATGATCTTCCTCTAAAATTTCAGTACCAATAATATCCGATGGCATAAGATCTGGTGTAAATTGAATCCTTTTAAACTTTAGCGCTATCGCATCAGATAAGGTTCTAATCATTAAGGTTTTTGCTAACCCTGGAACACCTTCAAGCAAAGCGTGACCTCCTGCTAGAAAAGTGATCAATAACTGTTCTATGGTTTCTTCCTGACCAATAATAATTTTCCCGATCTCCGTTTTTAGAAGGTCAATTTTGGTGGTTAGGTCTTTTACTTCTTTTTCAAGATTTAGTAATTCTTCATTCATATTTTAAAACTCTTATGCCGTAAGTGCATACATTACGATGTTTACACCAAAGCGAGTATTGTCTATTCGATAAAATCTTTTATTTCTAAAATCATAATCCCATTCACAACCATAATCTTTATTAGAATATAAGACGCCTATCTTTCCCTGGATCTCGATGGCTTTAAGATATTCGTGTACCAGATCGTCTCCCCAACCATTTAATTCTTGAGAAGTTGTTGGTGGACCGTCCTCAAACTCGAAAAAGCTGGAGTAAATCTCGTGATCGTTCGAAATCTTTTTTAAAGCCAGTGGGCCAAAAATTTCTTCCATTTGACGCTCGAAAGATTTAGCGAAAAGTCCGTCGATATCATGATTGCAATCATCTACAAATACGAAACCGCCATTTTCAACGTATTTTTTAAAATTATCACTTTCGGCTTTTGTAAACTGGACGAGTTTATGTCCCGATAAATAGCAAAACGGACAATTAAAAATTTCATCACTTCCCAACGAAATAATATTTTCCTGAGGATCCACGGGCAGTGTAGTGTATTCGATCAAAGAATTTAGTAGATTGGAAGGCATTCGTTGATCTACGTCCCAATCTCCCGATTCGTATTGTAACCTGGTAAAGAAAAAATCCTTATTCAAATTAAGGGGCTTCGTTTATGAATTTTCTTCTAGTTATACTAAATCCATAATCTCATAGAATTCTACGAGATTATGGATTTTACTTTTTTAGCTTAACATTAAACAGCATCTGAAAGACTGGTAAATGTAAAGTCTCTAATCTTCATGTATGGAATCAAATTTCCGTTTACTCGCACCTGCTCGCCTAAGGCTTCCAGGTTGTTCAACATAATTATAGGACTTTCATTAAACCGGAAGTTCTTTACAGGATATTTAATTTCACCATTTTCAATATAAAAAGTTCCATCTCTCGTAAGGCCAGTATAGAGCAAGGTTTGAGGATCTACAGATCGTATATACCAAAATCGGGTTACTAAAATTCCGCGTTTAGTACTTTTTATTAATTCTTCTCTAGACATGTCCCCACCTTCCATAATCATATTTAGTGGAAATGGCACCGGATCTACTCCACTTTTTGAGGCCCAATATCTGTCGTAGGCAAGATTTTTAACCACTCCATTTTCTAACCAGGATGTTTTTTTAAGCGGTAAACCATCCCCATTCCATGTTGCTGTAGGAACATCGGGATGTAAAGGATCACTCCAGATATTTACACGTTCGTCCACTATTTTCTCACCAAGCTTGGTGCCTCCGCCTTCTTTAGACATAAAACTACGACCTTCATCTGCTGTACGTGCGCCAAGAGAGCGGTACATATTTCGTAATAGATCTCCGGCAGCGGCAGGTTCTAAGATTACGGTATATCTCCCTGGTTCTATTGCCCTTGCTTTTTTAGAAAGCACCGCTTTTTCTATTGCGATTGCAGCAGCTTCTTCCGGATCGAACTTAGAAATATCATTATAATCCCTGGTTACCCAACCAGAACCTGTACCATCATTAGTTCGCATAGTTACTGTAAAGTCCACGTTGGTCGATTTATCATAAGCAAACAGGTCCTTTGAATTAAGCATTGCTCTAAAGGAAACGCCATCATCCAAAAATCCAGCTGCAGTGACTTCCTGTTCTGAAGCCGGTTGAATACTACTTGCAGCAACTTCAGCCCGATATTCTGGTTTAATGTTCGCCGTTGCCTCTACATAATTTACCGGCCTATCATAAGTTTGCGGTTCTAAAGGATCCATAAACTCTGGATTTTCAGGAGAAAGCTGTGCTAATTCTTCCGCCCTTTGTACCACACTTTTTAAAGATTCATCATCGAATTCATCGATGGTTGCCGTTCCGGATTTTTTTCCGAAGTTCGCCACTACCTGTAAGGATTGGTTGGATTGATGTCCTGCGGTAGAAACGGTATTTCTCGCATAACGAATATTGCCACTTTCGCTTCCACTTAGATACATTACGCAAGCATCTGCATTAGAAAAGCTCATTGCTTTTTCAAGAATTTCACGAGCTTCTTGTTCAGTATATATTGCCATTTTTTTATTTGTTAGGTTAGAGAATCTTAGATGCTTCTTCCTGTATTGATCACATTTACATCTTTAAATCGTGAAGTAGAACTACCATGAGAAACGGCACTAACCTGTGATGGCTGACCTTTCCCATCGAAGAACGAACCAAATAAACGATAATCGCTCTCGTCACAGATCTTCACACAGGAATTCCAGAACTCCTGAGTGTTTGACTGGTAAGCAACATCGTTTAGCATCCCTACGATTTTTCCGTCCTTAATTTCGTAAAAGACGGTACCTCCAAACTGGAAATTATATCGCTGTTGATCGATAGAATACGAGCCGCGACCTGCGATATAAATCCCTTTTTCTACATCTTTTATCATTTCTTCTACCGAATATTTTTCTTTGCCCGGCTCTAAAGAAACATTTGGCATTCTTTGGAACTGAACATCATTCCAGCTTTGTGCATAACAGCAACCGTGAGATTCGTTTTGATCGATAATTTTAACCTGATCTCTAATCGCTTCGTAATTCACTAAAATGCCATTTCTAATAAGATCCCATTTCTTGGTTTTCACTCCTTCGTCGTCGTAACCAACAGCTCCTAAAGAATGAGGTTGCGTTTTATCTGCTACGATATTTACCTTATCACTGCCATATTTAAAGTCGCCAGACTTCCATTTATCTAAAGTAGCAAAACTGGTACCCGCATAATTAGCTTCGTAACCAAGAACCCGGTCTAGCTCCAACGGATGTCCTACAGATTCATGTATAGTAAGTCCTAAATGGTTAGGTTCTAAAACAAGATCATATTTTCCTGGCTGAACAGATTCTGCTGTAAGCATTTCTTTAGCCTGTTTTGCCGCTAAAGTGGCATCTTCTATAATATCGTAGCTATTTCTATATAATTTTAAACCGGCCGGACCAACTAATTTTTCGCTTTCTAAACCATCTAAATATTCATAGCCCATTCCCATGGGTGCACTAAGAGCTGATCTAGATTTAAATTTTCCAGCTGTACGATCGATAGCGGTTACATCGAAAGTAGGCCAAATTCTATGAATATCCTGATCGATATAAGAGCCATCTGTAGAAGCAAAATATTTTTGTTCGTTCACCATGAACAAAGAGGAGTTCACAAAATTGGCTCCATTATTCATAGCGGCCGAATTCGCATCTAAGAGCAATTCTACTTTTTGAGACACCGGTACTTCTTTAAAATCTTTTTTTATTGGAGTTTTCCAGCTTACTTCACCAAACGCCTCCACCGGTGCTAATTGCACTGGTTCTTTCTGAATTTTAGCATTCGCTTTTGCAATGGCAACAGCCTGGCTGGTCGCTTTCTTGATTCCGTCTTCAGTCACGTCATTGGTAGAGGCAAAACCCCAGGTTCCATCAGCGATTACCCGAATACCTATACCAAATGATTCGGTATTCACCACATTCTGAACTTTATCTTCACGAGTAAAAACATATTGATTTAAATATCGCCCAATACGAGCATCTGCATAACTGGCTCCAAGATTTCTAGCAGTATTTAAAGCTACATCGGCAAGGATCTTTTTTGCAGCTACATCTAATCCCGGTTCCAAAAGGGCTTCAGCAGCAATATTACTTCCCATAGTAGAAAAAGGAAGCATCATGGCCCCTAAACCCATTCCGGTTAATTGGACAAAGTCTCTTCTTTTCATAAATTAAGTTTGTTTTGAGTTGGCTAACGTTTTAATGATTGGTTTCCCAGGTAAAAAAGAAAAGAGCGTAAACAGTTGTTTATCTCTTTATTAGTTTTCTATTCTTAAGAACTCCGTTATAATATTAACACTATATACAAAATGAACCTATATTTTTCTCTTAAATTATATAAATTTAACACAATTACATCATTTAAATAGCCTTATTTCATATCTTTCTTGCTAAGTCTTTAAAATTCTAAAAAAACAAACTCCTGTAATTCTATTTTTTTTGCATAAAAAAACCTTTCAATAATTAAATTGAAAGGCCTTTTTTATATTGTTCCTAATAAGCTTATAAATTAGGAAGCTTATGTTTGGACGATGTGCTTACCTACGCTTCTTCCTGTTTTGCCTCTTCCTGTTGTGCTTCTTCGCTTAAGCTTTCTACAGCATCCATCATATTATATTTTTCCAGCTGCTCTTCTTCTCCAGTAAAATACGGAAATACATCTAAAATAGGTGATTCTACAATCGATGGTATACTATAATCACCCATGGTTTCTTCCATCGCCTTAGTAGTATTCTCAAAAGCCTCTTTTACATCATTAGCCTGCACCAGTATATAACTATTTGATTTTTTTTCTTTTCCGCTTTCTTCATCCATAGCGATTAAAGAAACCTTAGATTTAAACCAACGATCTGAATTATCAAAAGGATGAACCTCAGCGAAATTTGCGATTTTAATATTTTTAATCATAAAATCTTCACTGGTAAGCTTCTGCATTTCTTCAGTAATTCTGGTTTCAGCTTCAGTATAAGACACTGCATCCAGCAGATACACTTCGGTTACCACTTTCTGCTCGCCAGTTTCGTGTGTTTTTCTGTATTTCACCTTACATTCATACCAAATTACGCTCATGTCTTGAATTTTAAAAGCGCAAAAATAAAATTTAAAGTTTGCTAGGAAAGCAATCCTAAGATTAGATATTCACAAGTTTAAATTTTAAAAAAAGCTATCCTTTTAAATCAATATTAGGTAAAATCCTAAGCGATTCTTTTCCAATTGATTGGGAAGGGACGGTAGGAGTAGTACTGTAAAACTTCTTCTAAAGCCAGTTTCATCGCTTTGTTAATAGGAATTATTTTTCTTCCTAAATTAAAATCGATTTGCGCCAATTGTAAATAATAATCGCTAAAAACCGGTACCGGTAAATTTTCCTGAATCGCCTGCGATGTTTTCTGAAAAGCCACTGATTGCTGCTTTAATAATTTACAACTTACCAACTGAAGTTTCCCCAGTTTATCACGTTGCGCTGCATAGCCAAATAGCCTGCAAACCAAACCGCGCTCATGATACGCTGTACATCTGCCAGAACCACTCTCCAAACTCAAGGTTTTATATAAATGACAAATTTCGACAGTCGATAAATTTAGGTGATCCAAAGTTTCTTCAGCTTTTCCTGATAAAAAGCACTGAAATGCCCATGGTAAAAATTCTAGTGGTGATGCTTGAATACCTGGTTTTTCGCAACATTTCCCGCATCCGGTAGCGCAACTAAACCCAGCCTGAGCCTGAAAAGTATCAAGCTCTTCTGAAAGGGTTTCGAATAAACTTTCGACTGCCCTTACTTTTTCTTCTAATTTCATTCTGATCGCGAAATTAGTTGAAAATAGAATCTGTTTTAATAAAATCTCAAGAGGAAAATGTTAAATATCAAAATTGATGATAT
>CETG01079607.1_pt1 | contig 26459 bp, 30 predicted proteins | sample 361471 | NCBI WGS metagenome assembly CETG01 (sample SAMEA2622696, study PRJEB7988) | marine metagenome | isolation source: saline water (ENVO:00002010), including | reverse complement strand
ACATATGTACTAGCAATACCAAGGAGGTGTTGTCAAGTATGAATTAAGTGTTTTTGATTATTAATTGAACCCAGCCTTTTCAGTAAAGAGAGTTTTATTTTCTGCTGATTCAGTGAATCCTAAAAGCAAATGATATTTCGTCAGAGGGCAGGATGATCAGCAACTGAATTATCCATGTCAATCAAATGCGAAATAGTATTAATGCCTCTTTCTCTATGATTATTGCAAGTTCAGATAGGTCAGGGAAGTTGTCAGTTAAAGGGAAATGGATTGGATTGTTTATACGGATTCATGAGTGCTTAACTGAAAGTGGGCAACCAAAATCTCGCCCTCTTTTTTAATGGTTAAAAAATAATTGAGTTAACTTAATACAGATACAATACATTTGTATTATATTGATCCCCATCACTAAGCCAGTCAAGGAGCACGAAGTAAGCATTGTGCTTTTTGCCTCTGGCAAGGTTAACCAAGGTGGGTCAAATTAAAACACCAAAAGTTTTTGCTTCAGTTGACGCACCAGAAAATCTAGAGGAGTGGAGTTATTTCACTGATCTGGAACTGATGAAGTCTAGAGGTAGTTCCTTTCGCCTAACGTGTTAACACTTTACCTATAGATGTGATAAATCATGCGTGATTCTTTTGACTTGTCCTTTGCATATACACCTTATCCCTAACGGTGAGCACCTTACAAAGCGTTGTAGAAATTTGCAAAAAAAAGAGAGTTTTGCAAATTGGATGGTGTCCAGAAGCCGCCTAATCATTAACACAAAAATTTTCTAAAAACCTATGAATTTAACCAATACTATTAATGGAGTGATGATGTTTGGTATCCTCGCCTTAATCACAATCTTTGATGCTTTAGTAACTCTTCTCTCGATATTCAAGAAAGGAGTATGCATTGATCAAAGAAAATAGTTGATTCAAAAAAAAATAAAGAACTTCATTACTTTGGGTTGGAGTGGAAAATATATCTAAAATGAATAAAGTTCAGTTAGTGGACTTGCTGCTCGAGTTGGTATAACTAATCCAAGGAGACTGAGATGATTTGCTTCATGCGAACAATGTCTGAACTGGTTATTCTTGTAAGAGAAGATGTAATACAGTTGCAACCTCTATGCTCTAGGACTCATAAATCATAAAAATGAACAATAAATATGATTTTATAGTTATTGGTGCAGGAATATCTGCATGTACTTTTGCGACGTATTTAAATTCTCGACTACCCAATACTTCAATTTTACTTGTTGATCATGGACGAAGAATCGGAGGCAGATCAACAACAAGAGAATCAAGATCTTATCCAAATCTCGAATTTGATCATGGATTACCTTCAATTAATTTAAGTAAAGAACTTACGAATGATTTAAAGAAATTTATACTTCCATTAATAAAGACAAAAACGTTAATAGATATAACAACTGATATTTTAGTTATTAATAACAATAGTGATATTGATTACCTAATTAATCAACCAAATAATCATGAAAGAATTTATAGAGGTTTTCCTTATATGAATAGGATTTGTCAGGAGATTATTCAACAATCTGTGAGCCCATCCAATATTCATTTTTTATATCAGTCTTTAATTAAATCATTCAGGAAAGAAAATAATTCTTGGGAGATCCTGGTTGATTGTAATAATATTATTAAGTCATCAAATCTTGTTATATCTAGCTCTCTAGTTATACATCCAAGGTGTTTGGATATTATGAAGATAAAAACTTTACCACTTCGTAATGCTTTTTCTAAAGGAGAAGATGAACTTATTGAAGCTCTGATACGAGAGACAAGTACACAAAAACATTTGAAAAGAAGAAACTATATTTTATATATTAGAAAGTCATCATGTGTGGAAAAATTTACTTATAAATACTTACAAATGTTTTTCTCTCAGGATATTCAAGCTGAATCTAATTTTGAAAAGATTATTTTTCAAAAGCAATCTGACGGATCTATGGTAATAGTTTTACATTGTTCATATATTAATAAATTTGTTGATAAGACCTTAGATATGATTCTCAGCAAAATGATAAAAATATTTTGTAAACATGAAAATTTTGTAGATTTGTTTAGAAAAGCAAATCTTATAGATGAAATGGATTGGAGAGCATCGCAACCTCTTGATAAATTAGTTCCAAATAATTTACAATTCTCTTTACGTAGTAGTATTGGTTTCTGTGGGGATTGGTTTGACTTTGATGGTTGTAGTGGAGTTGAGAGAGCTATGAAGAGTTCCATTAGATTAGCGAGATTATTCACTTAATGCCGTAGTCATACATACTTTCCTTCAGACCTCTTTGGATGTTTACCCACGAGGAATTCAAGATTCAATACTAAAAGTACCAACCCTTAATAAGGAAAATCGTGCTATTTGATTACCTAATGAGCCATATTATTTAGATAATATTTACCACATACATGATTGGTAGTTTGATAAAGACCCCTCTTGCTAGAAAATGTTCTTTCAAATCTTCCTTTGGTACTCAAATATAAGACATATATTTATTCAATTAGAAATTGATTTCATTGCTTCTTTAAATATCTACTGATTGTTGCCATATATTTCTAGCATTTAATGATTTTTAATTTAATTGATTATTGGTAAACTTTTTTTTCTTTCTCCTTTTGCAGTATGGTAAGTATATTTGCTTAAGTAATCAATTTTTAAATGATTTATAAAATTATCAGGCATGATCAAGAATCAGACGATATTACTCAGCAATCATATGCTAGTTATGACGAGGCATATGATGTATTAGAAGAAATATATTCTGATATTTGTTGTTCTGATGCTGATTATGGAGATCGTCCCTATTATGAAATTATTCTGGTAGAAGAATGAAATGTATAGAAAATCATAAGCAGCTAATTGTTTGGTATCAGAGAAAAATATTATTTAGGATCAAGAGTGCTAACTCTAGTTTCTGTTATTCTTGAAGTTTTTGATATGTATTCTAGCTAATTCTCAAGATAGTTCTTTTTCAGCACCCTTAACTTTATTATTCCATTCTTGTAAAGTTGACCTGGATTCATGGTAGGTTCTCTGGTAGATCATTTTTAATTTTTTTTGTATCAATTTTGATTAGATTTATTGAATAATTGTATAAAATTATTTTCGATATACTGCAATTATCAGAAATTTTATATACAAAGCTCAGGTAAAGACTATATTTCCTTATATCGACCGAGAATAAGAATTTTTTTCAAGGACTTAACGAATTTGTGCTAGGTTTTATGGAGCTATAATATTTAATTTACCTACGTATACTTAGTTTAGTATTAGAAGAAAATGAATCTTGCAATAACATCTAAGCTAGAAATTCCAGCACATGAAATCGAGTGGAGATTCTCTAGATCATCAGGATCTGGTGGACAAAACGTAAACAAAACAGATAGCAGAGTTGAGATTATATTTAATGTTTCTAAATCGAAAACATTAACTCCTTTTCAGAAACACAGAATTATTTTTCAGGATGAAAAGAAACTTATTAATGGTTGTATTTGTATATCTGTTCAGGATAAGAGAACTCAATATCAGAATAGGCAGTTAGCTTTGAATAGACTTGCTTCCATTCTACGAGATCTTTTAAAGTCTCCTCCTGTTAAGAGAAGGAAGACTTTACCAACGAAATCATCTCAAAGGAAGAGGGTTGAGTTAAAGAAGAAACGAGGGGAATTGAAAAGGAGTCGACAATCGAAAATAGATTTTTGAGGCGCAAATGTTCGTAAGAATATTAATGAGAAATTTACAAAGTAATTGGGCGTTTAATTGATAATAAATTAATTATGTCTTGATGAATTATATTGTTGATACTTGATAGATATATTATTGGTTGGGAATCTAACTATATTAGATGTAAAGTATTAAATATAATTTATGTATTAAAAGGAAACTTACTTAGGATCGAGTTTGTAATTTTCATTCCATACTTTTAAGTTTCAGATATCTATAACTTTGACAAAACTATTGTGAACTGAATTTTTCTGATTTTGCCTCTTTTTCTTGGGCTGCATCACTAATCTAGTTCAGGGAAAAGGCTATTGATATAAGCCATTATTATCACAACTAATGGAGGCATATTTGTCTTGTCTTCTTGTGCAATTCTCTTCATTTCTGATAAGAATCCCTTAGCCTCTCGCTCGTTAATTTGGTATTCTGGATTCTTTTCGACTTTGTCGACGAGGGATTGGATTTGATTAGCAGAATCCATTAATTGCGGAGTTTTACTATACCACTAAAACGAATGCGATACTGAATACAAGGATAGATAAATAAAACTTATCATAGTTCTTGTTTTGCTTGTATTATTTCTAGACTTTTAATGCCTCCATTTCTATTGTCAATAGTTTTTAAAAGTAGATATAAACAATTCTTCTGTTCTTTTGTAGACAAACCTAATTAGTAAGTTATAAAACTAATCAAGCTAAAATTTAGAAAGCATTTGCCAATCAGCATTTGAATCAGAAATCTACAAAATCTAACGAGCAAAGAAAAACATAGCTTAATATCTCTATTTAACATAGAATAAAACTACTATGTTGATTTATCGATGTCATCAGATCAAACACCGGATTGGTCATCAGATTTTGAACACTATAAGAAACTATCTAGAGGAGTAGTTACAGAATCAGATAAAATAAATTTCTTTAATCAGAATCAAAAAGCTTTTTATCTTGATAATTTTTCTTCAAGCTGGTCTAATATGATGGAAGCATATGAAAAAAAAGAAAATTTAAGTTCAAATCAACTTAACGATATTGAAGAAATGCAATGGCAAGAAATGCCTGAGAAATTGAAATTATTTGCTTATGATTTTTGTATTAAGAATGGATTTTGTTTTACCTCAACGGCTATTTAAAAATATGTTCAATCTGAAATGGTTTATCTATTCTCTCTGAATTCTCAAATATATTAAGCGAATAAGTATTTAATATAATTTTCCAAATAAATTACTATTATCACTATTTTTTTTGAATTATATATTATGTTAATTTACATTTTAGTACTGCTAAAGCTTCATTAGGTAGGCTAAGGAAAGTATTTAGTATCGCATTGTTAGTTTTTGGAATGATTGATATACCAACAAGTGTTGTTTCCCCATTACCTTGAAGAGGAGACCCTTCTGATTTATAAATGCTACTTCTTACCTTTCTTGTCGTAAGTTTTGTGTTTACAAATAAATCGGGGAAGCTCAATAAAGATATAATTTTCAATCTAAATCTAGACTCAAATGTTAATATAATTTCACCAGAATCTGTATTAATAGTTCCTTCAAGTTTGTACATTTTAATTACGATCTCTATACCTGGTGGTAAGGGGATAGCGAGAAATTTTGTATTTCTTGAATTAAGCGGAGGTATTGAAAATGATTTTGATGAAAAGATTATCTTTAGAGTATTATTTTTTTTTGAATGATATACTCTTGCCTTGCCTCCACCTCCTGTGGCGTCATAATCAAAAGGTGGATATGATCCAATGATTAATCTACATCCTTTCAGACTTCTTAAAAGCATTAAATTTGATAAAAGTTGATTTTTTGAATATTTAATGTGAGTCTTTATCTTATTAGTTAAGTAATCAATTTTGTGAGAATTTTTGAGTAAATTTGGAGTATTTAATAAATCTTTGTATTTCGTATTGATCTCAGAATTTGTTAAATATGATTTTTTTAAAAAGAATAACAGGTATGATTAGTGGTTTACTTGCTTTGATTTTTGGGCAAAAAGAAAAGAATCTATTATGATTATTCTATATCAAAATTTAATTTGAAGTCAGATGGTTTCTACCGTTTACAACTCTCCACATAGGAGAATATTTGATTCTAGGATTCTTTTACGTGTAGTAAGATTTTTTATTTCTAATATGATTTTATTAACTATTTTTTTATTTTTAACTGTGGAGGAAATTGACTGGTCTATAATGTCTTTTCGTAATTCTATAAAAGAGAAGGTAGTTGATAATACATCATGGAATTTAAATAATTTGCTCTTTAGTTTGATTAAGATCTAAAGACTTTAAGTAATTTTTCTTGCTTTATATAGATGTAATAGATATACCAGGTTTAAATTTGATTTAATCATGGTTACGATTGTTTTTTTTCTTGTCTTAGGACTATCTGGTTGGACAATTTCGACATTAATGAGTAAAGGCAAGCACCAAGAGGATATAAAAGCTGAATTAGGTAATATTTTTGAAAGCCTAAAGTATCTGTCTTCTTCTATAACCTCCCTTGTTAAGCTTTTAATGAAAGATTCTATTTCCTCTGCGAAAGAAGATGATTTTGGATCTATGAAAGCTAATGTTATAGATCTCTTGAAAGTTGATAAGACCGCAAAAGAAGATAAAGTTGCGTGATTTTCTTTTACTATAAATTTTTAGTTTGTTAATAATATTTAATTATCTACCTATCGATAGATAATTAAATATTATTAACTTCTTCTAATCCATGAAGGTGCTCCCGAGAACCAGTCTCCTAGATCATCCAAATTAGGATTGTATGTTGAATGTGGCTCTGACGAAGATAAATTTAGACCATCAAGTAATTTATCTATAGGATCTAAATTTTCTTTATTTCTTTGTAGCTTGGATGCCTTTCTTAACCATTCTGAAACATTTTGATATCTTGTTGAATATTTATTAAGATAAATTCTTTCTTCAAGTGTTACTTTATCTCCATTAGATATTCGTCTTAGTATTTCTTCGATACGAAGACGAGATGAAGTACTCAGCATAATATTTTATCCATTGTATTATTTCTAACTGAAATTTTTTGAAATGCAAGCTAGTATAAAATAATATTATTAATACTTTTTCTTTTATAGAAAGTTCTGTTTGTTTGATTAAGAAATTGCTAATGATATTGTTAATCATATAGATATTGTTCTATACAATTGATTTTTTTCTGCACTAAATTTATTTTATTCATTATTTATACTTTTGTTAGATTAGATAATTTTTGATTTTGTTTTTATTTATTTTATAAATTGGTTTTATTGACTTTTAAGCTGTTGATATTTTCAGAATAGAATGATTCTTTAAAAATTCATTTAATTAATATTTTTATATGAAAACTTCTTTAAAATTTCTATTTCTATTAGATCTAAAGTACTTTCTTCCGTTGCCTCAAGATCAATTAAAGGAGCCATACCGTCTTCAAAAGCTTCTCTCCATCTAGGTGCACATAGACACCAGTGATCACCTTTCTTCAGTCCTGGAAATCCGAGTTGTGGTGTAGAAAGGTCATTGCCTTGTGCTTTGCTATACGAGAGGAACTGGTCTGTCATCACTGCACAGACCGTGTGTCTGCCTATGTCAGTTGGGTCTGTTTTGCATGAGCCATCGCGATACCATCCAGTCATAGGGCTACAACTGCATTCTGCAAGTTCCGTCCCAAGAACATTTTTCCCCTTCATAGCTGTTTTGCAATACCCATTGGTTATAGTATGACCTAATTCACTTTAGATATTTAACTTTAAGGGTAATAGACAATGACCGCGCCATTAATTCAAGGTGAATCTGGGTCTAGAGGTGATGCAATTTCTTACTCCAATATCAATGAAAACAATCTTGATATTTATACTTTCACTGCAGATGAAACGGTTTCTTGGTCTATTACTGGAGGAGAGAAAAGTCTTTTTAGTATTGATGAGAGCACTGGAAAATTAAGCTTTAAAACGAGTCCTGATTATGAGAAAACTGCTATCTTAAATGGAAAAACTTTAAAATTTACTACTAATTATGCTTCTTCAAGTGTAGGTAATACTTTTTTTGTAGAGCTTTATGATGCCCAAAACCTTGATAATCAAACGACACCTATAACCGCTAATAATTTTGTTCAATATGTAGATGATTCTGCTTTCGATAAAACTTTAATTCACCGCTTAGTTCCTGATTTTGTGATTCAAAGTGGCGCTTATACATTACCATTAGCTGCTTCAAATACCTCAGATGGGCATCCGCTTCTGGTGCAGTCTAAAGGTGAAATTATTAATGAACCAGGTAATTCAAATTTATTAGGGACAATTTCAATGGCTAAAGTTTCAGGTAGACCTAATAGCTCAACTTCACAATGGTTTATTAATTTATCAGATAATAAACATTTAGATTCGCAAAACGGAGGCTTTACTGTTTTTGGCCATGTTTTAGGCGATGGAATAAAAAATCCACTTTTGTTAAATAATCAAAAGATATACAATGTAAATTATTCAAATGTTGGCTTAAACCTACCTGAGTTACCTTTACTGAATTTACAAGGGAATATTATTCTTGAAACTAATTATTTTGGTATTTTAAAAATATCTACTGTTGATACTAGACCGAGTGTTATAGCTAATAAATATAATTTAATCGTTTCTGCAACTGATTCAGAGGGAAATCAATCAAATCAGTATGTAATTGTTAATGTAAATGATATTCAAGGTGAGGTTCTTGCAGGAGACAATGGAATAGATATCCTCACGGGTGGCATAGGTAATGATGTTTTTCAAGGTAATGGAGGTAACGATACTATTAATGGCGGTAATGACTTTGATATCGCTACTTATACGGGTGATTTTTCAGATTACACTTTTTCGATTGCTGATAAAATAGTTACTGTTAAAGATAATCGCCTAGGCATTAATGATGGCATAGATACTTTAACTAATATTGAAAAACTTTCTTTTGATGATAAAAATGCCTTAGTAACTAGTAAAGCTATTAAAGCAATCAATTCACTAGGGTTTAGGAATGAAAAAGTTTATTCAGGGAAGAGTGATAGCTATAAATTTTATGATTTAGGAAGTGATAAATATGGTGTTGGAACTGGTAATGGTATTGATGAGCTGACAGGTGCGTCTTTACTGAGGTTTGAAGATAAAAATCTTCATCTTCTTAACGATATTAAAGCAACCTTCGATCAAGTGACAGGTTTAAATAACGCTTCAGGACAGATGTTCCGCTTATATAATGCGGCATTTGCTCGTTTTCCTGATTCAGAAGGATTAAAATATTGGATAACTAATTTTAGCTCTGGCAAAGATGACTCAAGAGCAGTTGCCTCCTCGTTTCTTGCCTCAGATGAATTCAAGCAACGTTATGGAGAGAATGTCTCTAATGCTAAGTATGTAGAGACCCTCTATATAAATGTACTAGGAAGAGATTATGATCAGTCAGGATATAATTATTGGTTGTCTAATTTAAATAATGGTATTGAAACCAGATACGAGTTACTTTTAGGTTTTGCGGAATCATTAGAAAATAAAGGAATTTTTTCAGAAATGACTAGCTTATATTAGTTATTTCGAATTATTTGATTGAAGAGTGTATAGATTAAAACTTTCTTGAGTTGTAGATATATAGCAATCTAATAGCTACTAAATATAGGTAATTTTACTCATTGAATTTATAGGTTTATTATTTATTGCTACTAAAGTTTTATCTCCAAATTATTATTAGACTTTCTCTTTACATTGTTTGTTTTCATATAGCCTTGCATGAGCTTTGTAAGTGATGTATTAAGTTTTTTGCTGTGCTCTACCTAGCATGTCTTATCACCTCATGGTTGAATACACAAAAGCTTTCTTTCTTGATGGGACAGCATTCAGTAACACCTTGCTATAAGCGCCAACTATAGTACACTTGTATTACCATTGGTTAGCCTTCATGGAAATCCTCTCTGCTCTTTTGATTATTCAAAGTCTTCTCTTGATTACTTCAAATTGTTTTTCTCCTTCAGTATCCAAGTGAAATTGGTTCGATAAATAAACTTATAGTTCTTTTTTTATTGATCTTATTTCGGGTTAGTTTTTCTAATTCAGGTTTCAAAAATCTTGCACTGAGAGCTGTTTGGGTGGTTAACACATTCTTCTTCCCAGTGAAACTTATTAAATTCTTTGGGTAATTCATAATTGAAATCATGCATCTCTCGGACGTCACTAAAGAAACTATTAAGGATGCTGAAGGTAGTAGTTAGTTTCATAATCCTCCTGAGATTTAAATCTTCATAAGACGTCTGAGTTAACTTGATCAAGTGTTTTTATACCTAATACACAAGTAATTTAGTTTTTATTTAATGTTTGATAATCTTAAAATTTTCCTATAAGACTACAAATGTCGGGAAATCATTTTTATTTGTGTGAAACATCCTTATTTGTTAATGGTGTTCAAAGATAGTTTCATGACTACGATGAAATCTTTTTTCTTTTGGAAATTGTTAGTTGATTGAACGACATAGATTATTTTTAAGCTATTATTTGAATATGTTTATTTAAAGGAGGTGATCCATTGTCGTATCAACCAATCGGTAAAGAGTCAATGGAAATGAGAAACCATTTCTATCCCATTACTCCTGCCTTGAGAGGTTATATTATTAATAGATTTATATAGTGAATATAATCTATTAATTTATGGCCAGCTAATAATTAGCTGGCTTTTTTTATTAAGTTATAAATCTAAAAATTGAGGAGATAGTTGTATATTTAATATGATCGTGAATTATTTACATTATTTACTTTCAACATTTACTTGATATCAATCCAAAAAACGTTATTGTTAGCTTATTATTATACTCATTTATCGATGTTAAATGAAGAAAAAATTGAAGTTGCTGAGCAAAGAATAATTGAATTAAAGACTTTGATAAAGCATTGGAAGAATAGTAGTATCTCGTCAAGAAAGGCTACTGCTGAGATCGTAGAATTAATGCTATCTGAGAGATCTGAAAGAGATGCAGCATAGTAATCTAAGTGAATGTTTTTTAATACTTTTCAAGCCTTTTGTTGCCTGTCTGCAATATTACATTAAAAATTTACATTAAAAATTGAAATATTCAATATAATAGTTTTTATTAAAAAAAAATGAAATTAGTTCCTCCGAAAAGTTTTTCAGAATATATTTGGAGTAGTTTAAGGTCACTCACAAATAATTTTAGTAAGTTTAAAGCTCAGAATCTTGGTAATGGTTATGTTAAATGTTTTTGGGAGATCAGTCGTTTAGACAATTTGAAAATAAAATTTAGTCAAAGTTATTTTATTGCTATTCGCTTATTTGATATCACTAATAATAGAAATAAAAATAATTCAACTTGTATTATGAAAGAAATTCAGGTAAATAAATTTCAATCTGCTATCTCATTTCCTGTTCCAATTAATAAAGGTGTTTACTATTTCGAGTTTGGTTATAGAAAGCCTAATGGAGAATGGAGGGTTATTGCCTATCAAAATTTGAATTTTGGGTATCGCATTCAAAAAATTATTCAAAGATTAGATAAAGATAATTGGTTTAATACTAATAATTATATGAGATCCCATCAATATGGCGCACATGAAGAAGCCTATCAACTTTCTCTAAATACAAAAGTCGGAGGTTCTGAAAATTTTTCTATTGAAAATTAAATTTTATTCTATTTCAAACTAAAAACCGATTTACTATTTTTTTCGACAGTTAGTATATATCTAAATATCAATCTTTTCTTAATTCATTTGGAGATATGGGAACAGAAAAACAATTTTTAACTAATTTAAGAAAACAAAATTTGTCTAAAATTCATATAGATGAAATTTTAAACTATTTAGATTCTTTGGAATATGAGTTAGAGTCTACAAGATATATTGGGCAAATAATTGCAAAAAATGAAAGGTTGGCTAAGTATTTTTTCTTAAGGGATAAATTTAAAATTGATATTGAGTTATTAGACAAAAGTAGTCATTTTCATGAGATCTTAGATCAATGTATTGATTGGAGTGAATTTTGGCGATTGTTAGTCATTAAAAAAGGATTTTGTTGTATTGGTTTATCTGGAAAAATAGATCATACTAAAAAGTATGTTTTCTTATTTGGTCAAAATATTCTTTCAAAACCATTTTCAGATATCTCCAACTCAATTCATGATAATTAATATTATAATGTTTTTATTTATATCAATTTAATCGAATCTATTTAACTAGCTTTTTCTTGCTATATTCTGAATTAAATTATTTTATTCCTTTGTCTACATATTTAATAACAGGAGCCAATAGAGGTATTGGTTTGGAACTAGCAAGACAATTATGTGATAGGGGGGAAGATGTGATCGCTACTTGTAGATCTTCATCTTCAGAGTTGAATTCTCTTTCAGCAAGAGTCGAGCAAGGTGTTGATATAACCTCTGGTGATTCTGTATTGGAACTTAAAGAGAGATTAAAGGGTGTTCATATAGATGTTTTAATTCAAAATGCTGGAATAGCGGAATTTAATTCTCTTTTAGATTTGGATCCTCAAAGTATCATAAAACAGTTTCAAGTGAATGCTTTAAGCCCCTTATGTTTTGTGCAAACCATGCTTGGCTATCTATCTAAGTCTTCAAAAATTGCATTAATAACTAGTCGAATGGGTTCAATAGAGGATAATACCTCTGGAGGTTCATATGGATATAGAATGTCAAAAGTAGCTTTGTGTATGGCTGGTAAATCTTTATCTGTAGATTTAAAATCTGCAGGTATTTCTGTAGCTATTTTACATCCAGGATTAGTTAAAACTCGTATGACCGGATTTACTTCAAAAGGAATTCAGCCAGAAGAATCTGTTAAAGGTCTTATTCGACGAATTGATGAACTTACGCTTGAAAAAACTGGAACTTTCTGGCACTCAAATGGAGAAATTCTGCCTTGGTAAATTTTTAGAATAATTTCAAGCTTATATTTAGAATATTTAAACTATTACTAAATTGAATTTTATATTCTACCTATAGTTTTTCTTAGTTTTTTTACAAAGCTAATTCCTACTCCAGGTATATTTAAAAGTTCTTCGTCAGATGCAGAAATAATTGATTCTGGGGTCAAATATCCAGCTTTATAGAAGTTATTACAGTTTTTAGTGCCTATACCTGGGATAGATGTAAGATTTTCACATCTATCTGATATTTCTTCTCCCTGCGTCTTGAAAATCTTAGATATTTTTCTCTTTGCGTTTAAGAAAAAGTTTTTGATGAACATTTTCTTGCATCATTGATAATCACTCTAAATATGCATGTAAAAAAAAATGTTGCAAGCATATAAATTTTCTCTGGAGAATGAAAAGATTACTAATTACAAAATCAAGTACTTAAAGATACTGGAAAAACATTAAATTATTTAGTTTTCTTATCTATCATTGACTGTATGATTAGTATTGTTTTATTGATCTATCTTTTTGCACTTGACTTTGGAATTAAATCCTGCAAATTATTTTTAGATATAAATACTTTCCTTTGTTCATAACTGTATGTGGTCAAAAGGGTGGAGTAGCTAAAACCTGTACTTCAATCCACTTGGCAAGTGTTTGGTCGTCTCAAGGAAAAAATGTTTGTCTGGTTGATGCCGATAGAAATCGATCTGCTCTCGCTTATGGATCAAGGGGTAATCTTGAATTTAATATTGTTCCTGTAGAGGCTGCAGCTAAGGCAACAAGAGTTTCAGAAATTGTTATTACTGATGGTCAAGCAAGTACAGATGAGGAAGAGTTGAAACATTTAGCTGCTGGCTCTGATCTTGTACTTTTACCTACTGCTCCAAAAGCTAGGTCTGTTGAGTTAACGGTTGAGTTAGCTAGTTTACTGAAGCAATTGCATATTCCTCATGCTGTGTTACTTGTTAAAGTAGATTTTAGACAAAAAAGAATAGCTACCGAGGCAAGAGAAGCTCTAGAAAAATTTGACTTAACTGTCTTGGATGGTCATGTTCCTTTGTTGTCGGCGTTTGATAAAGCTGAAAATCAAGGTGCAGCTGTAATAGATGCTGTTGATGATAAAGGTCGTTCCGACCCTCGACGAATGTCGGGTTGGTCGGCCTATTGTTCCACCGCTCAACAAATTCAATGCCTGATTTCGAAGCACTTGTCAGACATCAACAAACCAGTAGAAGACCTGCTACTGAGCGCCTAAAAGTAGTCGAAAATTTATCCATTGGTAATGAGCATCCCACTAGTGATGGGAAAAATCTAAGTACCTTATTTTTTGGGTTTGTTGGAGGTTTAATTGGTTCAGTAATCGGCACAGGTCTTATTTTTTATCTTTCTATCAAAGAATTAATTGATTTTAGAGTTATTTTATAAAGAGAAGTAAAGTATTTTTCAGTCTTTATTTTTTAGTCATACTCGAAAAAATTAAATATTTGATTCATCTATACTTTTAGCAAGATCTACCATGTCGCAAAAGCTTGCTGACTTATCAAGCAACTCTTGATAATTTCCAAATGCATTTATTTTTCCATCTTTAAATTCATATATACAATCAGATCTCTCAATAGTAGATAACCTATGTGCAATAGTTATTATTGTGCAACGTCTACCTATAATCTCAATTGCATCCATTACTTCTGCTTCTGTTCTGTTGTCTAAAGCACTGGTAGCCTCGTCTAAGACTAATAATTGCGACTTCCTATAGAACGCTCTTGCTAATGCTAATCTTTGCCTTTGGCCACCAGATAATCGGATTCCGTTGTCACCAATAGTTGTATATAGACCCATTGGCATGTCTGATACCAAGTCGCCAAGTTGTGCCGCTTTTAGGGCATCCCAAACTCTCTCATGATCAATCAACTCTGCGTCTAATCCATATGCAATATTTTCAATAATATTGCTATTTAATAATGTGATCGATTGTGGAACATAAGCGCAACAATCTTGCCATGCTGGAACCTCAGAGTTTGTTACTTCAACTCCGTCAAGTAATAAATGTCCCTCTGTTGGACGAAGGAGACATAGTAATTGATTGGCTGTGGTGGTTTTACCACTTCCAGTTTCTCCAACAAAAGCAATTCTTGCACCAACAGGAATAGTAATACTTATATCTTGCAAAGTAAAGTCGTCACTATTGGGATATTTATAACTTAATTTCTCTAGTTTGATATTACTTCTAGGTTTAATTCCTTCTTTTGAAGGTACTCCTAAAGATCTTTTCGTTAATCGATTAGATGGTAATTCTATCAATTTCAAAATTTCCTCTAAGTCTGGCATTGATGCACGCAGAGATGTTAAAGCTCTAAATGAATCCTGAAGGGGCGGTGTTAGTTTTAGAGCAGCAACTGCAATTGTTGCTAAAAATGGAACTATCTCAATTAATGATGAATCTTCTTTTCCCATTAGATAAGGTAAAAGACCAATAGTAAAGATTAATGTTATACCAAATGGTTCTATTAATGATCGTGGAAACTCAGGTAAAACCTCAGCTTTCCAAATATATGGAAAAGAATTTTGTCCAGCTAATTTATATCTTTTTTCAAAATAAGGTTCTGAACTAGTAAGATGAACATCAATTATTGTTCTCATTGATTCAGTAAGTATATTATTTGTTTCTTTCTCTAATCTGATCCTTTGACGAGAAGAATATCTTATATAAGGTGTGACAAATAATGATATAAATATGTAAAAAATTAGTAGGCTAATAATTAGATAAAGTGCAACAGACTTTGCTATAAAGAGTACAGCTAGACAAATAAAGGATATAACAAATAATCCGCTAGCTATTTGTAGTATTGGTCTTACTAAGAATTCTGAAACTCTTGATATGTTAATTAAAATTTTTGATGATAAATCAGATTTTTTTTTGTTTAAAAAGAATTCATATGGCTGTCCAAGCAATTTTTTTTGTGCTAATTCAGATAAGTCTCGCCAAATAGCCACTCTTAATCTTTCTTGAGCTGCTTTGAGAAACAGCTTTGAGAATGAAGCAATCCAATTCATTGCTATATAAATGATAACTAGGCTAATGACCTTTGTTTTTGGATCTTCTGGAATAAAATTTTGAAAAGGTAGTGGAGGTTGATTGGGTTGCCCTACAAATACTGTGAATAGTCTAGAAACTATCCCTACTACCACTACATCGACTAATCCAGTTAAGGCTGCTACTGGAATTAATTTTAATAGCGACCTTCTCCTTCTTTTTGGTAGTGTCTTAAGTAGACGAACCAACAGGTGGTAAGTTTTGCTAGTTCGTATCATTTTATAAAATTACATACATACAAGCAATTATCTATCTGTCATAAGCCAGTTTTTTGGGTGTTTAATCGTGAGTTGCTAAGGTTCATGCAATATAAGTTATTAGAAAAAGTTCAGTTGAGATTAACTGCTAGCTATATTTTAATTTTCATGAGCATTAATTAATTATTCAATCATTTTAGTGCTTCTTACTTGCTATCCAATAACCTAAGTATATAAATAAAATGATTGGAAGCAAATAAATAATTATCATAAAGCCCGATAAAAATATAAATAGAATAAATAAAATTAAAAAACCTATTGATATAAGAGTCAGTAATCTTTTGATTCTGCTAATCCAAAAAATACCTTGAATTTTTTCCAATTTTATTTTTAATATTTTTCTATCCATGTATAGTCCTTTCAGTTGTTCTTGGTGCCATCTTATAGAATCATCTAATTTGTTTTTATAGACATTTTGGCCTATGATTTCAAGAAAATTATTTGATTTTGAGAAAGCTGATCTGAATTTTACAATTTGTGCTTGCAGCAGTTCTTGACTATTTACTGTAATTTGTTTATCTATATTTTGGATTTTATTTTTCAATTCATCTTCTAACTCAAATATTTTATATGAATTAAATTTTACGATTTTACCACTTTTATCTTTCTTGTATTTAAAAAATTTATAAAAAAAGTTTGCTGTCCACATTTGGCTTACTATTATTTAAATAGATTCACTCTGATAATATTATAACCATGTCATCCATAGTTTTTAATGGGAGCTACATTTCCAATAAAAATACAGGTATTGGGGTAGTTTCGAGCGAACTTGCGAATTCTTTATCTGCAGAAAAATTAACTACACTTATTCCAAAAAATATAAATATGACAGGTGATATTTATATTCCTAATAATTTAGCTCCAGGGCAAGGTTTCCAAAGTCATTTTAGGCGTTTGTATTGGCTACAGAATGTGATTCCGAAAATTATGAATAATTTAAATGCTGATTATTTTTTTTCCCCATTACTGGAAGCTCCATTATTTACAAATGTAAAATCAATTGTATTAGCTCACGATTTGATCCCGCTTAGATATCCCTCACTCTCCTTTTTAACTTTATATCATTTAATTTATATTCCAATCATTTTAAAACAATCTAAATTGATTCTATGTAACTCTATTTCTACAGCTAATGATTTACATTCTTTCTATAAGGTACCAAGAAATAAACTCTACCCAATTAAATTAGGATTTAATGACAAAAAATATTATCCTATAAAAAAAAATAGAAAAAAATTCTTTCTTATTATTGGTAGGCACAATCCACATAAAAATTTAGAGAGAGTTATTAGAGCATTTTCAATGGCAAATTTGATTGACTATAAACTGATTTTTGTTGGTTCTTTTGACAAGAGATATACCCCAAAGCTTCTTCAACTAATCGATAAATTGAATCTTAGGCATTCTTGCGAGTGGAAAGGCTGGATAAATGATCATGAAAAATTATTATTACTCAACGAATGTCATGGATTAATTATTGCAAGTTTGTGGGAAGGGTTTGGTCTTCCTGCTCTCGAGGCAATGGCCTGTGGAACACCTGTTATTGCATCTGATCGAGGAGCTCTTCCTGAAGTTCTTGGTGACTATGGTTATATGATTAACCCCTTTGATATTGAATCAATAGCCTCTGCACTGAAAGCAATAGTTAATGACCCAGAATGCTTTCAAAAAGCTCTTAAACAAGGACCTTCTCTTGCTAAATCTTTTAATTGGATTAATACAGCTAGGTCAATAGAAAAAATTATTGATGAGATTAATTAAAATTTAGTCAGTTTTGAGTTGATATTTTAACTTTGATACAAAAAAGGTTATTCATTGGATATTTTGTATTCTACTTATTTATTATTTTTTGAAAGCTATCAAATTTTTCTTTTCATTCTCTGGACTAATTAAATATATGATCTAATTAAGTAAAATTACTAATGCTAGTATTGTATTTTTTTTATCTATAAATGCTAAAATAATATTTTGGGTGGGTTTTATTATGGCTAGTAAAAGATCTAAGAAAAAATTATCTTCTAGGGTTATTGATTCTAATGGAGAAAAAAAGACAAATCCTCGAACTGCAAAAATTGTTCTCTTTGTTTTTGGCATTGGACCATTACTTCTTATGTGTTTATTTTTATTCTCAAATGGTTTTTTTACTTCACCAGGATAATTTATGACTCTAATGAAGATAAACTTATTCTATTCAAATGTGACAGAATGATGAAAATTAATTATTGTCTAAATTTAAATAAACTTTATAGTAGTTTTTCTATATGGCCTGTTGTTTTATTTGGCTTAATTTTACGATTAGTGAATATTAATGCACCAGTAATAGGTGTTCATAGCTGGCGACAAGCAGATACCGCTTCAATTGCAAAAAATTTTCTTTCTAATAATCTTAATCTTTTTCAGCCTCAAGTCAATTGGTCTGGTGCTACTAATGGATTGGTTGAGTCTGAGTTTCCATTGTATCAATATTTAGTAGCAAATATATATAAAATATTTGGATTCAATGAAGTTTTTGCACGACTTTTATCAGTTCTATTTGGATGTTTATCAATATTCTTTTTATTTAGATTAATTAAACAAGTTTTTAGTATTGAAGTGGCATGGTGGGGATCATTATTTTATGCAATTCTACCAATCTCTGTTTATTACAATAGAACTATTCAGCCTGAGTCTTTAATGATTTTCCTTGGTATTTTTTCCTTGGAGAGATGGATGACTTTTCTTGATAATAAGAATAAAACCATTTTATTCTTATCATGGATTTCGTTCACTCTGGCAGTTTTAATTAAGGTATTACCTTTGTTTTGGATAGGTTTACCTATCTTGGTGACAGCTTACCAGAGGTCAGTATTTTTTAAATTTAAATTATATATTTTACCTATTTTGACGATTTTAATTAGTTATTGTTGGTATTCTTATTCGTATAAAATCGGTCAATTAACTGGATTAACCTTTGGGTTATGGGGGGCTGATACAGACAGGTATTCTTGGTTGACTTTATTAGAGCTTAGATTTTATATCGATCTTTTTATTCGTCTGCTATTTAGAAATTTTTTATTAATTGGATTTCTACCATTTTGTTTGGCAATTAAAGAAATTGGAATCAATAATATATTTAGTATCGGAATAATATCAGTTTTTATAACAGGATTAATTAATCCTATATCTTTTTCTGTGCATGAGTATTATCAACTTCCTTTAATGATATTTATTTGTCCACTTATGGGATTAGGATTTGTTAGATTAAAAAGAAAATTTTATAACCAAAAATATTTAATATATGGTTTTATAAGTCTACTATTTATAGGAAGTTTAATTATGTTAAAGGTTGATTATTGGAATAAGGAAGTTACTGCCAATCAACCAGTCTGGGAAACTGCTGAGTTGATAAAAAATCATACTAATGAATTAGATCTTGTTGTTTCTGTAACTGGTCGAGACCCTACTTTGCTTTACCTTTCCCATAGGAAAGGTTGGCTCGCTTTGCCAATGGAAATTAATCAGAAAAAAATTTTGGAATGGAAAGAAAAAGGAGCTAAATATATTGCTGGTAGTTGGTCTGTAGTGGAAAGCTATAATAAATTCACGGATGAAAAAGAGAAAATTAAATTATATAAATTAATCTGTAGGCCTTCTATTCCATTACATAAATCTATTAAGGGTTGTCAAGATGAAGATAACTCATATTTAATGAGTTTGAATTAATTGCATAATTTTAATCTTTTAGAAAGATCAGAATTAAATATATTATTTGGATCTAAGATTTGTTTTTGTTTCTTCCACAAATCTAGAGACTTATAAGTCTTTTTAAACATAATTTCTGATTGTCTAGAGTCTTTAGCTAAATAGATTCTGCCTCCAACCTCAGCTATTTCTTCATCGAGTTCTTTTAATACTTCTTCGACTTTTTTACTTTCATGTGGTAGATCTATTGCTAGGGTCCAACCTGGCATTGGGAATGATAGATAGCTTTGATTTGAGTTGCCTAATCTTTTCAAGACTGGCAAAAAACTTAGAGCATCAATTTGTTTTAATTTTGATAATATTTTTTTGATCATTAAACTATGTTTTTCTGGAACAACAATTTGATATTGTATAAATCCATTGTTCCCATAAATATTATTCCAATTGTTAATTGCATCTAAAGGATAAAAAAAATGATCAATTGATACTATCTTTCTAGTTCTTGCTTTAGGAGCTTTTCGAAACCATAATTCATTGAATAATTTAATTATAAATTTGTTCATTAAATTTATCTGTATAAGCTTAGGAATGCTCGTAAATTGTTTCCGTTTAAAAGATAAAGTTTTTATGTCTTTTATACTTTTAATTTCTTGTTTAGTTGCGTGATTTCCAGAGGTAAGAACACCTCTAAAATCGCAATTCATACTATCTATCCATGCAACACTATATTTATATTCTTTATCCATTTTAATCATATCTTTCATCAAATTATCAATGTTGCGATAGCGCTTTGTTTCTTCTTTTATAAATGAGGTTTCAATAGGTATGATCGAAAATGTAGCATCAATAATTATACCTGTAAGCCCCATCGCTCCTATTGTGGACCAAAACTGTTCATTTGTGGGTGAGGCATTTTGAGCATTTGGATGTAAAGTGATTTTTTCTCCCCTACCATTTATAATTCTTATTTGTTTAATGTAATTACCAAAACTTCCATCTTGATGGTGATTTTTCCCATGTACATCTGCTGCGATGGCACCCCCTAAAGTTATCTTTTTTGTCCCGGGTGTGACTGGGAGGAAAAAACCTTTAGGAATGATTACTTGCAGGATTTCTTCAAAAGTGACACCAGCTTGAGCAGTAACTTCATTTTTTTCAAAGTTTGGTGAAATTTCTTTTAAATTATTCAGCTTTAAAACTTTGCCTTTCTTAATTTGTGCAGCATCACCATAGGAGCGTCCTTTTCCTCTTGCTATTATTGAGTTAGGTTGAGAAGAAATTATAAGATCTTGAATCTCCTGAACTGTATTAGGAAAAAGTATTTGAACATCAACAAATTTAGTTTTCCCCCAACCACTTATATTTTTAAATGTTTGATTTTTATTTTTCTTAAATGAAAATTTCATAGCTTTGATATTAGTGAATTAGGTAAAATCTTTACTATAAAAATAATTACCTTCCACCACCCAGGTAAATATTCGATGCCGCGTCGATTGGGTTTGACAAGTAAAGTTTTGGCTAATTTAATTGGACTAGTGCATAGTATCTTTGGTACTTTCCCTTTTGTCATTGGTGAACTTATATAGCCTGCTTTGATTATTCGTACTGAAAATGGTTTTCCTTCGCATCTCAAAAATAATCCTTCGCAAAAAGTTGTTAAACCTGCTTTGGCTGCTCCGTAATGATAGTTGCTTGGTCTTCCTTTATCAGCAGCAACTGAACTGAAAACCCATAACATGCCATGTTTTGATATTCGTTCTCTTGATGCTATTGAAGTGATCCATGGCACTATTCCAGAATAATTAGCTGCTGTAATTTCTAAGGCCTTTTGCGGATCATCTCTAGCAAGCTCTGGTTCACCTAGAGATCCTGCAGTTATTAGATAAAGATCAAAATTGTCAACGTTTGGGTTTGTTAGATTTTTAATATCAGAGCTATCTATTAAATCAATTTTTTCTTGAGTTATAAATATAGAATCATATTTTTTTAATTCATTAATCAACTCTTTATTCTGATCTAGGTTTCTTGAAAGCAAATGGAAGCGTTTACAGTTATGATTTTTTGCCAATTCTATGCATATGGCTTTAGCCACAGTGCTTGTGCTTCCTAAAACAAAAGTACTTTCTATTTTTCTAGAAGAATTTTTATTCAATTTATTTTTCGTATAGATTCATTAGATGATGTTATGTTTTTTTTTAAGGTATGGCTATTCAATATTAGACAAATTAATCCCAAGATGGTCGCGAACCAAAGTGTCATGATACGAATGAGTAAAGTTGAGGAAGTAGCAATTGAAAAAGGAACTCCTTGTAAAGATAAAAGACCAATGGTACTTGCCTCAGTGGTTCCTAAACCTCCTGGCATAAATGAAATTGCACCTATTAGTGAGGCAGTCGTATGGGCAAATATTGACCCTAGCCAACTTATAGATAAATCAAAGCCATTCAAAATAATAAAAAAGCTTGTACCTTCAAGAACCCATGAAAATATTCCTAGGAATAATGAAATACTGATAATTTTTGGGGACATCAAAATTTCCATCATTTCTAAACTATGATTATTTAATTTTATATTTTTGTTTGGTAATATTTTTCGTATTAATCCTATGAGAAGATTATTTATTCTCTTCCTTTGATTCAAGAAAGTACTTGTCACTCCAATTATAATTATTGTAATAAGTAGAAAAATTTCATTATTTTTATTATTAAATGTTGGTAGTATATTTAGACTAAAACATATAATAATTAATACAGATATAGCATCCGTAATTCTCTCCATGATAAGTGCTAAAAGAATAGGAATCTTTGGTAAGTTACATTCTTTATTTAGTAGTATAACTCTGATTATTTCGCCTGTTTTACCAGGTGTTGCAGTAAAAGCAAATGAGCCCATCCATATGTAAATGTCGCGAACTAGCGGCGGAATAATATTTAGAGCTCTTAATAATACTTTCCATCTGAAAAATCTAATAATATAACTAATGGCAACTAAAACTTCGCCTATTAAAATATTGATCCCAAGCTGATCCCATTGTTTTTCTAAGTTCAAGAAATTTTCTAAATTATTAAGTATTAGATAAATAAAAAATACGATTCCTATCACTGGAAATATTGATGTAATTGAAAATGTAGGATATTCTTTTGGTGTATCTGAGAAACTTTTATAATGTGGGATTAATGCAGCATTTAAAATTTCTTTATCACCTAGGCTATCTCCGTAAACTTCTAGTTCATTTTCTATAGAACCATATATTTCTTTTAATCTTTTTAATTTTTCAGAACCTTTACAGTTATCGCCATTTATCTTTGCTATCCATTGATTTTCAACTTTTAACAAATTAGTACATATAAGATCAACATTTAAGGATTTCGCAAGAGGTTCTAGAATCATGTTTAGAGAAGCAGAACATAATATAATAATGTCACCCTTTTTCTTGTGCATATTAAGTCTTTTTAAAGCGTCTTTTCTTATCTTTTTTTTTAGATCTATTAGTAACCATTCGTCATTACTTTGACTTAATTCATAATTATATTTATTACAAATTTTTGCCTTTTTTATGAATATTTCTTTTATTCTTTTTGTTGTAATAAAACCTATTTTCCATGCAATTAAAGAAGGAATTATATTTATAAATAACCAAATTAATTCAATAAGATTATTGGATTTTCTTGCAGCCAAAATAAGTGAATTTCCTCGAATTAATGTCCCATCTACATCAAAGACTGCGATACTCATATCTATCTTTTATGAAGTCGTTATTCCAATAAATATTGTTGTTAACAACCAGCTAATTACTGTAATTCGGATGCCTTTATCTTGTAGGAGAATCTCTTCTGGATTTTCTGGAGTTCTAGTGGAATTGTAATCTTTCCGACGACTGGCCTCATCTGGGTCACTAAGTAATTGGTATTGAAAAATTCCTATTAAAACAAATGGAACTGTTAATAACATCCAACTTGTTTTAGCCCCTTTTAATGCTGGGCCAGCAGCCCAGAGGGAATAGGTTACAAACGAGCTTGATGCGACTAAACTTTCAAGCCTTAAAAGAAGCGGTAGAGAATATCTATTTAGTACTTTTCTTGTGATTATATGATTACTTTGCATACTTCTAATCTCTGCTTTTCTTTTTTCCAAGGCAAGAAATAATGCTAAAAAACCTATTGACAAAAGAAACCATGGTGAAATTATCAAGTCTGATGATATTCCTCCTGAGATTGCTCTTAAAAGAAATCCACTTGATATACACATTAAGTCAAATATAGGCTCTTCCTTAAGCTTTATACAATAAATTATTTGTATAAAAAGATAGAGGGAAAGAATTAATAAAAGAGAATTTTCTACAATAAATCCTATATAGAAACTTGTTAATATGAGTATTATTGAAAAAATACAAGCTATTTTTACATTTAAAGATTTAGAAGCTATGGGTCTATATTTTTTTATTGGATGTAGTCGATCTGATTTCGCATCAATAACGTCATTAAATATGTAAACTGCAGAAGATAATAAACAAAAGCTTATCAATGCTTGTAGTGACTTTAACCATATTAATAGTTCAGGTTGAAAACTAAACAGAGGAGCTGCAAATACTAATAGATTTTTTGTCCAATGCTTAGGTCTACTGGCCTTTAAAAGTAATTTTGATAAGGTAAAAAGCGAAGACATTTTTGATTCTCAATTCTTTATAGTTATTTGTTGATCAAGAAAGAAATTGTGGATCGTTTGATTTCATAATGTTTTCTTTTTATAACATGATTTGTTTATTGATCACTATAGGAATCATTTCGTTTGCTTTTCTAGCTAAAATTAGTTTTTATCGTATCACCTATGCAACTCTATTTAGTTGATTGCCAGTTTCCAAATATTGAAAATCAAGTTGCGGCCTACAAGCAATTTGTAGAATTTTGGGAGAATGGAGAAATGTCTAAGCAGGATAAATTTGATGGATTTGAAATGCTTTTTCGTGTTCATGCACCTGGAGAGGGGCGCGTGGTAATACTATGCAATGCAAATGGTGACAAGGAACTTTTTCAACACTTTGCACCATGGAGGGCACGGTTTGGGATTGATATGGAAATTACACCAGTTATAAGCTGCCAAAATGTTGTTGACTATCACAAAGATTTATTTGCGAAAATGTCTTAAACTAAATTCTTCGCTTAATTAGTTAATTCTACTTTGATTATTTTTTAAAGTATTTTTACCGATTGGATAAAGCATTACCATTAGCCCAAATACTTTTCAAGTTTGCTTTATCCTTAAGTAAAAGGATTGGCAGACTTACAAGTATTGCCAGGGATATTAGTGCGAAAGAATCTGTTGTAAATCTAGCAATTCCCCATTCTGAAGAAACTAAAGCGATAATAGATAAATGCATGAAAACACCTTATATAAAAAATATATTAAATATTATCAGATTTTTTTTTACTGAATCATTTACTTATAAAAAATTATTAATAATTTTGATACGCAAATTTAAAAATTAGAATTTATTTTAATTTCATGAAAGCCAGATGCCTCCATTTTTAATAGCCTCTAAAAAGTAATGTGAGTTTTTTGTTTTTTTAAGAATTGGATCTTTCTTAATTGTGGTTTCGTTTGTTTCGATACATGTTTTAGCCATTTCTTTGAAACGAAGCATGGAAAAAATTGACTTTGCTTGAGCCCTTGCGAAAGCAACCATATATAAAATTCAATTAACTATTTCATAGCAATTTTGAATCAAAAGTTTAATTTCTATAATGTTCCCTTTGGGATTGCTTCAATTCTCTATCAAATAAAATCTTGTTTAATTATTTCTCTTCAGACATTAAAATTTACAAATTTTCCCTCCATTTTAGTATCTAGTATTAATTCTAATTTCTCGAATTTTTCGTAGGGGATATATCTAATTTAAACTTATTAAATTAATGCTACAAAAGTTCTTTAGTTTTATAGCTTCCTTGGCTCTATCCTTAATTAGTTTTGCTCCGATTGCTATTGCAGTTGAAGACAAACCTCCTGTAGATGTGCAAGAGCTTTTCACAAGCACAAAGCCAATTTATGGAGAGTCCTTCACATACCCTGAAGGTCAAGGGGAAATGCGTCTTTATAAAGTCGATGTTCAACCAGGTGGAGTTGTACCCCTTCATTTTCATGAGGCACCACTAACCAGCTATATCGAAAAGGGGCAATTAACACTGAAGACTAAAAAAGGTAAGAGTACAACTTTTCGTGAGGTTGATTCTTTTGTATTAGCAGCTGATACTCCTCCTCACACCATGGCTAATAATGGAAAGGTACCAGCAGTGATGTGGGTAACTGTTGCAGCAGCGGAAGGAGTTCCTACTCTCACCAATGTTGAAGGGTAATTACTTTTGGTTGAAAGCAGATGGCCATCTAAGTCAGAAGGGCTGATTTTGGTCAGCCCTTCTGTTTTTTTGAGATGATTGAGAATTTTTCAGAAGATACATATTGGATTTTGTCCTTGAGTTCTTTTTGGCGTTTTTTTAGACTCCAATAATGACTAAATGCATACATAAAAAGGAGTCCTACCATGCTCCATGGATCAATTCAATAATAGGAATCCTCCTTTCAAATTGAAATTAGTGTCTAGATCTGTTTTGAATTATTTATTGTAGTAATTCTGACTTGCCTGGAAATTGCTTTATCGGAGAATTATGAGATTGTACCTTGAACACATACTTGGCGTATTTATTGGCTTAAAGAACTTTGCGCTAAATTGAAAAGAACACCTTCTAGCCCATAGGGATCAATATATGAATACACCTTTAAGCAACCTTTGTGTCTCGGTTTGTGGTCTTAA
>CETG01075525.1_pt1 | contig 26462 bp, 25 predicted proteins | sample 361471 | NCBI WGS metagenome assembly CETG01 (sample SAMEA2622696, study PRJEB7988) | marine metagenome | isolation source: saline water (ENVO:00002010), including | reverse complement strand
CATATATTGACATTATATAAAATATAACAAATGATATTAAAGTTATTTTATAATCAATCCAAATAGTAATTAGTGCAACTATAAGAACTATAATAAATAAAATAAAATATGCAAGAGCTACACTAGATAAAGCATTAAACCTATTGGGTTGATTTGGCTCTTGTAATACAATAGGTATTGCATAAGTACCAACTGGCATTATAGGGTATATAAAAACTAAAGCATAAATAAACTTTTCATTAAAATAAAATGATAATAGTAAAAAAAATACACCTATAAAAAATGAATAAAATTGATATTTCATTATATCAATCATTGCTCCTTTTTCATATTTATTTCCAGGTAATTCTTTTTTTATTTTATTATAAAAAAATTTAAGATTCATTCTAATTAATAATTTCTACTTTGGCTATTTTTTTCAAGGCAAGATTTTTAATAAATTTTGCTGAATAATCCATTCCTTCATCATTAAATTTTTCTTCAAGCAATGAAATACATAAATCAAAATCACCTAATTCTCTAAATATTTCTGCCTTCATAATTCTATCTTTATCCTTACTTTCATTCAATAAATTTAATAATTTTTTTAAATTATCAATTTCTACATCATTTAATTGATAATCATCTTCTGTAGCATCTTCATTATAGTTTGGAGGATCTTCTAACAATTTCATTTTTTCTTCTGATGTTTTTGCATTTCTTATTTTATCCAAATAAATTTGATATTGAATTTCATTTCTATCATAATTATCTTTTCGCCTTAAATCATTACTACAATACCACGCTAATAATCGTAAATATTTAATTTTATCGCTATCATTTTCAACTTTAATATGATTTATATAATCATCAAAAACAGGATTTAAATAAGGCATTGCTTCATTTAAATCTTTTCTTTTTTTATAAGGAAATAAAAAAGAAAAAAATGATTCTTTAATCTCTTCTTGTTTTGATAGGTATATCATACTTTCACAATGGGGACATTTAACTAAATCTTTACAGGCAGGTAAGCTTGGTGCTTCCATTTTACCATCAGTATAATATTTTGCTCCAAAGGTATTTCCTGAAAGGATACTTATTTCAGATATAAGTTTATTGCATTTTGAGCATTCTTTAATTATATCAGGACCATATAGCATAATATTTTAACTAAACCATTTTTGTTTTGTTTCTGCATTAAGCCATATAGAACTTGCTAATAAATCCGTCCCTATACGAGTTAATAAATTATTACCTACCACCCCTTCTGCCATTTGGAATACACTACCAAACGGTGACATCGTTTTCGATATTCCTCTAAAAATCTTCATATCATTCATTGAACTTGCAGCATTTAATCCAAGTCCAGTAGCTGCTATTCCACATCCTGCTATAATAGGTCCAGTATCGGGAGTCATCCTTCCATTATAATCTGATAGATATTCCCTAAAAGCTATTCTACCTAATATTTTTTTCATCATATATTTTTTATATAATCGCCATTGTCTATTTGCATTTTTTTTATCAAACTTACTCATATAATGAATCATGTATGAATGTGAACATCCTCTTGGTTGCTTTGAATACTTTCTTGTACCAAGAATTTCCGTAATATAAAGTCCTGTTTTTTTATGCGTTCCATAATTATTCATATAATCAGTCCATTTAGCAATTAAATCTGAACTAATATCAGCCCCATGATTTTTATCATACAACCATAATGAATAAAGTATCGCTGATTGATCAGCAGACCACTTCATATTTACATTGGGAAGTAAGTCTGCATGAAAATTATTATATGACTGACTATTTAATAATAAATGAAATGATATTTTTTTGTTTAGCTTTCTATATTTTTCTGAATCTGAAATAGATAAAAAACAACCAAGTATTATATTTAAATGTTCTAAATAGTATCCATATTTACCCAAATCATCAATTGTAAAAATATTTTTTCTATATGGATTAACTTTAGGATGAATAGCTCTTTTAATTATTTCATTTATTAAATAAATATAATGTTGTTTATTACTAGGATAAATAATTGATAAATTTACCATTGATTCAGCCATATGAGATAAGGCTGCAATATCTTGTCCCCATCCTTTTTTAATAATTGACATTATAAATAAATCCTTTTTTGTAAATCCATTAAAATCTTTTTTCATTAAAAAATTTTCTATTTTTTTATATCTTTTACTGGTTTCATTTGAAATCATTTTTCTATTCCTTAATAATCTATTATTTTCCCAAATTGTCTTACTTTATTTGGCCTTAAATTATACCTGTTTAATCTTTTCTGTACTTTTGGGAACATTGTTATATATTCTTTTTCAAGAGATTTTAAAATTCCAGGTTTAATATCATATAATCTTTTTTCAGCTTTTTTAACTTCTTCTACACTACTAAATGATATGGATAAACATGCATTGCAAGAAACTCCGCTATCAATTAAATTCTTAATTGCTCTATATGGGATGTCATATGACTCAGGCTTTGCACTTGTTAACATAGCATACTCTTCATAATTACAACCCTTAATTGATACTCTTACATGTAAATTTTTAAATCGTGATAATTCTTTAGCAAAGGATTCATCATGACCAATAGTCATACCATTAGTTTCTAGTATATATATATAATCTGTTTTATCAACTAAATCCAAAAGATCAAAAAGATGTTGTTTACCAAGAGTTCCTTCTGATGCTGATGCAGATATTAATTTTGTACCATGTTTCTTAGCTTTTTTAATTAAAGCATCAAAAACTTCTTCAGGCGAATAGAATTTACCTGTAGTAGCAGGCTTACGTACAGGATCCTCACTAAAACAAAATTTACACCTAAGATTACATCCTACCTCCGTAGCTGATATTGTACCACCATAAAACCTAAGATGCCTAGCGAGATTAGCATATTTTCTTTTATTGCCCTGAATAACAATTTGCTCAGTTGTTTCTGTTAATTTTATTGGATCATATCCTTTTGATTTCATTATTTTTTTTCTCCATATAAAACAGGATTTATTAACTGAGTTATTCCTCTAGTTAAACCTTTTACAGTTTTACCCATGATAGTCATACCACCATTCTTTTCAGCATCTTTCCATTCCATATCTAATAAATCATTTAAAAATCTAGATGGCGTATATCTAGATTCAACATTTTTAACAGCTCTATGAAGCCTTTTTAAGGCGACTGATTTATCTTTATAGCCTAATTTCGATTTTTCTACTGAATCTTGTAATACATCTATAGTTTCATCATATGCTTTTGTATCAATCGGATGTGGCAAACCATCTTTCCCTCCCACTGCAAAAGAAAATCTTGAAGGATCTTCAAATCGTGTTGAATCACCATGAATAACCTCACTTACTAAAGCAAGACTTTTAAGCGTTTTAGGGCCCATCCCATGCAATAGAATAAGATCTTCAAAATTATTGATTTCCTTATTATATGCAATATTTAATACAGCACCTAATTTTTTCATATCAACATCACCTTCTTTAACATCATGATGATCTGGAAGATTAATTTTCTTGATTTCATTTATCATTAATTCTGGGTTTTCATTAATAAGATTCAACATATTATCTCTTGTTTTATCTGCCTTTTTATCAACAAGATTTATTAATGGTTTTTCTTTTTTACCAACAATGCCTGTATGAGGATTACTTATAAATGATTTAACGCTAGGTGAATGCCAATGATATCTCCGAGCTCTTCTATTTGATGTTTTCATACCTTGAGAAATAGATGTCCATTCACCTTCACTACTTAAAATAAAATATTGTTGATATAAATTATATCCGTCTATAATAGCATTATTATCTATTTTTCTTGTTAGCTTGCAAGATTTTACTAAGCTATCACCTTCAAGGCCATGAACATCTGATATCTTCATTATCTGATTGGGAGCATAATAACTATATCTACCCTTTCCTCCGCATATAAATAATCCTAAATCATTTGCCCTAGGATTTACTTTTCTTCTTAATGAACCTAATACTGTTGCAGTAACACCTGATGAATTCCATTGCATACCCATAACAGCTCCAAGCGCCTGAAACCAATTTGGATCAGACATTCTTGTAAGAACTTCAGATTTACCATAATTTTGCACTACTGACTCAATTATTGTTATACCCATATTCCCCATTCTTTCTGATAACCATTTTGGTAATTTACCATAATGAAGAGGCATACCAATTGCACCTGAATTAATCATAATTTTCTCCTTTATATTTAATTTAAAATTTTATTTTTTTGGAAAGATAAACCTCTAATAAGATTAAGGCCTATTAATCTATTTATCATTGCAAGCTTTGAAACATTATTAAAATCACCATTTTCTAATATTTCTGAAGCAATTATCATTGCTTTATATTTTTTAGATTTCGGAAAAAACATTTCCATGAATTTTCGTTTAGAAACATTCACAGGATTATCATAAGATTCATAAAATGCTTTTTTAACTAATTCTGTAGGCATAAGAAGATATGCTGCAAACTTATCTGCCTGTACTTCTATAAGATCTTTTTTATCACCATAAATCCCTTCATTCTTTCGACATAAAACATGATTTTTTAAAGATCCATGTAGTAAGATATGACCAATTTCATGAGCTATAGTAAAATTCATTCTACCTTCCTGATTACTAATTTTCTCATTTATTTCTACTTTTTTATTAGCAATAGAAGTTGCCCCTAATATATTACCATCCTTAAAAATCCCTTCAGCATTAAAATCTAAATGATAATCAAGATATTCTACTATATCAAAAACAGGAATAGGTGCTTCTATAAAATTATTATCATAAAAATCAGTTAAAAGCTTAATACTATTTTTTTCTATTTCACTATCTTTCAAAATAGGAATATCTATTATTTTTTTATTCATTAATCTATTTACCTTTTTTTTTCATTTTTTTAACCTGATTAGTTAATTCAGTCCAATCTTCATTTGTTAAATTTTTCGCTGTTCTTAAAAAATCAGGGACTACCGCAGGCCTCTTATTAATAATATTCTGAATATCATCATCAATTGTATTTGCTAAAGAAAGCAATTTATCCAAATCATAATCAAGAGCTTTTGATATACTTCTTAAAACAGATTTTGAAGTTTCTATCCTACCATTTTCTATATATGAAATATTAACAAATGATACATTGACTTTATCTGCCAGCTTTCTCAAACTAATACCCTTTTCTTTTCTAATAGTTCTTATCAATTCTCCAAGTTTTTTGCTCATATACAACCCCTCAATTTTTAATTTTAGTTAAACAATACTTAACAAAAAGGTACAAAAGTTAAATAATACTTAACAAGTTTTTTTTAAAATAAAAATATTTTGTAACTTAAATAATGAATTTTAGCACTATTTATGATTTTATTATTTTACCCTGGATAGGTCTTGGAATTTTTGCGTTCCTTACTCTTTTTTTTATTACAGCTCCTTATGGAAGGCATAATAAAAAAATGGGGCCAATGATGTCTGGGAAATGGGGATGGATTATTCAAGAAATTATTTCACCATTAACTTTTGCTCATTTTTTTATACGAGGAGACTCTATAAAAACACCTGAAATGTGGATATTTTTTATTTTATGGGTTGGTCATTATTTTAACAGAAGTATTATATTCCCATTTAGACAAAAATATGCTAAAGATACTGCTGTCATTGTTGTAATATCAGCTATCTCCTTTAATATAATTAATGGCTTTATTAATGGTTATTATTTAGGCTCAGCTGAACTTTCACAAAATCAATACACAGATTACTTCCAATCTTATAACTTCATTTTAGGCTTGATAATTTTTATAAGTGGAGCTTATATAAATATTAGATCTGATGAAATTTTATTTAATTTAAGAAAAGAAAATGATGGTTATAAAATTCCTCAATCATTCCTATATAAATATATATCTTGTCCTAATTATTTTGGAGAAATTATCGAATGGACAGGCTTTGCTATAATGGTATGGAACGTACCTGGCTTTGTTTTTGTGCTATGGACAATTTTCAATTTAGTACCAAGAGCGGTATCTCATCATAAATGGTATAAAGAAAGATTTTCAGATTATCCATCTAGTAGGAAAGCTATCATACCATTTATTTTATAAATTAAATTTTATCCCAAGGCCCTTTAATTGCAATAGTCATTGTAGGTTTATATATATTAATAAATAAAATTTTATTATCAGGTGAGAAACAAGCCCCTGCAAGCTCCTGATTATTATATGCATTATTAGCCAAATATGAAATTGTTTTATCTTTTTTTATACATACAAGTCTATCTCTACCCTTCCCATCTTCACATAATATGACGCTACCATTAGGAGATAAAATAATATTATCTGGTAAATTTAAAACATCTGCATTATCTGATTCATAAAAAAGCTCTATAGTCTGATTATTAGGAGTATACTTCCATACTTGACCTGTTTTATTTTGGCCGCCCGTAGTTGCTGTAAAGAATAATACATTATCTGATAAAAAGATACCTTCCCCCCTAGCAAATATTGCTCCTCCTTTATTATTACCTCTATACCGTAAATCATCATCGGGAGAATCAACATCTTCAATATCAATCCATCTCACCTTATATTTTTTATCTGTAACTACATTCTTTTTATCCCAATTTCTAGTATCTATTCCTCTCCAATCTCTAAATGATAAAACTTGTAATTTTCCACCTTGATCTAATTTATTTTTAATATTAGGTATAAATCTATAAAACAGTCCATCTGATCTATCTTCTGTTTGATAAACATAACCTGACGACTTATCAAAAGCAACTCCTTCATGCCTAAACCTACCCATAGCCTTAAGTGGAACAGCTTTATTTAATTTAGGTGTTAAAGAGGGAAAAACTTCAAAATTATAACCATGATTTTTGGTAATACCTACTCCTTCTTTAATAGTTGTTTCCTCGCATGATATCCAAGTATTCCAAGGAGTTTTACCACCGCTACAATTAACTAGAGTACCAGCTAAACTTAAATACTGACTTTCAACTTTTTCAGTTTGAATATTATATACAATACTTGTTGTTCCACCAAAACAATGAGTCCTACTACCTTTGATATCATAAAACTTATTAGCGTTATTTTTTTTATATTTACGATAATATTTACCAAATGGATTGTTTTTAAAAAATGTAGAGAGCCTAGGGACATGGCCAATTTCATGATTTCTTATCAATATCACTCTTTGATTATCTAATGATAAGCAAGTCATACCATCTGCATTTGGAGGAACTAATAATCCATCATCCATTAATTCTTGTTCTTTTGAAATTACAGAATATGAAAAACCGTCTGGCAAATCTAAAACGCCAAATGGATCCTTGATTAAACCTCGAAGAATTTTATTTGATTTATCATCAGCAAGTAAAACTGGAATTGTTGAAAGACCTAATGAAAGAAGAGAAAATTTCTGAATAAACTCTCTTCTATTCATTAATCTATTATTATATTAACAATATTTATAATATCTGAAACATCTATAATGCTATCCATTGTTAAATCTGAAGAATATATTTCGTAAGGTGAAAGCATCATAGTCTCTCCAATAATATAATTAACTAGTTTAACTATATCAATAACATTAATAATACTATCATTATTACTATCTCCTAAATCAGGAAGAGCTGATTTAGTGATACATATTCCTCCTAGCATAGACATTCCACCTGTATAAATATTATCCAAATAAATTCCATTATTGTTAAAAATATGAATATAACCATCACCTCTTCCTGATACATAAATATATTCTCCATTACTAGATACATCAATTCCATGTAAAGTATCAAATGATGGGTCAGAAGAAACCCAATCTAATGATAGATTATTATCCATATCAAAACTAACAGCAGCTAAACCCTCTGTTTCATATAAATTATCTCCACTTAATGCGACATAAATAATATTATCAACTGGAGATGCTGCAAGATGCCATGGGCCAGTATAATCACCAAATTCTATACTTTTTAACAATTCCATTGTATTTGGATCCCACATTTGCAATTTACCTGGAACGATAATTGTTTCTCCATTAAAAGGATTATACCAAGAGCCTCCTGAACAACTTACAAATAATCTTTCTATATCATAATAAGGGAATTTGTAATATAGACATTGAATAGGCTTTAATCTCTGGATTACTTGGTTTTGGGGATTTCCAATTAAGGTATCCATTACTGAACCTAATACATCACCTGTAATTGTATTAATTTTATATAACCAATCATTTGTATTGCTCGCTGTATAAATTTCTGTACCGTCATCATTGATTGCCAATCCGTGAGGGGCTGGAGAACCTATTTCATATTCAGAAATAATAGATTCAGATAGACCCATTGGAGAATAATCTAAAGCTTGAATAATATTAGATTCAGATTCTGGCATCATATTACCCATACCATTCATTGGCATCATTCTTGAACAATATATTTTTTTATTTAAAGTATCAATGGTCAAAATAGCTGGAGCATCACCAACAAAATGATAATCAATTAATTGATTATCAATTAAAGAATATTGAGATATATAACCACTTGCGATTGTAGTAACAAACCAATATCCTAATTCTTCATCCATAACAATAAAATGAGGTGTATTAACACTACCACTATCCATAGACTCCATGCACATACCCATCATCCAATCACATCCAGCCATCATACTACATTCCATTTCAGTTGAATAATTCATACAATCCTGAGATGTACTTTCCATACACATACCCATCATCCAATCACATCCATCAGACATATTACACATCATCTCATCATCAATATCCATACAAGAATCACTAGCATCCATACAATGATCTTCCATCCACATACAATCACCAGCCATATTACATTCCATTTCAGTTGAATAATTCATACAATCCTGAGATATACTTTCCATACACATACCCATCATCCAATCACATCCATCAGACATATTACACATCATCTCATTATCAATATCCATACATAATACTTCATCATCTAAATCTGATAATTCTGTAGAAATAGTTTCTTCTATTTGATTTGAATCAGTATTAATAACACCCACCTGGTCCATCATTTGAATTGTTATATATAATTTCTCATCCAGTACCTGTGCATAAATAAAACTAATGTATAAAAGGACTATAAAAATTATTTTTTTCATAAATTTTTTTCTCAATAAATTATTAAACAAATATAACAAAATAACACCTCAACATAACAATATGAATATGTAATAAAATGTTAAATTTCATTAACATTTAAACCATTAGAAAAATTAACAGAATCTACTTTTAGCTCATAGGAATATTTATCAAAGAATAAAGATTTAACATCATCAATAAATTTATCCTTATGAATATCATCTATTAAATTAATAGTACATCCTCCAAAGCCTCCTCCCATAATACGCCCGCCATAAAATCCTCTTTGTTTTTTTGATATTTTTATAATGAAATCAATTTCTTTACAGCTAACATTATAATATTTTGATAAACTATTATGAGATTGATTTAAGAGTTCTCCTACCTTATTTAACTCGCCTTTTTCCAAAGGATCTTTCATTGCTAATACTCTATTATTCTCATTAATAACATGATATAAACGATTATAAAAAATTTCATCATCTTTAATAGCGTCTAAATCCTTTAAGGTAACTTGATTAATTAATATATTTTTAGATAATGTTGTATTGATTTTTATCAATCCTTGAAGGCATTCATTCACTCTTTCATTATATTTAGAATTAATAAGTTCCCTATGAACCATACTATTAATAATAACCCAACTAGCATTTTTAACATTAGAATTTATATAATGATGGCTTAGTTTAAAAAAATTAATAATTAAAGGACCACTCCCTTTAGAAAAAAGAGAAGCGTATTGATCAAGTAAACCACTCTTAATCCCAAGATATTTTTTTTCAACAATATTTGTTAATTTTAATATTAAACTAAAATCTATATTAATTTTAAAAATAAATAATAAAGCTGACAAAAAAGATACTTCAAAAGCAGCTGAACTAGACATCCCAAATCCAATTGGGATATTACCTTTAATCATTACATCAAAACCATTTTGTATATTATATTTATCTTTCACAACACTTATACAACCAACAGCATATCTCTCCCATAAATCATTTGATTGTAAATTATTTAAATTCACACTAATCATTTTTTTAAAATTCGATGAATAAATATTTATTTTATTATCATCTCTTTTTTTAATAACAGTACAAATCCATCTATCAATTGCTGCAGGCATTGCAAAACCCAAATTATAATCAGTATGCTCACCTATAATATTAATTCTTCCAGGAGCAATGCTAACGCATTGACCACAAAATCCATATTTTTCTTTAAATTCTCTTTTAGAAGAATTGATTAAATCATTCTTTGAGATTCTATCCACTCTAATTCCTTTTTTGTATTTAAACCAACGAGTCTTCGCCAGTCATTAACAATCAATGAACCTACTTGCTTCTTATCACATATTAAATTATTAATAATATCTGTAAAATATATCTCACCTGTTTTAGGATTAGGTCTAAGGGTATCTAAATAATTTAATAGAACTTCTGATTTAAATAAATAATGAGAACCAAAAAGTTCCTTTATTTTTTTTTGTTTATATGTTGCATCTATTTCTTCAACACAACTTATAATAGAACTATTTTTATCCCTAATAATTCTAGCATATGGAAATAACTTATTTTCAAAATTAGCACTCAAAATAGTCAAATCATTATTATTTATATTATGTTGATGATACATTAAGCCAATATTTTCAATACCAACAAATGGACAATCACCAACAAAAACATAAACATGTTTATATTTTTTAATGAGATTAGATGCTTGCTGAACAGCATGGCCAGTACCTTTTGGTTGTTCTTGATAAACGAATTCTACATTTTTTTTATAATCATTAAAAAATAATTGATCTAATGGATTAATAATAATAGCAATATCAGTATTACTATTTTTAAAATCATTTATAAGCCAAGATATAATTGGAGCATTATTAACTTTAACAATCGGCTTAGGAATATTTTCATTCATCCTAGTCCCCTTACCTGCAGCAAGAATAATTGCTAAAGAATTATTTTGATTCATTAATTATTTTTATAAATTTTTTAGCACCCTCTCGAAGAGTCCTAGTCTGATTTTTAAAATCAACTTCATACAACCCAAATTTCATATCATAACCTTCAGCCCATTCAAAATTATCCATTAATGACCAATAGAAATAACCACGAATATCTATACCTTCTGATATTGCTTTATGCATTGCATAGATATAACGTTCTATATATATGGACCTAATATTATCCTTCCTATCTGCAACACCATTTTCTGTTACAATGATAGGTTTACCAATTTGAGCAGCGTCTTTAATAGCTCTATAAAATCCTTCTGCATAAATAGTATACGGCATATCTGTCATAATATCATTTTTATAATATTTATTTTCAAAAAATTCATATTTATCAAATTTAAATTTCAAATGATTATGTGAATAATAGTTAAGACCAAAAAAATCAGTAGACAGCTTAGCATCTTTAGATGAATATTTTAAATTAACAAAAAATGGATAATAAATATTTATTTTACCTGTTTTCAAATAGGATAATGCTATTCCATTATAAATCTTATTAGTTATATGACATACAATCCAATCTAATAAATTCCATTTTCTATACGGATCAAATTGCATAATATTTTTTACTAAACCAATTTGGCAAGAATCACCATTAGGTAACTTTTTTAATATATTATAAACTCTAGTATGCGTAATTAATAAATTTTTAAGTACTTCTACTGTAAGCTGAGGAGATTTCTTACCTGGTGGGAAAATGCCTGCAAAATATCCCATTACAGAATAAACTTCAGGTTCATTTATTGTACACCATATTTTTACTTTATCACTAAATAAAGGAAAAACTTTCTTACAAAAAGAAATAAAATATTTAATATTATCTTCATTTTCAAATGCTCCAATATTTTCAAACCATATTGGATTTGTAAAGTGATGTAAGGTTATAACAGGAGTAATACCTTTATCTAAAAGAGCATCTACAACATCAATATAATGCTGTATTGCATTTTGATCATACTCACCCTTATTAGGCTCTATTTTACTCCATTCTAATGATAATCTATAATGAGTAACGCCTATTTTTTTTATAAGATTAATATCATCATGATATTTATTCCAATGATCACATGCAATACCAGCTAACTGATTATCTTTAATCCTAAATATTTTTTCCTCATTTTGATTATTTTCCCAATTATGCCAATTATTATTATTACAATTACCTTCAACTTGATGAGAAGCTGTTGCTGTCCCCCAATAAAAAGAATCAGGAAATTTCATATTAGAAATTTTAATATTCTTCCAATCCCATCTTAATTCTGGTTTTGAAAAATTCATATACAAAATAATAAGCCAATAAATAATGAATATTATAATAAAGAATAGCATTATAACTCCTGATCACCTGGATATGTTTTTATCATAAAAAGTATAGCTATACCACATAAAAACCAAATTGCATTAGCAATATTAAATCCTAATTGTCTACCAAATTGCAAAATAAAAAAACTAATTATAAATGGACCAAAACCTCTACCTAAATCATCTGCTAAATTATAAAGAGCGAATGCAGTTCCTCTTGTATTTGAGTTATTTACGTTCATTAGAACAGCCTTCATGTTAGGAGCTGTTACAGTAATAAAAAAACCAGAAAAAATACCTAAAATAATAGGATAAGAAATAGTTGAAGGCGTTTCATTTAAAGGTGTCATATTAATTAAAAATGCAGTTGGAATCATACCTATAAATGTACATATAGCAGATAATAATGGTTGATACCTAGGATTAATATTATATAATTTATTACCAATAAGTCCTCCAACAAAACCTCCCAACATTGCAGATAAACCAATAACAGATACAACCAATGTTGAAACCTGAATAGAATAACCAATATCTTGTGCAAGATAGTCTGCTAAATAAACAAAAAATACTGCCCAAGGTACTGTTCCTGCAATACCCTGTAAAAAAACTAATATGTTCGTTTTTTTTGATAATAATCGTTTTAAAGTACTAATATTAATTGCTGATATTTTTACATTTGAATTATCTGACTGTCCTCTTACGGGCTCTGTTCCAAATAATGCATATAATAAAAGAATAATAAAATTGGGCAAAGCAACAATTATAAAACATACTTTCCAACCATAAATGGGACCTGTGATACCAGCAAGAAGCTGTCCTCCCGCTATTCCAAGACCAACAAACAAACCAAGATAACCTGTTATAAGAGATCTTTTACTAGCGGGAAAATAATCTCCAATCAAAGAATAAGTAATAGGTATAATAGCCCCTATACCAATACCTGTTAATGCTCTTAACCAAAAAAACTGATTATAATTCTGAACATATCCTGTTAATAAGCAAGGAATTTCACCAAATAAAATAGCAATTATTAATAATTTTTTCCTCGATACTATATCCGTAAAATATCCAAAAATGAGGGTTATAAATCCACCTATAAGCCAAAATACAAGAGATATTTCACCTCCTAGTTTTATATCTCTTTGTATATCATCAAACCCAAAGTCAGATGCAATTTGAGTTAAATTTGGACCCATCAAATTCTGATCAGCAAATAAAAAAAATGATAGCAAAAATAAAAGTATCAAACTAATATAGTCTGATCTCTTTAATGAATATGTATTATTCATTAAAAAAAATTACCATTGCTGATTATCCATACCCTTTTTAATAATAGAACTAGCCATTTTTAAACTCCAGCTTCTAGGTATTAATGAAGTAAACAACTTTACAAAACGATTTATTCTACCATTAATAATTAGAAATTTTCCTCGTTTATAAGCCCTAAGACTTTCATCTACAACTTCCTGAGAACTCATTAAATATCCGGCTACAGGCTTAGAACTCATATGAGCTCTTTTATTAAAATTTGTTTTTGTATAACCTGGACATACTCCAAGAATACAAATATTCTTTTCTCTATACTCTTCATACAAACTTAATGTAAACGAAGTAACAAATGCTTTTGTAGCTGCATAAATACTAAAATATGGAATAGGTTGGAATGAAGCAAGAGATGATATATTAATAATTCCTCCTTTATTATTTGAAACCATATCCTTTAAAAATAAATGAGTTAAATGAACCAAAGAGTAGATATTAAGATTAATCATCTCTTCATAATTATCCATAGAAGTATCAAGAAATTTTCCTGAATATCCAAACCCTGCATTATTAATTAAAATATCAACTACAAGATTTTCATCTTTTATTTTATTATATAAGTCTTGTGCAAAACTCTTTTTTGATAAATCTCCAGCAAAAACATGTGCATCATTCATATTTGATGCTATTTCTAATAATTTATCTTCACTTCTTGCTGTTAAAATTAATTTTGCACCCATTTGATTTAAATTATATGCAAAACATTTACCAATCCCAGATGAAGCACCAGTTATAAGTATAGTTTTTCCTTTATATGTTTCCATTTAAAAAATATTTAATATATTATTGAATATGAATGATACTAAATTTACATCTTTCAAAAAATTTTATCCATATTATTTATCTGAGCATAAATTAAGAATAAATAAAATATTACATATAATAGGTTCATTAACAAGTATTACATTTATTATAATCATTATCTATATTGAAAAATATAAATATATTCCTCTATCTATTTTATTTGGATATGGTTGTGCATGGATAGGACATTTTGTCTTTGAAAAAAATAGGCCTGCTACTTTTAAATATCCTATATATAGTTTTATCGGGGATTGGATGATGCTAAAAGATGTACTAATCGGTAAAATCAAATTATAATGAAAAAAATAATTTTATATATATCATCTATTATCTTATTGCAAAACTGTTCTGTATTAATGCCACTAAAAGATTTACCGAAGCCTGATGGAAAATATATTATTGGCACTGATATTTTTATATTAGAAGACAAAAACAGATTAGAAACATTTACTAATGATATTAAAGATTATCGAAAAATTATAGTACAAGCTTGGTATCCTGCAATAGAACCTTCAGATTCTATATATCCATATTTGGATTATAAAAAAATAAAAGTTCCTTATATTGCTAAACGTATAGACATATCTGAAAAATTAATAAAACATATTAATAGTGTTGAAGCAAATTCATACTATAAAGCTAAAGCAAAAAATAATGAATTCCCTGTTATTATATTTTCTCATGGCCTTGGCGGTAATAGAATGCAGAATACTGCAAACATTGAATCTTTAGTTAGCAATGGATATATTGTATTTTCAATTGAACATGCCTATGATGCGAACATAACCGTTTTTAATGATACTACATTTGCTGAGTTTGCATCATATCTTGATGATAATGTATCTGTAGAGGAATTTTATAATACTAGAATCCCTCAAATTAGAATTAGATCAAATGATATTTCTTTCCTAATTGACTACATTACATTATTAAAAAATCAAAAACAATATTTAGGAAGAATTTCAGATATCAATTCTATAGGTGTTTTTGGCCACTCATTTGGTGGAGGGACTGCTGCGGTCAGTTCTTTTACAGATACTAGAATAGATGCATGCTTAGCATTAGATGGGTGGTTTGAGCCTATTCCTCCATATATTATAAAAGAAGGTATTAATATACCTTTTTTATATATTGGGCAACCGCAAAAAAATTGGAAAACAGCTCCATATAATGATATACAATTATCAGCATTTCATAATAATAATAAAAATGATTCATTTATTATAGAAATTGATAATACTAAACATATGGATTATTCAGATATACCTTATCTAACAATATGGAGTCGTTTATTAGGACTATCTGGAAAAGATTCTAAAAATATAACAATAGATTTAAATTATACTATAACCCAATTTTTTAATACATACCTAAAAAATAAAGATGATAATTGGCTTAAAAAAATTGATGATAATTATACTATAACTAAAAGGATAAGAAAAAAATGAAAATAATTTTACTCTATATTATAATTTTAATCCTTACTGCCTGCGATACTCCTCAAACTTACTTATGTTATAGTGGACAGACAATGGATGACTGTGGAAATTGTAGAGAATGTGAATCTGAAGAATGTGGATGGAATGATGCAATGGATAATTGTGGTGAATGTTACGGTGATAATACCAGCTGTATTGAATGCACTGATCCTCTAGCAAGTAACTATAGTAGTAATGAAGAATGCGAATACAATAATCCTGAACTCTGGATTATAGATCTAGCATTTTTAACTGAAGAAAACTATTGTATATCAAATAGCGATAATGAAGAATGTTCTCAATACAATAATGAAAACTCATGCAACTTATTTGCTGATAATTATGGATGTTCCTGGATAGGCTCATTTGAATTTTATACTAATACTCCTATATATTGGAATAATACTTCCAATCAAGATATTACTATTTATACCATTAATACTGAAAATGATTATTGTGATTTTACATTGGAATCTATTAATAATGATTGTAATGAAATTAATAATCAAACAAGCTGCGAATCTGAAGGTTGTAATTGGGTATTATCACCAACATATAACCCTTATTGGGATCAATATACAGAAACAATTCCACAAGGTTTAACAGGGATACAACACTCTTATTTTTTTCTAGGATGTGAACCTAATCAAGGTGAATGTGGAGCTTTCAATCATGTAACAGAAGAAATATTTTGTGCAAATATATCTAATGAAGAAAAATGTGGAATCATAAAGGTAATTAATTAATAATGAAAAATAAATTAAGACCATTCCATTTAGCATTTCCTATCTATAATATAGATGAAACAATTAAATGGTATACAAAAACACTAAATTGTTCTATTGGTAGACAATCAATGCGCTGGGTAGATTTCAATTTTTTTGGCCATCAAATTTCAGCACATAAAATTGATAAAAAGCAAGAATCTTTAGAAACTAATTCTGTAGATGGACATAATATACCATCAAGACATTATGGTATTATCATGAATATGGATGATTGGAAAACATTAGCTGTAGATTTACAAAATAAAAAGATACAATTTATAATAGAACCTAATATAAGATTTAAGGATGAAAAAGGAGAACAAGCTACCTTCTTCATAAAAGATCCATCTAACAATGTTTTAGAATTTAAAGCATTTAAAAATGATCAAATGATATTCGATAATTAAATAATAATTTTAAATTAATATTTATTATCTGTTCCTTTTATATCTTTTATCCAAAGATCCATCTTTATTTCTTTTTTTAAAATCTTCTCCATATACGGGACCTTTATAATTTTTTTTCCAAATCATCCATAACTTAGTACTGATTGCAGATATTATAACAACACCTAGAAGCCAAAAGACAGTAAAAATTGGTGGGAAGCCATCTATTTTTAGTATACTTCCAATGAAAATTATACCAATTGTGACTAAAATGATAATTTGATTTTTTTTGCTCATAAATTAATACGAAATAATAATATAAGATGAAAATGCTACTTCTGGACAATATCCATCTCCATTACAAGTTGGAGGAGTTACACAGCTGTTACCACTAACTCTGCATGCACTATAATCAATAATATTTTCTTCTCCAATGCTTACATAATCTGTTATATCCATAATATATGGATGGACATCCATTCCAGGACACCACCCAGCTCTACCATATCCCCATGTTCCTCCTTGATTTGGTATAACACCCTGAACAATTGTTTCTGGCTGCATACAGTAATTTGAAGAAGATGCATTGGGATAATCTTTATCAAAACTATATACTCCACCATTAATTTCAAATATATGTCTTGAATTACAAAATTCACAACAATTAAAGCATCCTGCACTACCCCAACCATGACCTGTTATATATGCTACGAATTCAACCTTAGAGGCATTACTAGGAATACTAAAAACTTGGGGTGGTCTATTATCATTATAATCTGGATTAAATTGCACTGTTCCATTCCATATTGGATAAATTTCTTTTGGTGAAGGATTAGTTGAATCTGTTTGATGATGTAATCTTAACTTTAAACTAATTAAACTATTAGGCCATCCTGATTCTTGAAATTTAAACATTTTATTACCACCAGGTCTAAGACTTGATATAAAAGGAGTTATATCTGTTAAATGTTGAGGTTGACGACCAAAAGGAGTAATCCATCTAGCCATTTCTAAACAATTTGAGCCATCTTCATCACATATATATAAATGAGCTATTCTATCATAATCATCACATCCCTCATCACTATACCCACCATTTGCATCAGGACATCCTCTTAAAAGGTCAACTTCTAATTTAGAATAGTTATCTAAAAGTATATCAGAAGGTATTTCAACTGTTGTAGGTAATGTAGCCGCCCATCCTCCTGTATATAACTCTTCATCGAATATTATAACTTCATCATAATCACTTTCATTCGAACTAGAAAATACATCTTTTTCATAATTAAAATATAAAGCTTCATGTGCTACATATGACATATATGTACCTGTAAATGATTGAGGATTACCTAAGTATCCTATTTCTCTTAATCTCTGAAAACAATCTATAGAAATACCATATGTTCCAGATAATGATTCTGATAACCAATTATTTAAATCAGATGTTTTAGCATTTATAAAATGCAAATGTTTATTCCAATGTTCTCTTTCTTCTTCAGAAAATGTCGCTAAAATTTCATCAAAAGATGATTTCATATACTGCATATCTGTACCATATTGAAATCTATTTGATATGAAAAAATAATGGACATTAGGTGGTGAGATTTCTAAAAATTCTTCTTTTGTATTTGATGACCAAAGAGCTGTTGAATAATTTACACTTGGATCATATTGTATAAAAATATATGAATCATTACCTGTCCAATTTTCTTCAAAATCCCACACTGGTTCTTGAGGATCTAATATTGAATTAACAATATCTATAATGTCAAGTATATCAACTATATTATCATTATTACTATCTGCTTGATTAAATTCTTCAGTATCCAAACTATAAGTACCAAGCACATGGCTAACTAATAAAATTACATCTTGGATATTTATAAATTCATCTCCATTAACGTCTCCATCTAAAGTCATATTTAAATCTGGTAATTGAAACGGTCCTGCAATATCAAAATATCCTGTGCCATAAGGTCCATCTGAGAAATCTTCAGATATTCCTATAGTAAATAAACATAAAAATAATATTTTTTTAAACATTTTCTCTCCTCATTAATAATATGTAATATAATAAAAGAATAAATTTTATACCATTGAATAAATGTATATATAAATTATTAATTTAAGTATATAAATGAATTACAAAATTACCATATTATTATTTATTGCGCTACTATCAGTAAGCACTTCACCAATTATGGCAAAATCTTTAACAGGAGTTCCTGCCATCTCTATATCTTTTTGGAGAATGCTTATTGCATCTTTATTAATTTGGATTTATAGCGGTTATAAAAATCAAGGTAAAATGCAAATCAATTCTAATTATTATAGAACAATGTTAGCAGGATCATTATTAGGTATTCATTTTGCTTTATTTTTTAGCTCTATCAAATTAACTTTAGTTTCCAATGCTACTTTTTTAGGAACACTTGCACCTTTATTTACTCTTCTATTAGAATTAATAGTTTTAAAAAGAAAAATTAATTATAAGGTTATAGTAGGATTATTATTTGCATTTATAGGTGCCATTATAATTTTTGATAATAATTTTGACTTATCTCAAAAATATACTATAGGTAACATTTTAGCGATTCTATGTTCTTTATGCTTAGCGCTATCATTTATGATTGCAGAAAAAGTAAGACAAACTGAGAATACTATAGTTTATACAAGGATGCTTTATTTATCTGCAGCAATAACATTATTGATTATAGCATTCATAACAAATACAAATTTATATGGATTTAATATTTATGAATATTTTGGACTTATATTTTTAGGTATTGTTCCTACCATTATTGGGCATAATGCCATCTACTATTCTGTTAAATATGTATCTCCTACTATCGTATCAGCATTCCCTCTAGGAGAACCTGTAATAGCAACTATATTAGCTTCTATTATATTTGGTGAATTAATTTTATTAAATATTTATATTGGTGGAGCTATGACCTTATTGGGCTTAATAATTATAGTAATAAAAAAATAAATATTAATCGAGAATAATATTTACTAAAGCTATAATATCTAGAATATTTAATATTTGATCAGTATTTATATCAGATAACCAAAATTCATTTTCATTAGGAGTTTCAAATTCTAAAATAAAATTTAATAATAATACAACATCTAATATATCTAATGCTGTATCTAAATTAATATCACCTAATTGACCTATACCTAAAAAGCCATTGTCACAAACCCAATTTGATCCACCACAATCATTAATAGTTTCTATACAATATTCATAATCTACTTGTGGATTAACAAACTCATCATCATAAGTTAATTCTTGATTATTGGGTATAATTGTTAACTGAACTCCATCTCTATATAATTTATAAAAAATATCTCCGGGAACATAACTCCACTCAATATGAATATAATTTTCAAAATCTCCATCTGAGGCCATTACCATGTCTACAGGCTGAGGTGAATTCTTTTTACTACCATATGAACATACAACTTCTGAATTTCCACAATCATTAACAGATTTTATACAATATTCATGAGTTTGATTCTCTTGTGAAGAATAATCTAAATACTGAATTGTTGTATTATCAAGCTGAGCAATTAGTTCATTATCACGATATAAAAGATAATTATTAGAATCATTTTGTTCCCAATCAAGTTTAACATAATCACAATAATCCCCATTAGATGCATTAAAACCCATAACTGGATTTGGATTTTCGCAAGAATAAAAAACTTCCACCCTTACAAAATCAACACTATAATTATCTTCTGATCCTATAATAGGTTGTAAATTACCTTCACACCATATATTCTCAAGTTGCTCTAAAGGTATTATGTAAGGACCATTTAAAGTATAATCTATACTTAAATTAGCCTGGAAATTATTATTCCAGGAACAATTATTATCTTTTATTGAAACATTTGTCTCAGATGATAAGGGCAAAAGATCACATTGAGCTCCCTGTACATAAATTCTAACTTCTGATATTTCTTCATATTCTGGAGGATTGAAATTCCACCAAGCTTCACCATAATAATCAAATGGATTATACCAACTATCATTAAATCCAACAACAACACAATCACTAGCATCAAGGCAAGAACAAGTATTCCCAATTTCTCCTGATGAACCATAATAATTACTACCATAAATTGTTTGCACCCAATAATCTCTAGTATTTGGATACTGATAATCATCATTAATAAGTTTTAAATAATCACTGGATACTATAGTTGATAATCTTTCATATTGAGATGGTGTTAAAATACGATGATATGACCCTATACCATTAAATAACTCTAAATTAGAGAATGCATCATTAATAAGTAAAAATAAACTATCATTAATTGCATCTATTTGAACAAGTAAAAAAGGTTGTTCTATAATATCATTTTCAATAGCTGAATTTATTCTTCCAGGACTCACAAAATGTCTATCAGCAAAGCGTGGATTATCATTTGCTAATAAAAACATAAAAAATATTATAAAAATATAATTAACCATAAAATTTCTTTCATATAAATATTGAATGTATGTAACATAAATATAATGAATAACTCTTATAAATCACTATTTTTATTGGACCCCAATGCAATACACCTAAATCATGGTTCATTTGGAGCATGTCCAAAACCAATTTTTGATTCACTTATTTCTTGGCAAAAAAAATTAGAATTTAATCCAGTAAAACATTTAGCATTTGATATGTTTGAACACTTAAAGGAATCAAGAGAGTATCTATCCAATTATATAAATTGTGATAAGGACGATATTGTTTTTTTTCCTAATCCAAGTACAGCTCTTAATGCTGTAATAAAAAGTTTAGATTTAAAAAATGGAGATGAAATACTTACCACAAATCACGAGTATGGAGCACTTGATAAAACATGGAATTTTATATGTAAAAAAACTGGAGCAAAATATATAAAACAAAATATATCATTGCCTTTAAAATCAAAAAATGATTTTATAAACACCTTTATTAAGGGAATAAATAAAAATACAAAAGTTATATTTATTAGTCATATTACAAGCCCTACAGGATTAATTTTCCCAGCTGAAGAAATTTGTAAAGTAGCAAAAGAAAATAATATATTTTGCATTATAGATGGCGCTCATGTACCAGGGCATATTAATTTAGATATTAAAAAATTAAATCCAGATATTTATACTGGCGCATGTCACAAATGGATGTGTGCACCAAAAGGCACATCATTTTTATATGCAAAAAAAGAAATACAAGATTATATTGATCCATTAGTAATTAGCTGGGGCTATGATTCTGAAATACCTAGCCATTCAAAATATTTAGATTATCATCAATGGCAAGGGACTCAAGATCCTTCATCTTATTTAACAATTCCAGATGTAATTAATTTTTTAAATAAAAATAACTGGGAGACCATAAGTAAAGAATGCCGTAAAATTAATATTGAAGCTAGAGAAATGGTAAATAATTCACTAAATCAAGAACCAATATCAGAAAATAATTTTATTGGACAAATGTCTAGTATAAAAATTCAATGCAAAGACCCAGTAGAATTACAAAAAATATTCTACTTAAATTATAAAATCATAGTACCTATCGTAAAATGGGAAGACAAAATGTTACTAAGATTTTCAATACAAGCTTATAATTCAATGGAAGATATAGAAAAATTAATTTTTGCAATCAAAAAATTAAAATTATAAAATGTATTCTAATATCAAAATAACATTAATATCATTTATAATATTAATAAACCTATTGTTATCACAAAATTTTAATGGTGGTGAAAATTTAAAGTGTCAGGACCAATGTAATAGGAATTGGATGAACAAAACTTTTTTAAAAGAATTAAAAAAAATGGAAAATAAATGCAGCTTTAATTTTTATATAACCAGTGGCTATAGATGTAAAAATTTTAATAATTCATTACCTGGTAGTGATAAAAAATCAACACATTTAGATGGATTAGCAGCTGATATAAAATGGGATGGGAGTCAAAAAAAACTAAATGAAATTATCCAATTAGCAAAAGAATCAAATTATTTTAATAGAATATATTTTCATCGAGAACCAAGTAATAGACATATTCATATTGGTAAAAATACAAACGTAAACAATTTTGCAGCTAGAGATTTAACAAAACGAAGTTACTATAAATACTCTAATAATAACGCTAATAATATATATGCAGGATTAATTTACAATCAAAAAAACAATCAATATATAAGATTAGGTTATCACGTTACATTAGATAATGGAAATTCTGGATTTAATATTTTTACTGATAAACTTATTAGAAAAAGTAATGAAAATATTAAAAATCAATTTGCAATTGGATTTAATTTTAACAGTTTTATAATACTTGGATTTGATTATTATGGTTTAGGTTTATCATTAGGTTCCTTATCTAATAATACTAATAAATCATATTATATAGAACCAGCATTATCTATGGGATTTATATTTGATTACTGCGATGTTTGGTTAAATATTGGTAATATCATACCTAATAAATCTTCATTTAATGAAATAAAAGGAACAAATATTTCTTTAAATATAAATATTGGCTATTTTAATTCTAATAATTAAAAAATTAAACTGTGATATTTTTCCAATTACCTGCTTTAAATCGGAAAAACATAAAAATTGCTATAAAAATTAGCATTATTCCAAAGCTAAACCATGCGCCCCAATATCCATAGCCACAATAAATACCAAGAAAGTAACAAAGAGGTATAAACACTACCCAATGATTTATTATATCAAATATTGCAGGAACCTTAGTGTCTCCAGCTCCTGTCAAAGCAAACCATAAAGTAAAACAATAAGCATCTATTATTTGGAGAAAACCAATAAACCTTAAACCCGGTACAGCAAGAGCTATAACTTCATGCTCTTTTATAAATAGAGGAATTATATATTCTGCAAAAAGAATAAAACATAAACCAACACTACCCATTATATATAAAGAACCTCTAAGACTTTCATTTATAGATAATTCTGCTTTATCAGGATTGCCCTCTCCAAGAGATTTTCCAACAAGAGTTGCACATGCTTGACCTACCCCAATAGCAGGCATAAATGATGCGTGCATAATTTTAAATATAATTTGAGTTGCAGCTAATTGGATAATACCAATAAATGCAATAATTTTATAAAATATTGTCAAACTTAACATAACTAAAAATTCCTGAATAGCTAAAGGATATGCAATTATAAGTTGTCTTTTCAACATATCTTTATTTATTTGTGATTTAAATACTTGATATTTATTTATTATATCTTTACTAAATAGATAATAAAAATAATGTATACAGCTCCAAATTGTAGCAGCCAATGTTCCAATAGCAGCACCCTTTACTCCAAGTTCAGGAAAATTAAATGGAACCCATAAAATAGATAAAAAACTAAAAATAGTAGGTGATAAAAATTCTTCTATTTGATTTGAACCAAAAATTAAACCTGCATTTAGATAAAAATTCAATAGATTGGATGCAATCACTACTTTCATATGAATTTTCGTTTTTTCAATTCCAGTATAAAAACCTTGAAATACAAAATTTGCATAAATAAAATAAATACTTAAGAAAATATATAATGAATACTCAATACATAAATTAAGTGTCTGTTCATCTTTAAGAAAAAATGACATGATTTGTATTGTATTAGAATAACAAAGATATGTTATAGGGATACCTATTAAAAGGACAAATAAATGCATATTCCGGAAAGCTATACCACATTCATTATATATTTTTTGTCCAAGTCTTCTTGATACAACTGCTTGAGTACCAGTTCTGAATGCTATGCCTAGGCTCATAATAGTCCATGTCACCATAGATGCCATTCCAACACCAGCTATAGCTTTAGCTCCAATATGACCTACCATAATCGTATCAACAAGCCCCATAAGAACTCGACTAATATTACTTACTATAACTGGCAGAGCAAGAGTAAAAATATATTTAAATAAAGTCCTATCTTTTGGTAAAATAAAGGCAAACATTAATAGCCCATCATATCACCACCACTACGATCATTATATTGCGAGCCTTTTTTAAATTTATTTTCTTTATAATCTCCAAATCTATAATCAAACGATAATGTAAAACTTCTACCTTTTCTCTGTCTCTCATAATCCATATTATCTATATATGTAATAGTATCAAGAATATATTGGTTTGAAGTTTCAATACTAAATTTTTGTGAATCAAATAAATCATTAATTTTGAATATAAATGAAAATTTATTAAGAAAATCATACTTTAAAGCAAGATTTGTTCCACTCATAGGGTGGATTGTACCATCCGTTAATTTTGCCATCCACATCCAAGTATTCATATCAAGCTTTAGATGTTCCTTAATTGTAAAACTAGAATTTGCAAATAAAGATGTTGATGAAGTATTACCATTTTGATCAGACTCTATACCACTATCAGAATTAGAAGTAGATGAAAGTTTGCCAAAAGTGATATCTCCTCCAAATTTTAAATCCCACCACTTATAAGGTCTTGTCATCATAAAAACCTCTACCCCATATTCTGTTTTTTTAGCTATGTTATCATGAGATAAAGCATAATAGCAATCAGTAATACAATTTTCATCTTGCATGAAAGTATCTTCCGTTTGAATATATTTATCCATATCCCAATCAAAGACATCTGTAATAGACGTTAAAAATAAACTGGAGCTTAAATATCCTATTCTTAATCGATTAGAGTAACTAACTTCATATTTAAAAATATCTTCTGGATTAATTACAGGATTACCAATATGTACTTGATTAGGCTCACTAAAACTCCTTGGTAATGGAGATAAATACCAATTACCTGGTCTTTCTACTCTTCTACCAAATCCAAATTTCACATTACCTTTTTGTTCTCCTAAATCATAATTAAAAAATAAAGATGGGTAAATTGTAGTATAATTTTTATTATATAAATCACTTTCTAATTGTTTATTAATCAAAAATAAATAAAAATCAGCATCATCTAATTCGCTGCTAATTTCACTTGAATTTGCTTTAAAATTTCTTATTGTATTTTCAAATCGAGTTCCAAATTTTAAACTGAAATTAGATTTAATATAATAACTAACATCAATATATGTAGCTAAAATATTTCGTGAATTATTAAAATCATACTCAGCAATATTATTATAATTAAAATAATTACTATGCCCATTTTGCTTATCAAGTATACCAATTTCCAACAGATTTTTTTTATCTAATACTAAACTTGCAAAAGGATGTGTATAATCTATTTTAAACATATATTCATTGCTTTCTTCTT
>CETG01055626.1_pt1 | contig 26586 bp, 21 predicted proteins | sample 361471 | NCBI WGS metagenome assembly CETG01 (sample SAMEA2622696, study PRJEB7988) | marine metagenome | isolation source: saline water (ENVO:00002010), including | reverse complement strand
TGGTTTAGCTTTTTCGCCACGTTCTGGTGGGCTAATGGTCATCGAGTAATTCCTGAAGGAATGTGATCGAGGTGGTGAACCACCGCTACTTGATCCGTAGCTGCAAGCATAAGGCCGAGGAGCAGTTACTACGGAACCATGTAACAAATGTTCTATACCTTGTTCCTAGAAATCTGAATTAATCGGTCGATTTGAGCAATCTTGCGAGTTAATGAAGTCCCTAGGAGTTGAAAAGAGTTTGTGAGAAACTTGTTACTACATAATAAGCAATTCAAAGTAATCGTATAAGCGATGAACTAGTGACCAATACAAATCAATACAATTTGAAAGTCTTTATTGAGACTCTTTCTCAATGCTTCTCTTACAATCGTTAGCTTTTTCTTTCAAAATCAATTTATTTTTACTGCCTTACAAGCCTTAAAATCTTATTCAATTATAGATTCTTTATTTAGTAAATTTATAACTAATTATTGTTTAGTTTTAATCATTATTTTTAATAAATTTTGCTTAAATGCCTTTAAATCAAATATCTTTTGATTGCTTAGATTAATAATTCTCTGAATAAGGAATCATCATCTCAATCTTCTACACGACTTGCTCTTGGTCTTTCTCCTAGGGCATGGTTTTTGCTGAAAAGGTTGAAAACTCGCAATCATGTTGAACTTTTAGCTCTTACTTCTGGAGCTGCATCTAATATAAATAAACCTATTGATGGTTTTTTAATTGGGTCTGCATCAGCAATAACCAAACAATTTTGGAGAAAAGGAAATTCTTTGATCTTCATAGGGGCAGTTGGAGCAGTTGTAAGACTTGTGGCTCCTTTGATCAAAAATAAAGATGTTGACCCTGCAATTTTGGTTGTTGATTCAAAAGGATTAAATATAGTTCCTTTGCTTGGCGAACATAATGCAGGTGCAGACGATTTGGCGCAAGAATTGGCTGGGGATTTAGGCGGTACAGCTATTTTTACCTCGGATTCCAAGACGCAAGCACGCTTGCCTTTAGATAGTTTTGGAAAAGCTTGGGGATGGAAACGTTCTGGAGAGAAGGAGAGTTGGAAGAATTTAATGTTTAAACAAGCACATGGAGATGCCATTTATGTTAATCAACTTACCGATTCAAATTTATGGAAGTCTTCTAAGGCTGCATCTAATTTTTTGTTTGATTTTAAAAGTAAAATTTCCAACGAAGATTCACTAACTATAGGGTCAAAAATTGTAAATGGATGTGCTTGGCATCCGCCTGTACTGTGGATTGGTATTGGATGCGAACGCAATACAAGTGAAAGTCTTATATATCGGTCAATAGAACAATCATTAAAAGAAGTTGATTTAGCGAGAGAAGCAATTGCTGGAATTGCAAGCATAAATATCAAAGCTAATGAAAGCTCATTGCTTTCATTAGTCGAGAAAAATAAATGGCCCCTTGTTTTTTATTCGGCTGAAGAACTCTCGACAATATCAGTCCCCAATCCCTCTGAAAGAGTTAATAAAGAGGTTGGAGCTTCTTCTGTTGCAGAAGCTTCATCACTTTTAGCCGCAGGTGAATCTGCTGAATTGTTATATGAAAAACATATTTATCATTCAAATGATGATGAATTTGGTGCGGTAACTATTGCTATAGCTCAATCTAAAAAAACTTTTGCGCCACAAAGAGGTGAACTGCATTTAGTTGGAAGTGGGCCTGGAGATATTGCATTTTTAACTAATGATGCACGTTTTGCTTTGTCCAGGTGTGTTGTTTGGATTGGGTACTGTATGTATTTAGATCTTTTGGACCCTTTACGTAGAGACGATCAAGTTCGTTTAGATGGAAAACTTACTTTTGAACGTGAGCGTTGCAAGAAAGCATTGGAATTAGCAAGAGGAGGCGCTCGAGTAGCACTGATTTCTTCTGGAGATAGTGGGATTTATGGAATGGCTGGACTTGCTTTAGAACTTTGGTTGGAAGAATCGGAACAAGAACGTCCCTTATTTCAAGTTCATCCTGGGATTAGTGCATTGCAAATTGCGGCAGCAAAAACGGGTGCGCCTCTTATGCAAGATTTCTGTACTATCAGCTTAAGTGATCTATTGACTCCTTGGGAAATTATTGAAGAGCGCATCAAGTGTGCGGCTATTGGAGATTTTGTAATTGCTATTTATAACCCTCGATCTCAAACACGTGTTTGGCAATTAGAAAGATCTATAACAATTCTCAAGCAGCATCGTTCTTCTATTACTCCTTTGGCATTATGCCGTCAATTAGGAAGGAATGATGAGACGGTTGATTTTTATACTCTTGATTCTTTTCCTTTAGAAAAAGTTGATATGCTTACAATTTTAGTTGTTGGCAATAGCCGTAGTTTGATTAAAGATGCTGTTTTTGTGACTTCTCGTGGGTATGCGCTTGATTGAATTCATAAGAAATTGAAAAATTCACTTTCTTTTTGATAAAGCCTCTAAAGTTGTCTTATGACACAATCAGCCTTTCTTAAACCCGATTGGTTGCGCGTTAAGGCACCACAACAGCAACGAATTGGTGCTGTTGCAGATTTATTGGTTGATCTAAGGTTAAAGACCGTCTGCCAAGAAGCAAGTTGTCCCAATATTGGTGAATGTTTTGCAGGTGGAACTGCAACTTTCTTAATTATGGGACCTGCATGTACACGTACTTGCCCATACTGCGATATTTCTTTTGATAGGAGTAAAAGAGGCTTGGATCCTACGGAACCTCTTCGCTTAGGTGAAGCAGTTGCGCGAATGGGACTTCGGCATGTTGTTATTACTTCTGTGAATAGAGATGATCTAGAAGATGGAGGAGCTAGTCAGTTTTTGGCTTGTATGAAGGCAGTTAGGAAATCATCTCCAGATACAACTATTGAACTTTTAATTCCAGACTTATGCGGTAATTGGGATGCTTTGAAGGTTATTTTGGATGCTTCTCCTAATGTTTTAAATCACAATATTGAGACAGTCCCACGACTTTACAAAAGTGTTCGGCCTCAGGGTAATTATGAGAGATCTTTGGAACTTTTACATAGAGTCAGAAATGGTTGGCCACGAGTTTATACGAAGTCAGGATTAATGGTTGGACTTGGAGAAAATGATAAGGAAGTCATAGCAGTGCTTAACGATTTACACCGCAACCATGTTGACATTGTCACTATTGGTCAATATCTCTCACCAGGACCTAATCATCTGCCTGTAGATCGCTTTGTTCCCCCAGAGCAATTTAAGAAGTATCAAATTGAAGGTGAAAAATATCTTGGTTTTCTTCAGGTTGTTAGTTCTCCGTTAACCCGTAGTAGTTATCATGCAGGAGAGGTTCAAAAATTAATGGCTACATACCCCAGATAATTTATGTAATTAGGCTTCCACTAATTGGTATCCATTCTTCAAGATGCCATGTGACTAAACCATTAATAATCATTGGATCTTGTTTAACACAAGTTAAAGCTTCAGAGAATGAATTTGCTTGAATGATTAGAAAGCCTCCTCCTCCTGGTTTGCCTTTTTCATCAACTAGATAACCACTACTTATTTTTTGCCCAGTATTGTCTAATTTCTCAACCCAAGACTTGTGCTTTTTTAAAAATATGCGGCGCTCTTTTAGAGGTAAATTTAAGGTCTCTTTGGTAAATCTTTCATGTTTTATGAACCAAGGCATTTATTTATACAAAAACTGTTTTAATTAGTTCTAGGCCAACTTTATTTTTTTCGCTAGGAGGAATAATTACTTTGAATTGTGTTTTAAAGTTGTCCCAGTCCGATAAAATTTCGTAAGCTTTTGGGCTTTTGGTTCGTGATAGATGTTCTTCTAAAAGAGGTCTAAGGATATTTTCTTGTTCTGGAGTAGATAAAGGATATACTTCAACGATTTCTTTATTGACTTTCTCAGTTAAATTGTCTGTTTCATCAAAAAAGAATGCTATTCCCCCTGTCATACCTGCGCCAATGTTTCTCCCAGTTGGTCCTAAAACGATGACGATTCCACCTGTCATGTATTCACAGCAATGGTCGCCTACTCCTTCATTTACTGTGTTTGCTCCACTATTGCGAACAGCAAAACGTTCACCTGCTTTTCCTAAAGCAAATAAGTGACCTCCTGTTGCACCATAAAGACATGTGTTGCCAAGAATTACTTGATTCGAACTATTTTGACTTGGTGGAACCACAGTAATTAATCCTCCATTCATCCCTTTGCCGACATAATCGTTTGCCTCCCCAACTAATAGAATATTCATTCCTTGGATTAAGAAAGCACCAAAACTTTGTCCTGCTGAACCATTAAAGGTAAGATTTACTTTTCCTTTAAAACCTTTATTGCCATACAGACTTGCAATCTCTCCCGATATCCTTGCGCAAACACTTCGATCAGTATTGATAATAGGAATTGTTTGAGAGACTTCTTTATGATTGCTTATAGCAGTTAGTATTTCTTGGTTTTGAAGTAGTTCATTTTCAAGTACAACTCCATTTCCATGTGCACTTGTCTTGTGTTTGAGCCATGATCTATCTGCTGAAGGATTGACAGTTTTAAGAAGACTGCTCAGATCTAGTTTGTTTGTTTTCGCTAGTTCAATTTCTCGAGCTTGTAGTAAGTCGGTGCGTCCAATTAGATCTTCCATGCGAGTGATGCCAAGAATGCTCATGAGTTGCCTAATCTCTTCAGCTATAAAAAGAAAAAAGTTAACAACATGTTCAGGGAGACCTGGGAAACGTTTCCTTAGTCCTTCTTGTTGCGTGGCAACTCCAACAGGACACTTATTGGTATGACAGATGCGAGCCATAATGCAGCCTTCTGCAATCATTGCAACTGTTCCAAACCCATATTCTTCTGCGCCCAATAATGCGGCAATCAGCACGTCCCAACCAGTCTTGAGACCTCCATCTGCTCTAAGTAATACTCTTTTCCTGAGACCATTCTCAAGGAGAGAGTTATGTACTTCCGTAAGGCCTAACTCCCAAGGCAGCCCTGCGTGTTTGATTGAACTAAGAGGAGATGCGCCTGTTCCACCATCATGACCAGAGATTTGAATGACATCAGCATTGGCTTTCGCGACACCAGCTGCGATGGTACCTATCCCAATTTCAGCTACTAGTTTTACGCTGACCTTTGCAGTGGGATGAATTTGATGAAGGTCGTGAATTAACTGCGCTAAATCTTCAATTGAATAAATATCATGATGCGGTGGTGGAGAAATAAGTGCTACTCCAGGCTTGCTGTTTCTCAGCTTGGCTATATATGGATCAACTTTAGGCCCTGGTAATTGTCCTCCTTCGCCAGGCTTTGCACCTTGAGCTACTTTAATTTCAAGTTGTTTACCACTTCTTAAATATTCAGGAGTAACTCCAAAACGACCAGAAGCAATTTGTTTGATAGCAGAACATGCAGTATCTCCATTAACGAGACCTTTAATATTTGGTAAGGTCGATGATCTATTTTCATTGTCTACATCCGTTAGGGTTTTGAATCGATCAGGATCTTCTCCTCCTTCTCCACTATTACTTTTCCCTCCTATACGATTCATCGCTACTGCTAAAACCTCATGCGCCTCTCTAGAAAGAGCACCTAAACTCATTCCTCCAGTACAAAATCTTTTGCAAATACTTTCGGTGCTTTCTACTTGATCTAGAGGTATAGGATTCTTAGATGGACGTAAAGTCAGCAAATCGCGTAGTGCTGTTACCGGTCTGTTTTCCAGAAGACTTTTATAAGTAGAGAAGTGATCATAGCCTGGACCTTCCTTAACTGCGGCGTGTAGAAGTTTTGACATCTCAGGACTATTGAGATGAAATTCCCCATTGCTGCGATATTGAACAAATCCTAGAAATTCTAATTTATTCCGATCAAGTTCGGGATATGCTTTCGCATGAAAAATAAAGTTTTCGCTAGCTAATTCCTTTAGACTTAATCCAGAAACACGGCTTGTTGTTCCTGTAAAAGCAATATCTATTAAATCTGCACCTATACCAATAGCTTCAAAAATTTGAGCGCCATGATAACTGGCAAGAAGTGAAATGCCTATTTTTGATAGTATTTTCCGGAGTCCATCCTCTAATGCTTTCTTTAGGTTTGCCTGAGCTTCTTCAATATTTAAATTTGGAAGCTTCCCGCTCTCAAAAAGCTTCTGAGTTTTTGGTAGTTCCCACCAATGCCTAGTGGTTTCCCATGCAAGCCAAGGGCATATTCCGCTAGCCCCATAGCCTATTAGGCATGCGAAATGGTGAGTGCTCCAACATTGGGCAGTATCAACAATTAAAGAAGCATTGAGCCTGAGCCCTTTTTTTAATAAATGATGATGGACTGCTCCAATTGCGAGTAGAGGAGGAATATAAGTTGTTTTTGCATTAACCCCACGATCAGAAAGAATCAGGACCTCAACCCCATCACGAATCAAAGATTCTGCTTTCTTACAGAGTTGGTCTAATCCATTCTTTAGGCCACCCACACCTTCGGAAATCCCAATTAAAGTTGATAATGTGTTCGCCTTTAATCCCTTTTTTGTTAATTCAATTAATTCTGCTTCATTAAGAATTGGCGAATTAATATGTATAACTTTATCTTTAGTATTCTGTATGTCTAATGGGGAGCTTCTTTTACCAAGATGCATCTCTAGACTCATTACGAGTTTTTCTCTTAATGGATCTATTGGTGGATTTGTAACCTGGGCAAATCTTTGTTTGAAGTAGTCATATAAGAGATGAGGTTTATTTGACAGTATTGCAAGAGGGATATCATCACCCATGCAATATGTGGGCTCTTTACCTCCTCCAGCCATTGCTTCAATGATGAAATCAAAGTCTTCAGCAGTAAAACCAAAGGCTGTTTGTTGTTGCAATAATTCTATTTTTGCTAATTTTGTTTTTTGTTCCCATGGCTGTAAGGTTAGGTTTATATGTTTGTCTTGTAGATGTTTGATGTAATGATGTCTATCAGCTACTTCTTTTTTTATATCCCAATTTCGTAAAAGTCTTTTCTTTTTTAAATCAACTGTCAGCATTTGCCCAGGACCCAGCCTACCTTTTTCAAGGACTTCCTTATCTTGTAGATCTACTACCCCTGTCTCAGATCCCATGATTACATAGCCATCTTTTGTGATGCAATATCGAGCTGGTCTTAATCCATTCCTATCCAGAGTCGCACCAATATTGGACCCATCTGTGAAAACCAATAATGCAGGACCGTCCCAAGGCTCTTGTGTGCCCGCAGAATACTCATAAAAAGCTGTAATTTCAGGCTTATCATTTAAATCAGGCTGATCTCTGAATGCTTCTGGAACTAGAGTTAAGAGGCTGTCGGTAATAGGCCTACCACTGCGAACATAAAGTTCTAACATTGCATCCAAGTTTGCTGAATCACTAAATTCAGCATTTACGATTGGCTTTATATCTTGTGCATCATCACCCCAAATCGAATCTAGGTCTGCTTCGGTAGCTTTAGCCCAATTCAAGTTACCCAGAAGAGTATTTATTTCACCGTTGTGACCCAAGAGTCGCATGGGCTGTGCGAGTGGCCATCTGGGTAATGTGTTTGTACTGAATCTCCGATGGTAAACAGCATATGAAATTTCAAATCGTGAGTCTTGGAGATCAAGGTAGAATGAAGAAAGCACTTCAGATCTCACCATTCCCTTGTAGACAATAGTATGACTACTTAAAGATGCGATGTAGAGATCCATAGAGTTCTTCCCCCAAGCAGCTTTGATTCTCTTGCCAATTCTCCTTCTTAGTCTGAAGAGTAATGCATCTAAATTCTTATCTTCTTGCTTCCCTTTAATAAGCCATTGTGTAATAAAAGGAGCATTGGCTTTAGCTAATGGACCTAAGGCTGAGGTGTTTACAGGAACATCTCTCCAACCAAGAGACGTTAATTCAAGATTTAATGCTTCTTCTTCGCAGTATTTTTTGGCTTGAATTCTTAGACTTTCATCTTGAGGCATGAAAAGCATGCCTAATCCCGTGAATCTTTCATTGGCTGATTCAGCTGCTTTCCAGACACCTTTTAAATAGCTCCAAGGTATTTCACAAAGTATTCCTGCACCATCTCCTGAATCACTATCTCCTCCACATCCTCCTCGATGCTCCATGCAATTTAAACCTTGCAAGGCTTGTGTTAATACCCAATGACTCTTTTCCCCTTCAATTTGAGCTAAAAAGCCAACTCCACATGCATCTTTTTCTCCAGAGATCCCCTCTGGAGAACTGCTATCGCAGTAAGGCCAATTAGAATTAATAGTTTTTTGGGGCATGATCTTCAACCGTACTGCTTTCTATAACCTTTGAAAGGAAATCAGCACGATGGGCATTTGAGGATCTTAGAGAGGTAAACACCTTGAAATGATTTGATAGCACTTCAGTGGCATCAGTCATGACAGGACAGTCCTAGTGTCTCTATAGCTGCGATTCGAAAAAAATGCTTTTCATAACCTTTTTACTTTGATGTGATTTATATTCTTTAGCATTTCATGGAAATTAAATGAAAAGATATTTTTAATATTTTTTTAGTTCAAAGAGTATTTTAGGTCAGCTGACCAAGTAATCTATTTATTTAGTAAAACAGGTTTGATCTTTAGGTCAAAGTTAAATTTTCGATGCCAACTATTCAACAACTTATAAGAACAGGTAGATTTAGTCTTACAAAAAAGACAAAATCTCCTGCTCTAAAGGGATGTCCTGAAAGAAGAGGAGTCTGCACAAGGGTTTATACCTCCACACCTAAGAAGCCGAATTCAGCATTGCGTAAAGTTGCAAGGGTTCGACTAACTTCTGGTTTTGAGGTTACTGCTTATATCCCAGGTATTGGTCACAACTTGCAAGAGCACTCAGTTGTATTACTCCGTGGAGGGAGAGTAAAGGATCTTCCAGGTGTTCGTTATCATATTGTTCGTGGAACTCTTGATACAGCAGGAGTAAAGGACCGTCGTCAAAGTCGTTCCAAGTATGGGGCTAAATCTCCTAAGTAATGAAAAGTTTCTTATAAATTCCTCCCACCATAAAATTTTCTTTTTTATTTCTATGTCTCGTCGAAATGCTGCAGTAAAACGTCCAGTTTTGCCCGATCCACAATTTAATAATCGCTTGGCCACCATGATGGTTCATAGGTTAATGAAACATGGTAAAAAATCCACTGCACAACGAATTCTTTCTGATGCATTTGGATTAATAAATGAACGTACGGGTTCAAACCCTGTTGAACTATTTGAAACTGCTATTAAAAATGTGACACCTCTTGTAGAAGTTAGAGCTCGTCGTGTTGGAGGAGCTACTTATCAGGTCCCAATGGAAGTTCGTCAGGAGAGAGGCACAGCAATGGCTCTGAGGTGGTTAGTCAATTTTTCTAGAGCAAGAAATGGACGAAGTATGGCTCATAAATTAGCTGGAGAACTTATGGATGCTGCAAATGAAGCAGGTAGCGCTGTTAGAAAGAGAGAGGAGACTCATAAGATGGCAGAAGCAAATAAAGCCTTTGCGCATTATCGTTATTGATTGTTAAAAGAGATTTTTATCTTTCTTTTTTGCAGGTTGGCCTGTAGAGTCCATGCGAATTTTTAAGCCTTAAAACGGAGAGTTATCTGTGACTCGCGACTTTCCCCTAGAAAGGGTAAGAAATATTGGTATTGCTGCTCATATTGATGCAGGTAAGACCACAACAACTGAACGGATATTGTTCTATTCAGGTGTTGTTCACAAAATTGGTGAAGTCCATGATGGTGCGGCTGTAACCGATTGGATGGACCAAGAAAGGGAGAGAGGCATAACCATTACGGCTGCTGCCATTTCTACTAGTTGGAACGATCACAGGATCAATATCATTGATACTCCTGGCCACGTTGATTTCACGATTGAAGTCGAGAGATCCATGAGAGTGCTTGATGGCGTTATAGCAGTCTTTTGCGCCGTGGGAGGTGTTCAGCCTCAGTCAGAGACAGTTTGGCGTCAGGCAGATCGTTACAGCGTCCCTAGAATGGTCTTTGTTAATAAGATGGACCGTACTGGGGCTGATTTTTTAAAAGTTCATGGTCAGATTAAGGATCGGCTTAAAGCTAATGCTGTCCCAATTCAGTTGCCAATTGGAGCCGAAGGAGAATTACAAGGAATTATTGATCTAGTTGGAAATAAGGCATATATCTATAAAAATGATTTGGGAACTGATATTCAAGAAACTGATATACCTTCGAATATGACAGAAGAGGCTGCTGAATGGAGGGCTAAATTAATGGAGAGCGTTGCTGAAACTGATGAAGAATTGATTGAACATTTTTTAGAAAGCGGAGAATTAACTGAGAAACAGTTGAAGAAAGGAATTAGAGAGGGTGTTTTAAAGCATGGGCTAGTTCCATTGTTATGTGGCTCTGCTTTTAAGAATAAAGGCGTTCAATTAGTTCTTGATGCCGTAGTTGACTATCTGCCTGCTCCAGTTGATGTCCCACCTATCCAAGGGCTTCTGCCTGATGGGAAGGAGGCAGTAAGACCTTCTGAAGACAGTGCCCCATTTAGTGCTCTTGCTTTTAAGGTTATGGCTGACCCGTATGGCAAGTTGACTTTTGTAAGGATGTATTCGGGAGTATTGGAAAAAGGTAGTTATGTACTGAATTCAACCAAGGACTCAAAGGAACGTATTTCTCGATTAGTTGTTCTTAAAGCTGATGAGAGAGAGGAAGTTGATCAATTGCGAGCTGGAGATCTTGGAGCTGTTTTGGGTTTAAAGGGGACGACTACAGGGGACACTTTGTGTACTACAGATGACCCTATTGTTCTTGAAACTCTATTTATTCCTGAGCCTGTAATTTCTGTTGCAGTTGAGCCAAAAACAAAAGGTGATATGGAAAAGCTTTCCAAAGCTCTTCAGTCACTTTCAGAAGAAGACCCTACTTTTCGCGTCAGTACAGACCAGGAAACTAATCAGACAGTAATAGCGGGTATGGGAGAGCTGCATTTAGAAATACTTGTTGATCGAATGCTTAGAGAGTTCAAAGTCGAGGCAAATATTGGTGCTCCTCAGGTTTCTTATAGAGAAACAATTCGATCAAGTTCTAAAGGAGAAGGCAAATATGCAAGGCAGACAGGAGGTAAAGGACAATATGGTCATGTTGTAATACAGATGGAACCTGGAGAACCTGGATCAGGTTTTGAATTTGTAAATAAGATTGTTGGAGGTGTAGTCCCTAAGGAATACATCGGCCCAGCCTCAAATGGGATGAAAGAGACCTGTGAATCAGGAGTTCTTGCAGGATATCCATTGATAGATGTCAAAGTTACAATGGTTGATGGCTCTTTCCATGATGTGGACTCTTCTGAAATGGCCTTTAAAATCGCAGGGTCTATGGCTTTCAAAGATGGTGTTAAAAAGTGCAATCCAGTTCTTCTTGAACCAATGATGAAAGTCGAAGTAGAAGTGCCAGAAGATTTCCTAGGCTCTATTATTGGAGACCTATCCTCTCGAAGGGGACAGGTAGAGGGGCAGTCAATTGATGACGGACTCTCTAAAGTCCAATCCAAAGTACCTTTGGCTGAAATGTTTGGGTATGCCACTCAATTAAGATCAATGACTCAAGGTCGAGGTATCTTCTCGATGGAGTTCAGTAACTATGAGGAAGTACCTCGAAATGTTGCTGAAGCCATCATTTCTAAGAATCAGGGCAATTCCTGATCTGTAAAATTAAAACCAATTCTAAGTAAACCCTCGATTCTTTAAAAAAATGGCTCGCGAGAAGTTTGAAAGAAACAAGCCCCATGTCAACATTGGCACCATTGGCCATGTAGATCATGGAAAGACTACTCTTACTGCTGCTATCACAAGTGTGTTAGCAAAGAAGGGTCAGGCTCAAGCTCAAGATTATGGCGATATTGATGGTGCGCCTGAAGAACGCGAAAGAGGTATCACCATTAATACAGCTCATGTTGAATATGAGACTGAGGGCAGGCATTACGCCCACGTGGACTGTCCAGGGCATGCTGACTATGTGAAAAATATGATTACTGGAGCAGCCCAAATGGATGGAGCGATCCTTGTTTGTGCAGCGACTGATGGCCCAATGGCACAAACTAAGGAGCACATTCTTTTAGCTAAACAAGTTGGTGTTCCTGCTCTTGTAGTTGCATTAAATAAATGTGACATGGTTGATGATGAAGAAATTATCGAGCTTGTTGAGATGGAGATAAGTGAACTGCTTGAAGGTTATGGTTTTACTGATGTTCCGATAGTCAAGGTTTCAGGACTAAAGGCTCTTGAAGGTAGTGCAGAGTGGGAGTCGAAAATTGACGAATTAATGACTGCAGTGGATGTTTCTATCCCTGAACCTGAAAGAGAAGTTGATAAGCCATTCTTGATGGCTGTTGAGGATGTCTTCTCAATTACTGGTCGTGGAACTGTTGCTACAGGACGAATTGAAAGAGGAAAGGTCACTGTAGGAGAGGAAGTAGAAATAGTTGGAATTAAAGACACTCGTTTAACAACAGTTACTGGAGTTGAAATGTTCCGTAAGCTTCTAGATGAAGGTATGGCAGGAGATAATGTTGGATTGCTTCTTCGTGGAATTCAAAAAGAAGATATCGAACGTGGAATGGTTTTAGTTAAGAAAGGCTCTATTACTCCTCATACTCAATTTGAAGGAGAGGTTTATGTTCTCAAGAAAGAAGAAGGAGGAAGGCATACTCCATTCTTCGCAGGATATCGTCCTCAGTTTTATATCAGAACAACTGATGTGACTGGTCAGATTACAGCATTTACTTCTGATGATGGAAGTAATGTAGAAATGGTTATGCCAGGAGACCGTATTAAGATGACAGGTGAATTAATATGTCCAGTTGCGATTGAGCAAGGTATGCGTTTTGCGATTAGAGAAGGCGGCAGAACAATTGGAGCAGGTGTTGTATCAAAGATTATTAAGTAATCATGTGTTGATGGCTAGGTAAATTAACTAGCCATCAATTATTATAAAAAACTCAACTAATAATTCTCACGATCTAATGAGAATTATAAGAACCTTGAAAATTTAATTTTTATTCGAAGCAAATTAGCAGCAATTTATTATGTCAACAGCTATAGCTCAGCAGAAAATTCGTATTCGATTAAAGGCTTTCGATAGAAGAATGCTTGACCTCTCTTGCGAAAAAATTATAGAGACAGCTGATAACACTGCTGCAACAGCAATTGGTCCAATACCGTTGCCCACTAAAAGAAAGATTTATTGTGTTTTGCGCTCCCCCCATGTTGATAAGGATTCAAGAGAGCATTTTGAGACACGAACCCATAGAAGAATTATTGATATTTATAGTCCCTCAGCTAAGACAATAGATGCTCTAATGAAACTTGATCTTCCTAGTGGAGTAGATATTGAAGTTAAACTTTGAACTATCATCATCATCAATTTCAATTGAATCTAACTAGGATTAAATTAGTTTTGGAATATTCCCGTGACTGAATTATCTGTCAGGGAGTTACCTCTTTTCCCTCTACCAGAAGTAGTTCTTTTCCCTCAAGAGGTGCTTCCTCTTCATATTTTCGAATCTAGATATAGAATTATGCTTAAGTCTGTGCTCGACTCAGACAGCCGTTTTGGAGTTGTTAGGTTAGATACAAGTTCAAAGCAAATTGCTGAAGTAGGTTGTTGTGCTCAAATAATTAAACACAAAACTTCGGAAGATGGTAGGAGCAACATAGTTACTATTGGACAACAACGCTTTCGGATTTTAGATATCACTAGAGAAGCCCCATTTTGCACTGCTTTAGTAAGTTGGATAGATGATGAACCTATAGATGATCAAGATAACTTGAAAAAGCTTTCGGATATGGTTTTAGGCGCCTTAAAAGATGTTGTTTCTTTGAGTGGAAAATTAACAGATTCAGAAACATCTTTACCTGATGGTTTACCTCAAATACCTAGAGAACTTTCTTTTTGGATTGCTTCTCATTTAGGAGGTAATGCAGCTCCTGAACAACAACATTTACTCGAGCTTCAAAATACAACTGAAAGATTACAAAGAGAGTTTGAGATGCTTGATCATACAAGAAGGCAACTTGCGGCTCGAACCGCATTAAAAGATACTTTTTCTAATGTAGATAATATTAATAATTGATGATTACTTTCTTATTTTTTCTATTTATTGTATTTTCCCTTACTTGCTTATTATTTTGGATTTGGGTTAAAAATGATAGAAGTTATAGTTCTAATAAGAGTGTTTCTGAGGCATATGATAATTGGACAAATGATTTGCTTTTAGAACGACTATGGGGAGAGCATATACATCTTGGTTATTATCAAAATACATCTAAAAAGACAGATTTTCGTAAGGCAAAGATAGATTTTGTTCATCAATTAGTCCATTGGAGTGGATTGGATAAATTACCTAAAGGTTCACGTGTTTTAGATGTAGGCTGCGGAATTGGTGGAAGCTCGAGAATATTGGCAAGAGATTATGGGTTTGATGTTTTAGGAATAAGCATTAGTTCAGAGCAAGTATCTAGAGCTCGCCAGCTTACGCAAAAGGAGACAACATGTCGTTTTGAGGTTATGGATGCATTAGAAATGCAGCTTGAAAAGGGTAGTTTTGATGGAATATGGAGCGTTGAAGCCGGACCTCATATGCCTGATAAGCAGTTATATGCTGATGAGATGTTAAAAGTATTAAGGCCTGGAGGTGTTTTAGCAGTAGCAGATTGGAATAGAAGAGATCCACAAGATGGAGCATTTTCTAGGTTAGAAGAATTTGTCTTAAGACAATTGCTTAATCAATGGTCTCATCCAGAATTCTCAAGTATACAAAGTTTCAGATCTAATTTGTATAACAGCCCTTTTTCAGGAGGCATTGTAGAAACGGAGGATTGGACAAAGTTTACTTTGCCTTCTTGGCATGATTCTATAATTGAAGGTTTTAGAAGACCAGGTTCTATTTTAACTTTAGGAGGCCTTTCATTATTTAAAGCTATTAGAGAAATACCAACTATTTTATTGATGAGATGGGCATTTAAAAATGGATTAATGCAATTTGGAGTTTTTAAAATGAGAGGATAGAACTTATCTATTAATTTATTAATTCAACGCTATTATATGATCCAAAATAAACAATATGATCACATAAAGGAGTTAATTTATTTTGTAATTCATTGAGTTTTTGTGAAGTACTTTCTAATTCAATATCTATAAAAAAAATATATTCACCTAATTCTCTTTTTGATGGGCGCGATTCTATCCTGCTCATATTCAATCCTAAATCGGCAATGCAATTAAGTGCAGCTAATAAAGAACCTGGCTTGTTGGCATTTAGAGAAAATGCAAAACTAGCGAAATTACCTTTTTTCTTTAATTCTTCGTTTTGAAGCAAAACAAATCTTGTGCAATTTCCTTCAATATCATTTATTGGATAGGCAAGTTCATTAAGACCTTGTTTAATCCCTGTGGCTTGTGAACCTATAGCTGCTCTGAATTTGCTGCCTTGAACCATCCGAAGAGCTTCTGAAGTTGAATTTGTAGGAAGAAGAAGTGCGTTTGGCAGGTTTTTGTTTATCCATTCACTGCATTGAGCAAGAGCCTGAGGATGTGAAAGAACTTCTGAAATTTGTTCTATAGAGCCAAAGCTAAATAAAGCGTGACGAATTGGAAGTACTACTGCTCTCCGGATAAATAAATTTGGATGGGCCCATAATGAATCTAATGTTGCGGTTACCCCTCCTTCAACGGAATTTTCAATCGGTACAACAGCAGCTTCACATTGTTTATTTGCAACATTTTCTATAACTAAACGAAGACCCGGGAATGGCAAAAGCCTTGGCTCGTCAATGTTCTCGAGCCTTGAAAGCTCTATTGCTGCCTTCTCTGCGAAGGTTCCTTTTGGTCCTAAATAGGCCACTTGTGTTGGCATTAGCAGAAAAAAATAGCAAGTGTAGATAAGATCATGCCGCACAAGACTCTGTTCATGCCTCTTGCCTTTGATGCACGTCAGAAACTCGATTTGCCTATTACCAGCAATTCAGAGCGACTTCCTGATTATCTCTTACAGGAGGAGAGGGTTGTTGGGGCGATGCTTGATTCTAAAAAACTTACTCCTTTATCCCCAGGGAGTTTCAGGTATGTAGTGACTAGTTTTAAAGTTTTTCAGTTGCAAGTGAATCCAATTGTTTCAATAGGAGTTATTAGCCAACCAGGGAAATTAACTATGTGTGTTACTGACAGTCAATTAGAAGGTCTTGGTTTTATTGATGATTTTGACTTAACACTTGAAGCAATATTAGAAGCCACTCCCAGAGGATTAGAGGGGGAAGCTATTTTAGGAGTTACTGTTAGTCAACCTCCACTTTTAAGATTAATACCACCAAAAATTCTTGAATCAACAGGTCATTCTATTCTAAATGGAATTTTGCTTGGGATTAAAGCTAGGGTTGGGAAGCAACTAGTGGATGATTTTAATAATTGGTGTAATGAATCAAAAGATTAAATAATAACTTTTTAATAGATTATTTTTCTTAGAAATGAAATGCGATGAAGTTTACTAGGACCATTTATTTTGATTGATTGACAGTGTATTTTTGTTCCATATCCTACATTCTTTTCCAATCCATATTCTGGGAACTTTTTAGCTAGTCTTTTTATTAATTGGTCTCGTGCTTCTTTGGCAATGACGCTTGCTGCAGCAATTGATAATGATTGATCTTCTCCTTTGACAAGAGTCTTTTGTTCACCTTCCCATAGTCTGAGAGATAAATTCCCATCAACTAATAATGACTCAGGCTTGTTAGGTAATTTTTCGATTGCTCGAATCATTGCTCTTTCAGTTGATTCGCGTATACCAAAAATATCAATTTCATTTGCAGAAGCTTGGCCTAAACCCCATGAATTAGAAATATTTTTAATTAACGAAGATAATTGCGAGATTTTTTTTCTCGTTAATTTTTTGCTGTCTTTCAACCCTGCTTGCTTTAATAAATTTTCTTCGGAATTATTAAGAACAACTGCACCTGCAAAAACTGGCCCAAAAAGGGCACCTTTTCCTACTTCATCAATCCCAGCAATAATCTTTTTAGGTTTCAACAATCTTTAGCTAGAAGCAGATGATCGGCGTCTTTTTCGTCGATTATCTTCATTTTCGACAGACGTCGAAGATTCATTTATTTCAGAATTATTTGATGGATCACTATCGATAATTGCTAACTCTTTACTTTCACTATCCTTAGATTGTTCTGGCTCATCTTCAATTATTGTATTTTGAGTTTCTATTGAAGACTTATTAATATTTCGTGTAAGATTCCTACCTTTTCTTCTTTGTTTTGTTGAATTATTTATTAGGTCTAGTTGTGCTTTTTCAAGAACTTCTTGAGCATTATCCCCTGGGCGAATTATATGGACTATAAGATTTTCACTAGAAGGTATATCTTCCATTTTCATTTTTGGATTAATACCTAGGCTGCTATAAACATCTTCTTCATCTTCATTCATTTCTATTGAAATTAATTCAGGCTTTTGTTTTTGTTTTGATAGCTCACTTGTTGAATCTTCATTAATATTATTTAATCCATTAGTTGCTTTTAAAGATTCTGGGTTTTCATTGGATTCTAGATTAATAGATGGTTCCGAAAATATTTCAGAATCGATTTTGTTTTTAAATTCTTCATTCCTAATTTTGTTTTCATTTGTATTTATATCAACATTTTTAATTGTTGAATTTAGGTTGGTTTCTAGTTGAATTTGATTATTTTCGGAAAGTAATGGGATATGACCTAATCCAAAACAATTAGGACAAGCCTTCCCAAATAATTCATATATGTTTTGACCTTGTCTTTTGCGAGTAAGTTCTACAAGCCCTAACTCTGTTAATTGTGCAATTTGAGGTCTGGCTGCATCATCTTTTATTGCTGATGTGAAATGTTCTAACAATTGAAGTTGATCTTTTCTTGAGTCCATATCTATGAAATCAATAATGATTACTCCTCCTATATTCCTAAGCTTTAATTGCCGTGCTATTTCTTTAGCTGCCTCAATATTTGTCCAAAGAACTGTCTCTCTTGCATTCGCAGATCTTGTAAAAGATCCAGAATTGACATCTATTACAGTTAGAGCTTCTGTAGGTTCAATAATGATATATCCGCCAGAAGGTAAATCGACTCTTGGATGAAGAGCATTTTGAATAGCAAGGTTAATTTTGTAGTGTTGCAATAAGTCTGTAGGTTCTTTATGGCACTCAACTACAACATTCAGCCCGTCTTGGTTTAGAAATTCTTTAACACGATCTATTGCTGAATTTTGCTCAACAACAACCCTAGTAAGCTCCGAACTAGTATTATCTCTTAGCACTTTTTCGATAAAGTCTTCATCTCTACTTATGAGATTTGGTGGGTTACATCCCTCAGAAGATTGTTGAATAGCTTCCCATTTTGATAGAAGATTTTCTAGATCATCAATTAATAGTTCTTCATTTACTGAATTTGCTTCAGTCCTAATAACTAATCCACTTCCTGGAGGTTTAATTAAAACACCAAGGGCTCTTAGCCGGTTACGTTCACTTTCGGCATTGATTTTTCTTGAGATATTTACACCTTGACCATGTGGTTGAAGAATTAGATATCGCCCTGGAAGTGATACGTTTCCAGTAAGTCTTGGACCTTTATTGCCAGTTGGCTCCTTTATTACTTGGACCAGAACTTCTTGTTTTGGTTCTAATAGTTCAGTAATAGAGGCAGAAGTTTGTTTTAGCCTTAAAGGCCCTAAATCACTGACATGAATAAAACCATTCTTTTCACTTTCTCCGATATTTACAAATGCTGCATCTATTCCAGGGAGAACATTTTCAACCGTCCCTAGATATATATCTCCTATTTGGTAGCAACCTTTGGCTACGATTAGTTCATCTACTCTTTCATCAGAAAGCAGTGCAGCTATGCGCATCTGCTCAGCGATGATGATTTGCTGAGGCATATAGAAAAAACAGAGTTGGCTCTAATTCACTAAAACAAAATCAGAAATTGTTTTAAGAATTTAATTTGTTGTGTAATGGCTAATCAGGAAATCTCTATAGAAGAGAAGTTTTGAGCAATTGCTCTTATTGAGTATTTATCAAGCCAAGTTTAAGAAATGGCTGATTGGAATTTAGTTGGACAAGTAGGTCTTTTTTTTCCCTTAAAACTTGGGTTAAGTAAGACCCAAAAGAGCCTAGCTTAAATTCCAATTTTAATTTTAGCACTAAATTACTTATAGTTGCTTACCTCTTATAACTTTATGCTTGTTCGAAAAGCGATAATTGAAAGAACAAAGAAAATCTTTATCTATATATTTTAATCCAGGCTTCCTTCACAGACGGACACTTTTCGTAGCAGTATGAATTGAGTAAATGGATACTCTGCAAGTGATTCAAGTCAACGAAAATTATCTTAAATTAAAAGCTGGTTATCTTTTCCCTGAAATAGCACGAAGAGTCAAGTCTTTCTCTTCTGAGAATCCTGATTTAAATCTTATTCGACTTGGAATAGGTGACGTTACAGAGCCTCTCCCCAAGGCCTGTTGTGAGGCTATGAAGTTAGCCGTTGAGGAGATGGGCACCTCTGCTGGCTTTCATGGGTATGGGCCTGAACAAGGATATTCATGGCTTAGAGAGAGCATTGCAACTTGCGATTACCAGAAAAGAGGTTGTGAAATAAGTTCTGAGGAGATTTTTGTTTCAGACGGCTCAAAATGTGATAGCAGTAATATTCTGGATATTCTCGGAGAAGATAATCGAATAGCTGTTACTGATCCTGTTTACCCTGTTTATGTTGATAGTAATGTCATGACAGGGCGAACTGGAGACGCAAATGATTTCGGCTGTTATTCAGGTTTAACTTATATACCTTTAACTGAGAAAAATGGATTTGAAGCAGAAATACCAAATGAGAAAGTTGATCTGATATATCTTTGCTTTCCCAATAATCCAACTGGAGCAGTAGCTTCTAAATTCCAATTAACTAAATGGGTGAACTATGCAAAAAAATATGGTTCATTGATCCTTTTTGATGCAGCTTATGAGGCATTTATTCAAGATGATTCGATCCCTCATTCCATTTTTGAAATTAATGGTGCTAAAGATTGCGCAATTGAATTTCGTTCGTTTTCAAAAAATGCTGGATTCACTGGAACTAGATGCGCTTTTACTGTTATTCCAAAAGGTTTGAAAGGCAAAACAAAAAAAGGAGATTTTATTGATCTGTGGTCTTTATGGAATAGAAGACAGAGTACAAAATTTAATGGAGTTAACTATATAGTTCAGCGAGGAGCACAAGCTGTTTATTCGAAAGAAGGAACAAAACAAATTTATCAATTAGTAAGCTTTTATATGGAAAATGCTGGGATTATTAGAAGTCATTTAAAGAAAGCAGGACTTAAAGTTTTTGGAGGTGAAAATGCACCCTATGTTTGGATAAAAGTTCCAGAGGGTATGGATTCTTGGGAGTTTTTTGATTTGTTATTGAAGCGAACGAATGTTGTAGGGACTCCAGGAAGTGGATTTGGTTCGGCAGGAGAAGGTTATTTTCGTCTTTCTGCTTTTAATAGCAGAACCAATATTGAGGAAGCAATGAATCGTATAGCAACTATTTAATGAAAATGTTTAATCAAATAATTTATGTTCTTTTAGATTGGAACAAAGCAGAATCCAAATTAGAGATGTTAAATCGCTCATTAGAAAAAGAAGGTGGGACTGCAGTTATAGAAAAGGAAAAACAAACAGTTCGTAAGACTTCTCCTAGATACAAGGTTTTACTTCATAATGATCCTGTTAATTCTATGGAATATGTTGTTGAATCATTAAGACAGGTTGTACCTCAATTAAGTGAACAAGATGCTATTTCGATCATGCTAGAGACTCACAATTCTGGTGTTGGGTTGGTGATAGTTTGTGACTTAGAGCCTGCTGAGTTTTATTCAGAATCACTTAAAGCGAAGGGTTTAACCAGCACTATTGAGCCTGAAAATTGATTTTTTTAGTCATTAAGTTATGGAAAAAGTGGCTTCTTCAGTCGAATACTTGGATCCCAACCATTACCTTTATTCCTTTACTTTATGCAATTGGGTGGGTAATTGCTAAACCTTTTAATCTTATTTGGACCAATTTACAATCAGAAGATATTTCTCTTATCGGAACATTTTTTACATTTATTTTGTTTTTATTATTATTACCTAGCTGGGTAATAATTAGATGGGGAAATAAAAATCCATACTTCGAATTGGGAATTAAGTCATCAAATTCTTTTAGAAGTATTCTCTATTTTTCTAAAGGTTTTCTTGAGGCTATATTCTTAATTTTTCTTATATTACTCCTTTGTTGGTATGGATCATGGATAGAAAGCTTTGAGCCTGTTAGTAGTTCTATCTTAATTAATGGAATTGTTTTAGGAATTGGCGTCGGATTAGCAGAAGAATTGGTTTTTAGAGGATGGTTATTAGGTGAATTGAATAATCTTTTAGGTCCTCGTATAGGAATAATTTGCCAGGCAGCAATATTTAGTACATCTCATATAACAATTTATTCCAGCTTGAATGAGATGTTTTCAGTTGGATTCGGTTTATTTGTTTTTGGAGTATTACTTGGATTAAAACGTAATCTTGATAAAGGTTCTTTATGGGGCTGTATTGCCTTGCATGGAGGTTTAGTAGGGACTTGGTTTGTAATTAGTAATGAGTGGATTGAATTTGCTTCTAATATTTCTCATTTTTTAATTGGCCCTGATAGTTTTAATCCAAATCCTATTGGAGGCTTGTTTTCAATTCTAATGATGTCATTATTTATTTTTTATCAACGCAAGGCTTTGATTAAGGGTTGATTCTCTTTTTTGACTACTGTTAATGCTTCTTCTAGAGGAGCAAGCCCATAGTCTCGTTCTAAAAGGCTCATTACAGTTCGGCCAAAATCCTTAGGGTTGGTATCAAAGGCTTCTAAACATATCCTCCCAAATGTTTTACCCATTGGCTCAGGATTCCATAGTAATTTTCTTGCTGTCCAAGGCATCATGCTCATAGGGTTGTAACCAGGTTTAATAAGGCCTTTTTCAAATCCATATTTTTCTAGAAGAGTATGAGGTTGCAATCCTATAAAGAATATGGCAGGTTCTACTTTGTCTTTTCCGAAAATACGTTCTAATTCTCTGTGATAAGAAACTGTTTGGCGAATAGTTTCAGGTCTTTCATCAATAACATTGAATGAGTAGTTGACGGATACATGATCTTTAAATCCAGCACTTGCAAGAAGCTCACAATTTTTTAGAACAGTTTTCAAGTTGTAGCCCATTCTCATTTTTCTTACAAGCTCTTGCGAACCTGATGTGATACCAATTTCGAAATAACTCATTCCAGTATTAACCATTAACTCTGCTAGCTCTTTATCTAAATTGTCTGCTCTGATATATGCTGCCCATCTAATATCGGTTAAACCTTCTTCAATAATTCCATTCAGAAGTTCTTTTGCATTTTGAATATGTCCGCGGGCAGGAATGAATTGAGCATCTGTAAACCAAAATCCTCTAACACCTAACTCATAAAGTTGACGCATTTCTTTTATAACTTCTTCAACAGGATTGATACGTACTTTTTTCCCTTCTATAACTGTATATATGCAATAGCAGCAATTGTGAGGACAGCCACGTTTAGTTTGCACACCAACGTAGAAATCACCTCCTTCTAAATACCAATTTAATTGTGGCCAGATTGAGGTTATATAAGAATAATCACACGCTGTTTTGATTATATTATTTGGTTTTTCATGAATCAGCTTATCTCTTGGAGGCTCTCCTACCGTAAAACTTCTTTCTGCGTCAATTGATTCTTTTTTGATAATCTTCTCTAATAAAAGTTCTCCTTCTCCTACAGAAATAATTGTTCCTTTAGGGAGAGATTTACCCAACTGTTCATAGAAAACACTAACGGCACCTCCTCCAACAACTAACTTTGCATTATGATTAAATTTTTTTGCTTGTTTAAAACCTTTTGTAATTAGTTTTTGATTACGCCACAACTCTCCATAATGACTTCTCATTAATCTTATTCCGCCAAAAGCACCCCTTAATCTTTTTAAAGGATTTCTAGCATAAAACACTTCAAAAGAGTTTTGCAGAGGATTTCCTTGACGTCCATCTACTGGGGCATATATTTGAATATCTCTCCAGGAATAAACTAATAATGAAGGCTTAAAATTTTTTATAGTTTTAATTAATGTACGCTCTACGTCTGGTATTGGTAATGCCGCTAGATCTAATATTTTTTGGGACAGATCTGGGAAAGATTTATGTATATAGTCTGCAAGGTAAATTGGCCCAATAGGGAATATTGGGTTACAAGGCAACCTTATAAATAATACCTTTTCATTAATTATTCCATTAGAAGAGCTTTTCATCTTCCTAGTGAATAATGCTTTGTTTTAATAAAATACTAGACCCAGGTAAAAATATTAAAGATTTTCGCATCGAAAATACTAATAAATATTTAAAAGAGCAAAACACTCTATTGATTTTCAGTTGGCCTTTCACTTAGTTCTTCGTGCTCCTCAGAGGTAATTAATTTTATTTCGAATTTTACTATCAATCCAATCAAGATGAGAGAAAGTCCCAGGACAGGCCAATAAGAAGTAAATGACAATGAAATTCTCCAATTAGAGTAAGCAGTCATTGCTTTATTTCTCCAAACTATCAGCTATTGGCCTTTTCTTTCTTTGTCACTTCTTATAATGAAGCAGAAATTCTCTTCTAATGCTTTTTATAGACAACTGTCTATAAGATTGTATTTGGGCAAAATCTTTTTTTAATTGGGTCCCTATTTTATTTGCCTAAGGAAGTGCCGGTGATTGGAATTGAACCAACGACCTACTGGTTACGAATCAGTTGCTCTACCCCTGAGCTACACCGGCAATAAGAAGAACTTAACACTCAATTTTTTATTTATGAACAACGGATCTCAATCATCATCGAATCTAGATCCTCAACTCAGAGAGAAACTTCTCAATGAAACAAAAAATCCTTTAGCAGGCCCTAGGAGATTTCTATGGATTGTTTTGTTTGCCTCGGCATGTTTAGGTTTACTTATTATGACGACAAGATGGGCTTCTGGAGAAGTTGTTCTTTTAAGTGATTTTGCTATTCAAATAGGAGCTTTTTTATTCTTCGGGGGCTTAATTTACTTTGATCGAAAAAAAGACGTTTAAGATTGTTCAGGAGTTTTGATTAACTAGAAAAGGATTTTTAATTTAGTTGATTTAAGTGTAAAAAATCCAAACAGTTTTTAAGTATTTAATTTTCTTTTTTGTGTGACCATTTTAAATGCTTCAATCTGATCTCCCTCTTCCCAATTTGAAAAACGATCACTACCCACTCCACATTCAAAACCAGTTGCTACATCCTTAACATCTTCTTTATTTCGTCTTAGCGAATCGAGATCTCCTTCAAAAACAATTTGAGTGTCTCTGCGTACCCTCACTTTGCAATTCCGTTGTAATTTACCATTGGTGATATAGCAACCTGCAACAGAACTTTTACCAATAGAAAAGATGGCCCTAACTTCTGCTGTACCGAGAGATTCTTCTACCATTTCCGGCTCAAGGAGCCCTTCCATGGCTAGTTGAATATCCTCTAAAAGCTTATAGATAACTTCATAATCTCTAACATCAACTCCTGATGCATCAGCTGCTTTTTTTGCACCTGATGCCATAGATGTATTAAAGCCGACTATTACAGCACCCGAAGCAGCCGCAAGGTCGACGTCAGTTTCCGTAATCTCTCCTGGGGCTGAAAGTAAAACCCTTACCTGAACTTCATCTTTAGGGAGCTGCTCAAGTGAGCCAAGAATGGCTTCTATACTCCCTTGTACATCGGCTTTCAGAATCACGTTTAACTCTTTGAGGTCACCATCACTGGCTTGAGTTGACATGCCAGACAATGACACCCTTCGAGTAGCCATCTGTTGTGCAAGTCTTATGGCGCGAGCATCTGATGCTCTATCCCCTACAACCACTCTCGCAGATTTTTCGTCTGGGTAGACTTCAAATTCATCACCGGCAGTTGGAACTTCATTGAAACCAAGTGCCTCCACTGGACTGGAAGGTCCTGCTGCTTTTAATCTTGATCCATGTTCATCTACCATTGCACGCACTTTTCCTAGCACTGGCCCAGCAGCGATAACATCCCCTGACTTAAGCGTCCCGTTTTGTATTAACAATGTCGCAACAGGTCCCTTCGCTTTGTCTAGATGGGCTTCAATAACAGTTCCTTTTGCAAGGCGTTGTGGATTTGCTTGTAAATCTTCTACTTCTGTGACTAGTAAAACCATTTCCAGAAGCTTGTCTATATTTTCACCTTTGATTGCGCTAACTGGAACCATCACAACATCTCCTCCCCAGTCTTCGGCTATAAGACTTTGTTCTGAGAGTTCTTGTTTAACTCTATCTGGAGAAGAACCTTCTTTATCAATTTTGTTAATAGCAACTACTATTGGGACTTCAGCAGCGCGAGCATGACTAATTGCTTCTAATGTTTGTGGACGAACGCCATCATCCGCCGCAACTACAAGTACGGCTACGTCAGTAACTTTTGTTCCTCTTGCTCGCATTGCTGTAAATGCTTCATGCCCGGGAGTATCTAGAAAAGTTAATTTCCTAGGTTTATCATCATGTTCAATTTCAATTTGGTAGGCGCCTATATGTTGAGTAATACCACCTGCTTCACCGGCAGCTACTCGTGCTTTTCTTATTGCATCGAGAAGACTGGTTTTTCCATGATCAACGTGACCCATAACAGTCACGACAGGTGGTCTTCTAATTAAATGTTCTAGATCTGTTTCTTCGATCATCTCTACGGTTTTCTTCGCCGCCTCTTCGATGTCGTCTTGAAGAACAGGCACTCCAAACTCTTCTGCAACAGTTTCGATAGTTGCAAGATCTAGAGACTGCGTGACTGTTGCCGTTATACCTTTAAAGAAAAGTGATTTGATAATTTCCGAACTTTCAAGACTCAGTTTGTCGGCTAGTTCCTGTACTGTCAGATTTTCTTCTGGAACAACAATCATTTCAGGTCTGACTTGTTTTGCTTCGCGCGAGGCACGTAACTCCATTGCCCGTCTGCGTTGTCTTTGACGAGTAGTTTCTTTTTTTCTCTTACGCATAGCTGCCATTGGTTTGGCAGCTTTTTTTTGTGATGATTTTGGTTTAGACGGTCTGGCTAAGCTTGCAGAAAGCAACGTGGCTTCTTGTTCGCCTGAGAAACCACTTGTTTCAGCTGTAAGGGCATCATCATTTTCTCCAATGATGTGAACTTTTTGCCTTTGTTTTTGGTTTGATTTATTTCTTAAGGCCTCTAATTTTGCGCTGTCATCCCAATCTGGTTTGCCTCGGCGAGATGAGCCAGGGCTCCCTGGCCTATGAGAAGGTTTCCTAGGGGCTGTTGGAGCAGTTGGTCGATTGTTGGGAGATTTAGGTCCTTTATTTCCTTCTGAATTATCTCTTTTAGGTTTATTTGTCGACGCAGACCCGTCAGGACGCCTGGGTGGTGTCCCAGGCCTTCCTGATGGCTTTTGCAATTGCATTAATTCACCAGGTGCGACTGGTTTCCTCATACCAGAAGGCATACCAGTTCTATTAGGAACACCAGTTCTATTAGGAA